>OFDN01000078.1_pt1 | contig 102010 bp, 86 predicted proteins | sample 1520971 | NCBI WGS metagenome assembly OFDN01 (sample SAMEA94257418, study PRJEB24077) | hot springs metagenome | biome: Aquatic biome; feature: Geographical feature; material: Water | place: India | collected 2012-06-12 | depth 5 m
AACGTCCCGAATGGTTTTAAACCATTCGGGACGCACCCTTGCACCAAAGGCGGGCTTTATGCCCGTCGGCAATGGGTTTACTTTATTTATCAGAGGCAGGTTTACGACTTCAATCCATGTTATTTATTTGATAGAGTTTTGCAAAAGCTTGAGCGAGAAGCATATTTGAATATACTATTTAATACCACTTTGTTCAACCAAGAATATAATGTTTGACCCTGTTAAATTTAATCCATATCTTGTCATACTATCGTCAACAATTTGAGGTGTTTGACCCTGCCCATGGCCACTTTGTCTATTTCTAATAGTAGGGATTCCACTTTCTAATAAGTTCTGTAATGATGTAAATTGGTTTTGCGTATATTGAGGTATTAAATTATTTTGAAAACAAATCTGAATTAATTTTCTGGATGTATCTTTTGCTTCATCAAATACCCAGCCCTTTTCTTTACAAATAACTTTCATCGTACTTTCGAAGGCTTTTAAACATTCAGTTAAACACTCTTTATTTCTACCATGTCTATAGTGTTCGTGTGCTTTTAAATATTCATCATTAGCTCCACTAAATTTTTTGTTCCATAAAAGACTCAAAGTAGGTTTTACAATTTCTGAATGGACATAAGTTGAATCAACCCTAATTATTTCATTTTCTTCAAATTGATAACCAACTCCATTTTCTTTGAATCTATAATTTAGCTCATCTATTGCTTCATCTGGGGATGTGTTTATATTGGTATAATATAAATAGCTTTGGTCGTTCCTTATTGTGATGTTTATATATTTAAAGCAAATTTCAATTACATCGAGAGCTTCTTCATAATTGTCAGTATTCATAAAAAAGTTAATTATCTGAACCGGACTATTATCATTTACTCTATCCGTTAGAGAAAATTTCCCGTATTCTTTACGCAAAGAATTACAAATAAAATCATAAGCAATTAGTGGGTAGTCACGACCAAATGTTTTTGCTTGCCCAAAAGCATCAGTAATGATAAGTGCTATTTGAGTTCTTAATGTTTGAGGTATTTGATCATACAAAAAGACATCTGAAAATTCACCCCGTAGTTTTTTCTGTCTTTTAGAAAAAATATTAAAAATTGCCATTGATAAAATATAGTTTACCAAATATAGTTAAAACATGTTACTCTTTCCCCTTATCGCCTACAAACTGGTCGGTGGGGTGTTTAAAAAATACGTTAAAAGTGGTAAGACTGCCGTAGCAACGGGTAATGTATTGCTGTATGTCCACCTTGGCTTCGTCGCTTAGGTTACTGGCATTTACCTTTTGTTCCATGGTACGCAGGCGGTCGCGCAGCATCACAATTTTATGGAAGAACTGCTCAATAGGCACTTCTTTAGTGGCCAAATCCTTGCGCCCGGGTTGTAAAATCATTTTACCGCCCGTCCATTTTTCACCAAGCAATGATGTGCTTTCGGTTACATCGCTCCACTTTTGCAAAATGCGTATCAGTGAGCGTTCCACCTCGTACATACTCACCATATCGGTATCGGGTACCATTTCGTCAATCACTTCAATCTCATCCGTATTGGGTATTTCCCTATAACCGCTGCTCATAAAAGTTACCTGCAACGACGATGATTTAACGTTTATCACCACTCCTTCACCGTGGTTGGGGTGCTTAATGCGTGAGCCAATTCCTAAGTTGTATTCCATGTTTAGTTTCTTGTTTTAAGTATTAGTTTGAATTGCTTTTAGCTGTTGGCCTTTGGCTTTTACAAAAGGCTAAGGGCTAAAAGCTAATACCTTATTTTCCGAAAAGATTGCCTAAGCCCGGTAATAGTTGTCCGGCTATGGCTTGCATTTCTGCATTGGCCACATTGTCTGCATTTTCAATGGCTCGGTTCACAGCCACCGTCAAAATGTCTTGCAACTGCTCTTTGTCTGCCAACAACCTATCGTCAATAATAATTTCTTGTATGCGGCGGTTTCCGTTAGCAATCACGCGCACCGCACCGTTTTCTGCTTCGCCTTGCACGCTAATGGTTTCAAGGCGTTGTTTCACTTCTTCGGCCTTTTGTTTGGCCTCATTCAATTTTCCGAACATGATTGGGTTTTTACGCAAATTTATTGCTTGCGCGTTTCTTTTAGCACGGTTTTAGTAAACTTTCGGATATATTACTGTAAAAATGCTGAAAGAAGAACTTAGCAAAATACGGTCGAGTTTTCAACTATCACTATTTTTTGTGATGGTGATGTGGGCGGTGAAGATTATCGAAAACTCGATGGGTACCGACTTTAGCGAGTGGGGTGTTTTCCCGCGCACGCTTAGCGGGCTAAAGGGTATTTTATTCTCACCCTTTGTACACGGCGATTATTATCACTTGTTTGATAACTCCATCCCTATACTGGTACTGGGTACGCTGTTGTTTTATTTTTATAAAGAGATAGCTTGGGAGGTAGCCATTCTTAACCTCTTAATTTCAGGGTTTTGGTTGTGGATTATCGGTCGTCCTTCGTTCCACATCGGCGCAAGCGGGTATATATATGGGCTGGCGGCGTTTTTATTCTTTAGCGGGGTATTCAGGCGCAATGTTAGTTTGCTAACCATATCCTTGTTAGTGGTGTTTTTGTACGGCAGTTTAATTTGGGGGATTTTCCCCGTGCTGGAGCATGTATCGTGGGAAGGCCACCTTTCAGGCGGTGTTGCCGGCACCTTACTGGCTTGGAACTACCGGAAAAAAGGGCCGAAGAAACCCGAACCGATTGTGCTGGATGAACCCGATGACAGCGACCCTTACTGGCTGGAAGAGGATGAAAAGGAAGAGGACAATGCACCGCGCAAGCCTATCCGCATCTACAAGTATTTTTATACCGGAAATCCTGCCGACGAACGCAGAGATTGACGCTTGATTAATGTGCCCCCACAGGGTTTACAATATCAGCCAAATCACTTTCCAAGTCAGGCTGTTTGGTACTTTCAACCACCCTACCAACTTCTTTTCCGTCTTTTAAAATGATAAACGTAGGCACGTATTCAATTTTATATTGCTCCTCAAGGTCAGTGCCGCTTTGTTTATTCATATCCACCAATACCAATGTTACTTTTGGCGGTGACGCCAGCGTATCCAGTATTTTATAAAACTTAGGCAACAAGTTTTTTGTATCGCCGCACCAAGTGCCGCCAAACACAATAAATTCGTGCTCGGGGGTGAGGTATTGGTTTAAACGGTCGGTGGCAAAATGGTTGGTATTATACCATTTATACTCAAGTGCAAACCAGTCATACTTGCGGGAATCATTAAGTATTTCGCGGGTATGAATGCCCTTTGGGTCGGTATTGTATGAAAACATTTTGCAGGAATAAGTTAAAACAATGAAAAGAAATATAATGGAGGCAGTAATCTTGCGTTGTGTTTTATAAATCATTGTACAAACAATAAATTTGGGGTGCTAATATAAAACCAAACCTCGGGCTACGAAATGCTTAAAACGGGAAATTTATATGAAATAATGGGACTGCCGCGCTATGCTTCTTTGGGCGAGGTGAAGGCCACCTTCAGGCGGTTGGCGGTGCAGCTCCATCCCGATAAAAATCCCGGAAATGTTGAGGCCGAAGAGTTGTTTAAGCAAATATCCGCCGCGTATGATATTTTGGGCGACGAACAAAAGAAAAGGGACTATGATTTAAGACTTTCAGGGTTTTATGCGTATCAAAAAACGGATGGTGAGGCGGAGAAGAAAAAGCAACAAAGCGAGGCGATAAAAAAGCGTAAACGCGAAAAGTATGAACGCGAAACCCGCGAAATAAGGGACGCATACTTGAGGGCGCAAAAAACAATGCCCTATAAATGGCGATACCGATTGGTGGTTGCAGGCATTTTGCTGTCCATGTACATTATCATTACCAACTGGTATTCTTACGATGTGTTGGGCGAACGTGAGCCGGCTTTTTTTAAAATGCTTTTCGGGTATGTGGTTACGCTGGTTTGCACGGTATATTTCTTAAACTCGTTGTTTAAAAAATGGAATGCCGAAAACCTTGATAAGCCTTTCAGGTTTGAGGTTCGCAACCTTATATCGTTGTTTTTTTTAGGGTATGTGGGACTGATATTTTTGTTTAGTTTTAATGCGCCCCAATTATACAAACAAGTGCATTTGGATGTATTTGGAAAGACCACCATTGGGACGTTATCGGCGGCTATGGAGTCTAATATTGTGCTGGTGTATTATGTAGAAGGTGAAAGTATTAGCAAATCTTACGACATACCCTATATGTATTATGGCAGAAGTATTAACGTAAGGGTAAAATACTCCACTTCAAACCCTCATGTTTGTGAAGTTATTGGAACACTCGATGAATAAGATTATAACATTATTGGGATGTGCGGTATCAGTTTTTATGCTATTAAGCAGTTGTAAAGACTTGACAAAACCAATACATACAGAAACTTGCAATTGGCCAGGCGTTGAATACGCTACAGCAAAGGCATTTATGATTGCGGATTCAGAAAGATACTTAGAGGCAATTGAACAGGGTAAACGGGTGGATAGTTTAATTGCAGGGGCAGAAGTTTGGGAAGTAACAAAAGAAGTGGCTGAAAAATTAAGCGATGTATTTTGTAAACCGATTGATAAAAATAAAGTAAGAAGGGTTGCGGATTGTTTTGTGCCGCGGCACGGAGTTATTTTTTATGACGCGAGCGGTAACTATACGGCACATGTAACTATTTGTTTTGAGTGTAACCACTACAAAGTATATCCAGCCCCTAAGAATATTGATATTGAAGCACTGAAAAGCTGGTGCAAAGAACTTGGGATGCCTGTTTTTGATCGTGATGATAAATACCATGAATATTTTAAACAAAGGAAAAAAGCTAATTAATTGATTATTGGGGGGGCTTTTATCCGGTGTTTATCATTGCAAAAGATATTCTCTATTTATGCAACAACGCTCAAATATCTCCGCCTGCAAAGCTGCACGACATGAAGGCACTTGGACAGTGGTGTGAGGATATCGGAATGCCGAGGTAGGTTAACTCCTCAACCTTGCAAAAACGCCCAGCGGTAGTTTTACCCCGCTTTTGGCTTGCAGGTACAATTCGCCCGTTTCGCGGTTTTTAAATTGCGGGAAGTTTATATCAATCAGGTTTTCGATAATTAATGCTGAAAAACCCAGCGAGTAAGTATTCAGCACCAAAAAGTATTCTTTTGGGTCGAGTAATTGGGCTACCTCTTTCAGCAATTCATTTATAGAGTCTTCCAGTTTCCAGCGCTCACCGCCGGCACCAATACCGTAAGCAGGAGGGTCTAAAATAATACCGTTGTATTTTTTACCGCGTTTCACCTCGCGTTGCACAAATTTCAGAGCGTCTTCAACCGTCCAGCGGATATCGCTAAGGCCGCTTAGTTCCATGTTTTCGCGCGCCCAGCCCACTACTTGTTTCACACTGTCTACGTGCACCACATCGGCACCCGCAGCTTTTGCAGCCAACGATGCACCGCCTGTATACGCAAACAGGTTTAGCACTTTGGGTTGTTTGGTGTTAAAACTTTGGATGCTGTTGATGATAAAATCCCAGTTTTCAGCCTGCTCAGGAAATACCCCTACGTGTTTAAAAGCCGTAAGAGCCAGTTTGAAACGCAGTTTGTGTTGCTTGTGTGAGTATTCCAAATGCCAGTTATCAGGCATTTTTTGGGCTTTGTTCCAATTACCGCTATGGCTTGATTTTTGGGCAAAACGGGCGTGCATTAGCGCATCCCATTCGCGCTTTTCAAATTGCTTATCCCACACGGCCTGTGGTTCAGGACGAGCCAACACGTAGTTGCCAAAACGTTCCAGTTTTTCAAAATTTCCGCAGTCAATCAATTCATACTGCTTCCAGTGTTGGGGGGTAATAAGTTTCAAGCTCAATGGGGTTATGCGGCAAAAATAATGTTTTCGTCGCTAAGGATGGGCAAACCTTTAAAACGCAACAAAAGTTGGGCTACCGTTACCACATCTTTCTGGCAATAGGTTTGTATGCGTTCAAGGTCGTTTAGTTTCCAGTAAATATCTTTTACCATACTGCCGTCAATGTCATCTTTCGGCGTAGGAATATCAAAAATGGCGGCAAGCAACTCAAGCGAGGTATAGGCTTTGTAATCGCCAAACTTCCACAATTCCATCGTATCAATGTGCTGCACTTCCCACGGTTTTTTACCCGCAGTATTTAAAATGCCGGGCAGTTTAATACCGTTTACCAGCATACGGCGACACAGGTAGGGGAAATCAAACTCTTTACCGTTGTGGCCGCACAACAAGTTGCTGGTGCGGTTAAATTTATCCTGTAGTAAATCGGCAAATTCTTGCAGCAGTATTTTTTCGTCGTGGTTAATAATTGATTTGATACGAAATTTATAGCCGCTTTCGCTTTCGGGGTTTCGTACAAAAATGCCGAAGGAAATACAAATCACTTTGCCAAACTCGGCATAAATGCCTGCCCGTCCATAAGCATCTGCTGCTGATGGGTTTTCGTTATTACGGATAAACGTTTCGGCTTTTTTCACCCATAGTTCTTTAAACTTTTCGGGCAAATCATGAAAATCAGGCTGTTGGGGTACTGTTTCTATATCCAGCACCAATATTTTTTCTAAGTCGATGTTATCCAGCATGAAGTTGGTTATCGGTTATTAGTTATCAGTTGTTGAGTATGTTTAAAGTTGTGGAGCGTTGAGATAGGGATGGTTTATCAATTATAAAGCCGTATTGTTTTACCAATAACTGATAACCGATAACAAAACCCAACTACCAGCTACCGCCGGCACCACCGCCGCCGAAGCTGCCGCCACCAAAACCACCGAAGCCGCCACCGCCGCCTCCACCTGATGACCATCCGCCACCACCAAAACCGCCGATGTATCCGCCGCGGCCAAAAGTGCCCATTCCGCCACCCATACGTCGGCCAATAGAAAGTACAATTAAAATAATGATGATAATTACTACAATCAGCCAACTAGGTATTTCGCCTTTCTTTTTACGGCTTTTGGCTTTGTATTCGCCGGCTGCTGCTTTCATAACTGCAATCGAACCGGCCATCAAGCCTTCATAATATTGTTGTTGTTTAAAGCGGGGTTTTATTTCGTAATCGATGATACGTCCAGCCAAAGCATCGGGTATGGCACCCTCAAGTCCCCGCCCAATTTGGATATACATTTTTCTATCGTTCAGGGCTATGTATATCAGTACTCCGTTATCGTTTTGGGCATCACCAATGCCCCAACCTTCGGCAATATCAACACTACGGGTAAAGGGTTCTTCGCCATCGGGTAAATTACTTTCAATAACAATAGCTATTTGGTTGCTGGTACTATCATCATAAGCCACCAGCACGCGCTCTAAATTATTACGCTCGCTTGCGCTTAAAACTCCTGCATAATCGTTTACAAGGGTATTTGGTTTTGCAGGAATGTTTCCTGCATATGCCTGTGATGCTATCCCTATAACTACAACAAGGGCAATTAAAAATTTACGCATTATGCCCTCCAAAAGATATGTCGTTACTTAATTCGTCTTTATCATTGCTTGCATAGGGAAAATATGCCTTTAGCTGTTCGCCTGCCATTTTTACACCTTCGCAAACGGCCTGCGTATATTCTCCTTTTTTAAGGTGAGCGGCCATTTTCTCTTTAGTAGTGTCCCAAAAAGTTTGTCCCACTTTGTTGTGTATACCTTCATCGCCCAGTATGGCAAATTTGTGGTCTTCGTAGGCAAGGTAAAAAAGTACCCCGTTACGTTGTGCAGTATGGTACAATTCCAACTCATCAAATACCTGTAAAGCCCTTTGCATAGGGTCTGTCTTGCAAAAGGGCTCTACGTGTACTTTTACCTCGCCGCTGGTTTGCATTTCAGCCTCTTTAATGGCTGCAATAATCATTTCCTGCTGCTCGTGGCTGAAAATATCTTTGGGTTTATCAAAAAGCATCCCTGTTATTTTTCTTTTTTAAAGTCAATTTTAGGTGCATTTTGTGCGCCTGCATCCGCCGCAAAGCTGCCTTTTTTCTCAAACCCGAAAAGTCCGGCCAGTATATTACCGGGGAACATACGGATAGAGGTGTTATAGCTTTGTACGGCCTCGTTAAATAAATCACGGGCACGGTTGATGCGGTTTTCAGTTCCGGCCAATTCTACTTGAAAATCTTTAAAGTTTTGGGTAGCGGTTAGCTGAGGATATTGCTCAACAGAAACCAACAAGCGGCTTAATGAGCTGCTGAATTGGGTTTGTGCCTCTTGAAACTTTTGAATGTTTTCAGGGGTAAGATTGTTGGCGTCAATATTTACCGAGGTAGCTTTCGCGCGGGCTTCAATTACTGCGGTAAGAGTACTTTTTTCAAAATCGGCGGCACCTTCAACAATTGCTTGCAGGTTGGGTATAAGGTCAAAACGACGTTGGTAGCTGCTTTGAACATCGGCCCATGCTTTGTTCACCTTTTCTTCTTTGGAAACAAAACCGCGTTGTGCAAAAATGGCCCAAAGAACCAATACACCGGCTACTACAAGTAAAATAATGGTTGAACGTTTCATAAATGGTAGTTTGTTTTATAAAGTATGTGCAAGTTATGTATTATACTCAGCTTATGCCATAAAGTCTATACCAAACACCTGCGATAACCGATAAGAGAACTTTTCCTTTACTTCTGTCAGGTCAATTTGGCGGTTTAGCTCTTGTTGCATGCTGGTTACTGCCTTATCGTCAATACCGCAGGGCACAATATGTTCAAAGTAGCTCATATCGGTATTCACATTTAATGCAATACCGTGCATCGTTATCCAGCGACTGCACCGTATGCCCATTGCACATATTTTGCGGGCTTTCTCAGGATTTTCACCGTCAATCCAAACTCCGGTCAATCCATCCACTCTGCCAGCCTCAATACCATAATCGGCAAGGGTCATAATCACCACTTCTTCCAAATCGCGTAAAAAGCGGTGTATGTCGGTATAAAAATACGTTTCCAAGTCCCAAATAGGGTACACCACCATTTGCCCGAAACCATGATAGGTAATATCGCCGCCGCGGTTTATTTTATAATACGTAGCGTGGATGTTCTTCAGCCCTTCTTCATCCACCAGCAGGTTTTCAGGCTTACCGCTTTTGCCCAACGTATAAACATGGGGATGCTCACAAAACAAAAGGTGGTTAGCGGTAGCGGGAGGTAATATTTCCGTTGACTGTTGACCGTTAACTATGGACTCTCTTTCCAACTCCTGCCTGCGGTGCTCCAGTTTTATGTTTACGTTTTCGGCAAACAGCTTTTCCTGTAAGTCCCATGCCTCTTTGTAATCAATAACACCTAAATCGGTTTTTTTAACGGCTACCATAAAACGCTGCAAAATTAGTTATTTTCGTCGGGATGGCTGATGCACCACACATAGAATTAGGCAAACAAGGGGAGGAGATTGCAGCACAGCATCTTATCAGCAAAGGGTATGAAATTTTGCACCGTAATTGGCGCAATGGGCGGAGTGAGGTAGATATTATTGCCCGTATTGGTAATGATTGGGTGTTTGTGGAGGTGAAAACCCGCGAGACGGATTACTTCGGGTATCCCGAAGAGGCTGTTGACAAGGCCAAGCAAAAGCAACTGCAAAAAGCAGCCAATGCTTTTGTGGAGGAATACCCTGTGCAAGGGGATATACGTTTTGATATTGTGGCCATTGTACTCAACAGCAGGAAACAAGAGGTTTACCACATTGAGGATGCTTTTTGGCCGATGGATTTTTAAGATGATATTATTGACTATGAGATATTTTATAACCGCGTTGTTTTTTTTGGTGTTGATTCCTTTAAATGCACAAAAGGTGGCAAGGGTAATTGACGGCGATACATATGTGCTTGAAAACGGAGATAAGGTGCGTATGATTGGTATTAATGCCCCCGAAATGAAAACCGAGTTTGGAGATGATGCCAAGGAGCATTTGAAGGGGTTGATAGAAGGTCGTACGGTAGAATTGAAATCGGACAAGGGGAATGGTGATAAGGATAAATATGGGCGACTATTGCGCTATACGATACTGAACGGTGAAGATATCAGCCTGCGGATGGTGTGCGACGGATACGCAATAGTTTATACACGCTTTAAATTTAAAAAGAAACAAGAGTACCTTGAGTGCGAAGCCACCGCTAAGGATAACCTTTTAGGGGTTTGGGGCGGTGCCGCTAACAATAACACGTACCAAAAGAAAGAGACAAAAAAGGCCGAGCCTGCCCAAAAAATTGAAGAAAAAACTGCCGACCAACCCCAAGCTACCGAGACTGACCCATTAGAAAAAGCAACCACCTATCTTATTTTAGGGGTGCTTTGCTTTGTATTGTTGGGAATACTTTCGATAAAACGGCGCAGACGGTAAGCATTAATGCTGTGGTGGGCGCATACCGGGTGTACCACCGGGAGGCATAAACGGCATATCGCTTTTTTGCTCGGGTATATCGGTACTGCTACCTTTCTTAAAGTGTTTGATGGTGTAGGTAAACGTAAGCATAAAGTACCTGTTTAGCACTTGTGTGCGGGTATCTTCTACATACGTTTCAGTTACAGTACGGCCAATGGCGTTGTTTTGGTTCAAAATGTCAAACACACTCAGTTTCAGTTCACCCGCATTGTTTTTCAGGAATTTTTTACCCATTGCAGCGTTCCACAACAAAAAGTTTTGGTTAAAGCCGCCTGTTAAACCGCTATACAAGGTTTGGGTAGCTTCGGTATTCACAAACCAACCTTTCCAAACAATCCAGTTTACCTTACCGCCGGCGGTATGAAAAAAGAAGTTATTGTTCAATTCAGGGCGGATAGAGTTTTTAACAATGTTGTAGTTGGCAGAGTAGGATAGGGTAAAGTCAAGCTCTTTACTAACATTACTGCTAAGGGTGATACCTTGTGTTAGCGAAGTTGATTGCGCAATATTTTGGCGACCGTTAATAAGGCTTGGAGTACGTGAGTAAACAATGCCTGTGCTGCTGTTAATGTTAGATTTTACAAATCCCGCAGGTAAACCGTACATCAAAAACGAACGTACGGTATAATATCCGTTTAAGTTAACAGGCATGCTTAACTGGCTGCCCCTGTTTAGTGCAATACCGTTTACGGTAGTATCATTGGCTGCAATGGTAGTTGATGTACCAATGTAGTCTTGTATGTTTTGCCCCATGAACATTAAAAACAGGTTTCGCGCTTTTTGCGGATTGGCAAACATTAAGCGGCCAAACAGCATACGTGTGTATTGTTGTTGCAGATTGGGATTACCTGTGCTTAGTAACAGTGGGTTACTGTTGTTTACAAGGTTTTGCAACTGGTTTACCGATGGTGCACTGGTACTTGAGCGGAACCTGCCGCGGAAGTTGCTTTTTTCTGAAAACTTATAACGGAATGAAGCCGAAGGCAAAAAGTTGTCAAACGGACGGCTGATGGTATTATTTACAGGGAAGGTTTGGGCTGCTTTTAGCTCAGCACGTTGGTATTCTAACTCTACCGAAAAGCCGGTACCCTCATTTACGTTGTAGCTAAAATCAATTCCGCCGCGTTGGGTGGTGTAGGTACTATTAAACCCGTTTGAAAGCGAGGTATCGGGGTAGCTATATGCCTCGGTTGCGGTATCAAAGTTGTTAGTCTCTTTTGAAGTTTTTGAGTACGTAATTTCAGGCGAGTATGAAAACTGTAACATCGTTTTTTTACTCAAAGGCTCAGTGTAAACCAACCTACCCGAAATATTATGACCCGATGTATTGCTATTCCCGCGTTGGTCTAACAACTGCGAACTGAAAATTGAACTATAATAATTGTTATATGAATACAAGGAGTTATTCCCTTTTCGTTCGTTAATACCAGCGGTTACGTTGGCCGAAATAGTACGACCTTGCTTTGCAAATTTGTGCCTGTATAAAAGGTCGCTGCTCACATTGTATCCGTTTTGTTTTGAGGCAGTATTGTTTAGCAGGTCGCTTAATAAAAGTTCGCTTTGTAGTTGGGTTTTACCCGTAAGTTTATTCTCGTTGTTATTTACTTGCACGCTGGCACGCGGAGTAAATACAATTGAGTTAAACGAATCAATATTGTATTCTAACCTGAAATTAGCACGGTGGTTGTAATTATCCGCAGTAGAGCCGCTGTTTTCGTTGTACAACTGGGCACTGTCGCCGCCAATAAAATAAGTACGGTTAAGCAGTTGTGTATTTTCAGTGACAGAATTATTAAAAAAATAACTACCTGTTAGGGCTATCTTTTTTGAAAGCGAGCCGCTATAGTTAATCCCGAATGAATGCGTGGTGCTGATACCCTTTTGTTGGCCCACCATAAAGTTTGAGGCCGCCCCGCCGCCCATCATGCCTCTGCCTCCGCCACGACTGCCGCCTCCCGAACTACCGCTCGAAATGCCTAATAAATCTTCGGCAGCAAAGTTTTGTTGGTTGGTATTGTTTGATAATCCCACAATAGAAAGGCGATGGCTGTTTTTCATAAAGTTCAAACTCAAACCGCTGCTATACCTGTCTTTATCTCCATAGCCACCGTACACACGGCCAAAAACGCCCTCACGGCGATCCTTGCGGGTAATAATGTTTATTGTTTTTGCAGCATTGCCATCGTCAACACCTGTAAAAGCAGCTTGATCGCTTGAGCGATCAAACACCTGCACTTTATCAATCATATCGGCAGGCAGGTTACGCAAAGCAAGAGTAGGGTCGTCGCCAAAAAACTCTTTACCATCTACCAAAACCTTTTTCACATCCTCACCCTGTGCTTTTACCTGGCCGTTTTCAACCGTTACACCCGGCATTTTTTTTACCAAATCTTCGGCTGTAGCATCGGGGTTGGTTTTAAATGCCTGTGAATTATATTCAGTTGTATCTCCTTTTACTTTTGCAGGCGGTAGGCGTTCTACCACTTCTGCCCCTGAAACTTCAACCGTTGCTTCAGTCATTAGCAGCACCCCAAGTTTTAAATTTTCTCCCACGCGTACGGTTCTTGAGTAGGGATTATACCCTATAGATGTTGCATACATGCGGTAGCCGCCTTGCTGCACATCTTTGATGGTAAACTTTCCGTCCAGATTTGTTACGCCGTAAAACTTTAGGGTACTATCTCTAAACGAGGTAAGGATAATGTTTACGCCAATCATTGGCTGGCGATTGCTGCTATCTTGCATAGTGCCTTCAACCGAGTAGCTTTGAGCAATGGCACTGCTTCCAAAAATCAAAAAAAGTATAAAAATCCCTATCCTACCTTGCATATAATGAGTGTAAAAAATAATCCTTAGCCTTTGATTATTGCTGTTTCAAAAGGTTTAACCCTGCTGTAAAATTTTCTTAATGCAACGCTGCTTTTAATGGCAGCGATTGTAAAATAACGGCTTCGGCCTTCATCAATTCATTAAGTCTTTTATAAACTGTGGTTTCGTCAAAATAATTCAAGGCCATTTTCACAAATATGTTGCCGTGTTTTGCTTCGCTGGCCCACAATCGGTGATAAAATTTTTTCAATTCACCATCGGGTAAAGCCTCCCATACCAGTTTAAACCGTTCAGCTCCGCGGCATTCTATTACGCTTCCCAATAGCAATCGATCCATAAAACGTTCCATGCTGCTTGTGCGCAATAAGGTTAGTAATTGGTTCACATACACATCCGGTGTTAGTTCTTTTGCCAATGGCAGCCCGCGTTCTTGCATCACCGCATACACATCCCTAAAGTGTTCCAATTCTTCCACCGCAGTTTCAATCAGTTCAGGAATAATCTCCAAACGGTCGGGATATTTGGCAATCAAGCTCAATGCCATGTTACTGGCTTTGCGTTCGCAGTTTGCATGGTCTTGCAAAAAGCTGTCAAAATCGTTCATCACCGTTTGCACCCATTCGGGGCTACTATCGCAGGCAAGGTCGATACTAAGTTTCATGCGCGGCAAAGATAATTGGCAGGCGTTGTTTTTGTCTGTTTCAAACAAAAAAAGCCATAACCCTGCAAGGCTATGGCTTGTACTATTCCTAAACAATTTATATCATATCAACCACCGCCTGTTTTGCGGGGAGTAGATGTTTTCTTCACAGGTGCGTTTTTGGTGTTCACCTTGGGCGCAGCAGTTTTCACTGCTTTGTGTTTGGTTTCAGCAGCAGGTTTCAAGTCGGCCTTTGTTTCGGTTTTAGCTTCGCCGCCATCTTCTTCAGTGCCTTTATTTTTAAGAGCTTCAAAATCAAGATGACCTTTTAGTATGGTGTACCAGCTTACCAATTTCTTGATATCAGATACATATACCCTTTCTTTATCGTAGGTAGGCAATACGGCTTCCATAAATGCTTTAAGGGCGTTGTTATCTGCATTTTTTGCAGGTATTTCAAGGCCTTCAGCTTCTTTTGCGTTTATATTCACAAACACTTCGCCCAAACGCACTTCACCTTCAATGGTAAACATAGCGATATCTTCTAAAATAGATACCTTTTGGGTAAGCGTAGTAGGGAAACGGCGTTTTTGCTCGTCAATGGTCTCTAAAATAAGACCTGATGGGCGTTGGCCCACAATTTGGTGCAAGCCGCCCATGCCGGCCACTGCTACTATATCTTTTAACTCCATAACTTAATTCTAAATGGTAAAGGGGTGCAAAAATATAAAAAACTGTTGTTGCACGTGCAATAATTGTGCAAGCATTTGTTTATTGTGAGTAACAGACTACGTAAACTGCAAAAAAGTTGGCTGCGAGACCTGTTTGTGGATAAGTAGCCCGCGCCGCAATCTGCGCCACTGTGGCACAGGTGTTGTTACAAAAGGCAATAGTTTAATTTTGAATCATGTTTTCCATTACCAACCGCCATAAACATAGTATATATAAACCCGGTACCGACCAAATTGCTTTTACATTGGCTGATAGTGTAGTAGAGATGGACGGACAAAACAGTAAACCTGCATTTTTTGAGTTGTACACTGTTTTGTGGGTACAGAGTGGAGAAGGGGAGGTGAAGGTTGATTTTGGGAAGTATGTTTTGAAGCCCGGTACGCTGATGTTTTTGATGCCCTACCAGCCTTTTGTAATTGAAAAGGGAAAGAGGTTTGAGGCTACCGTGCTGGAGTTTTCATCAGAGTTTTTTTGTATTGAGAAACACCGACACGAGGTATCGTGCAACGGGGTATTGTTTAACGGTATTTACGGCCCTCCGTTTTTATATGCCGATACTGCACTTGAAACTGAATTGCAACAGGTGGTAAATGCCATGACCACTGAGCTTGACAAAGGGGGCTTAGCACAGGAAGAGATGTTGTTTTCCTACCTTAAAATTTTTCTGATTAGAGCCAGCAGGGCAAAAATGCTGACCATTAACGGGGAAGTGAAAGACGAAACCCGCAGCGATAATTCGGTGCTTATCAATTTTCAGGATTTGGTAGAGGGCAACTTTACCAAAGAACACGGGGTGGCTTATTATGCTGATAAGTTGTTTATACAACCCAATACATTATCAAAACTTACCAAACGGTTTTACGGTAAAAGCCCGGGGCAGGTAATTAAAGAACGGGTAATGGTGGAAGCTAAACGGATGCTGTACCTTACGCAAAGCAGCGTGAAAGAGATTTCGTATTCACTTGGTTTTGACGACCCTGCTTATTTTAACCGCTTTTTTAAGAAGTGGGCGCAAATTACCCCCGAAGAGTATCGCCAGCGTCAACGCTGATTAATACATAGCAAAGCTGATGAGAATCAGTTGTTAATGTATTTCTTGTGTGATATTTATCACACACGCTTCAGTATAAGCCTTTTAGTTTTGTGTATGAGTTTAAGAAGCAAGTGGCTCAAGTTTTCCGCAGTATGCCTTTTGTGCATAGGAATAGCCGTAGCAATTGCCATACTTATTCAAAACATTTAACCTATTTTGTATGAAAAAGAACATGAGTAATGCCGACAGGATTATCCGTTTGATAGTTTCGGCAGTATTAGTTGGTTTATATCTCAGCGGAACCGTTACCGGCACGGTAGGACTTGTATTAGTAATACTTTCCGTTGTTTTTACCCTTACATCTGTTATCAGTTTTTGTCCGCTTTATACCATTTTCGGTATAAGTACTTGCGCCGTTAAAAAGTAACTTCCTCCTACCTAATATACCTCAAAAACAAGTAAAAGCCCCTGTTTTAAAGGGGCTTTTTAGTATTAATCAAGGCAAATACATTGTTTTCTTAGTTATTCTATACAATTATTAAAAACTGTATTATTACAAGGGTATAAAAAATGCACCCCGATATCCTCCCGGACACGGGGCGCGATTCATGAGGTTTTTTACAACTATTTGCCTTAATTTTTCACTCCGGCAAATATTTATAGCTTATGATAGCAAGCTATTATACACACATCGAGTACAAAGAAACTATCATTTAGCTTTGTGAAACAGCGTTGAACAACCCAAATTGGCGGGGTGAAATAACGGTTATTTTACCGTACAATTTTTAGGTTAAATGCACCGTTTTGTGTAGCCGAATAAATACGCAGCCACAGGGGTAAAAACATTTCAGGGCCCCGTGCTGTGCTTATATCCCCTAAATCAAGTATTTCCTCGTCAAGCCAGCCAAATGATTTTAATAGGTTTTTCACCGATTCTTTAGCACCACCATCGTTTCCGCTCATATATACTTGGTGAGTGTCTTTTAGCATACGCGGGTTCACCATTAATCCGCACCACATGGTATTTAGGGTTTTTACTACTTTTACATTGGGGTAGGCGTGTTGTATTTGTTCTGCCAAACTATCTGTATTACAAACAGATAATGAAGGGAGCCCGCCTGGCGAGCTATCTAACGGGTTAGCCAAGTCAATCAGTATTTTACCATTCAAATTTTCTTCGCCGCAAAGCCCCAAAATATCAAGAGTAGCAATGCCTTTTGCACAGTTAAAAATCATTTCTCCAAATGCAGTTGCATCGGCAAACGTTCCCGTGCTTGCATTTGCTCCGCTTTTTGCTACCCAAGCAAGGGCTTTTTCGTTGGTGGCTGTTCGCGAACCCATTTTTACTTCGTGTCCCAACTCAATTAATTTCGAACCGATAGTGGCACCTACCGTTCCGGTTCCTAATACTGCAATTTTCATATTTTACGTATTGTTTTTGTTTATATGTTTGCTGTAAAAATAGCAGGCTTATTTACTTTTTACAATAACTGTCAAAAAGTATAGTATTGAACCTTTTTGACGGTTTTGAAGTTTGGCAACGATTAGAGATGTTAAAAAAATTATAAGATGTATGATAATTGACGGTAAAGAGTATGAGTATGAAATAGGCGGAGAGACATATTACTGTGCCTTGGATGTGACTATGAGTTTTATAGGAGGCAAATGGAAAACCATTGTGCTTTGGTATTTACGTAAGGGGAGTAAACGGTTTGGAGAGCTAAAAAAGCAGATACCGCCCATTACTGAGAAAATGCTGAGCCTGCAGTTGAAAGAGCTGGAGCGGGACAACATTGTGAAACGCACTGTTTATCCCGAAGTGCCGCCAAGGGTTGAATATGAATTGACAGAGGAAGGAAAAACCTTATTGCCTTTGCTGGAAAAAATAGCGGAGTGGGGCAGACGTAAAGGCAGCCTTGAAGGGGTAGTACGTGAGGTGAAAAGGTAGTTGCATAACCCGTAGATAATCAATGTTTTGTTGCTTTATAAATGAACCAACTTAGCTTTAAACTAATTTGTTTCATTTGATAAATCATTCAAAAGGTTTGAAAATCTTTCTGTTGGATAAAAATGAATTTTATTATTCTCGTTTTTACATGCAAGCTCTTCAAAGCCATTACCATCATACCAAAATAGATTACTGCTAATAGACCCGGGACCTTCATCGTGCAAGCCTTTTACAATCGGTATTAAATTAGTAATTCCCTTAATTACTTCTACATCATTTATCGGATATATGATTACAGTATGTCTATGAGGTATTCCAATTACACTACCATACCTACCAATTAAGTGTGGATAGCTATCGATGTTTAAAATGATATTGGGAGAAAAGAAATGGTCTTCGGTGATAAGCCACATACTTTGTCCATTGATGTTGTCTTCAAAAAACTCAATAGAGTATTTATTTGCCATATTCGAAGTCCCGTAGTCAAACAAATCATCGATTGACAAGCCCCAATGTTCAGTATGGTCTGGTCGTATATTTATGATAGAGTCAGGAAAATCAAAAATTAGTACTTCAATTATGTCGCCAGCTATTTCTTTAATAATTGTTTGGTCTTGAGGAATGACCGAAGCATAGTCTATTGGGTATATTCTTACGCCTACGTATTCTTTTACTTTATCAAAATCAGCAACTATTTTTTCTAATTCATTGTTAAACTCAACAGAGCGCGCCAATGAATCAAAATGTCCAGATATATATTTTTTAAAGTTTTTTTCACCACTTAGTTTACAAGATTGAGCAAGGTTTCTAAGTCCAAGAGAGGATAGTCCTATATTATTATTTTCTTCAAGATGAAGAATTCCGTCGCCAAGCTCAAATGCAATATTCTTTTTAGTAAAATAAACTTCGATAGCATTTATAAATTGAATGTACTCTTGTTCATTAAAAATGCCAGCCCACTCAGGAACTTCACTCTTCTTTTTTCGCTTAAACAAGGAGAACATATAAGTGTATTATCCTACTATTTGCAGCTTTGCAAACTTTAGTACCAATTGTTTTTCACCTGCTTCTTTAAATAAGATAGTGGCTTTGCGGTTATCGCCCGCACCCTCAACACGTAATACATCACCGGGCCCAAAACGCTGGTGGATTACCTTCATGCCCGCTTCCAAGTTACTGGTATCATCGGGGGTAAAATTTGGGTCGGGAGTAAATGAAACAGGTTTCAATACCTGTGATTTTATACTTGAGGTAAAACTTGGTGTACTGGTAGGTTTTGATTGGGGTGAAGTTGGTTTGTTTACTGCTTTAAAGTTATAGCCGCCGCTTGTTTGCGGCCTTACTGTAGCAGTGTTTGCTATGTTTAGCATCCGAGGATCAAGGGCGAGATACTTCTCGTCAATTTCGGTAATAAAGCGGCTGGGTTCAGAATAAGTAATGCTGCCAAACCTAAACCGCGAAGTGGCAAAAGCCAGCGTAAGTTTTGTTTCGGCACGTGTAATCGCTACATAAAATAGGCGGCGTTCTTCTTCCAATTCCTGCCTACTGTTTAAGGATAGTTGAGAAGGGAAGAGGTTTTCCTCAAGCCCCACTATATACACTACAGGAAACTCAAGACCTTTGGCTGCGTGTATAGTCATCAACTTCACACGGTCCATGTCATTCTCATCCTCGCTGTCGGCATCCGTTAGCAGAGCAATGTCCTGCATATAAACGTCAATAGTTTTTGCTTCTTCGCGGGTATCGTCTTCTGTAAATTCCTTTACACCGTTCAGCAATGCCACAAGGTTCTCATAACGGCTCACCCCCTCTACCGATTTATCTTCATACAAGGTTTTCAGCAACCCTGTTTGTTTGGCTATATACACCGCAACATCATAGGCATTTTGTTTTTTTGCCAGTGCGGTAAAGCTCAAAATCATGTTTTTAAAATCGTTCAGGTTGCTGATAGCACCTTTCAAATCGGGAAAGTTGTTGCAGTTGTTCACTATCTCCCACAAACTGGTTTGGTTTTGGTCGGCCAATACCACCAAACGGTCAATAGTTGTTTTCCCAATTCCCCTTGCAGGATAATTAATCACCCGTTTCAACGCCTCTTCATCGCTTGGGTTGATCGTCATGCGCAAATAGGCAATCAAATCCTTCACCTCTTTGCGTTGGTAAAAACTCATACCCCCATAAATTTTATAGGGAATATTCATTTTACGCAACGCTTCTTCCAGCGGCCTTGATTGTGCATTGGTACGGTACAATATGGCAAAATCGCTATTGTAGCGACGGTAGCGCATTTTCTCCTCAAAAATACCCTCCGCTACCATCTTGCCTTCTTCGTTGTCTGTAGTGGCGCGTAGCACCTTTATTTTTTCACCCTCTTCATTGCTTGTCCAAACATTCTTTTTCAGCTGCTCTTTGTTATTTGCAATTACTGCACCCGCAGCATTCACAATAGTTTGAGTACTGCGGTAGTTCTGCTCAAGTTTAAAAACCCTTAATTCAGGGTAGTCCTTTTCAAGGTTTAATATGTTTTTAATGGTAGCACCGCGGAACGCGTAAATACTTTGAGCATCATCACCCACCACCGCAAGGTTTTGGTGAACAGCAGAGAGCTTTTTAACAATGGCATATTGCACATGGTTGGTATCTTGAAACTCATCCACCATCACATACCTGAATTTGTGCTGGTACTTGTTTACCACATCAGGAAAACGGTTAAGCAATTCATGGGTTTTCAGTAGAATATCGTCAAAGTCCATCGCACCTGCCCTAAAGCAGCGCTGGGTATAGTTCAAAAAGATTTCAGCAATTTTGGGTTTGCCTGTGTTGTGGTCATAATCAACCAACTCAGGGCTATTGAAATATTGTTGTGCAGTAATTAAGCTGTTTTTCGCGCTTGAGATGCGGTTAAGCACCATACCGGGTTTATACACTTTATCATCCAGCCCCATTTCTTTCAAAATGGTTTTAATCAGGCTTTTGCTATCGTCAGTATCGTATATGGTAAAGTTGGTAGGGTAGCCCAATTTATCGGCTTCAATACGCAATATTTTAGCAAAAATTGAGTGGAAAGTACCCATCCAAAGGTTGCGAGCTTCGTTGCCAACTAATTTGGCAATACGCTCCTTCATTTCTTTTGCCGCCTTATTGGTAAAGGTTAACGACAGAATATTGAAAGGGTCAACACCTTTAGCCATCAAATAAGCAATGCGGTATGTAAGCACACGGGTTTTTCCCGAGCCTGCACCGGCAATTATCATCACAGGGCCGTCGGTGTTTTCCACCGCTTGCCTTTGTGGTTCGTTCAATTCGTTAAGAAAGTCGATATTAATGTTCAAAGCCATGATACGGAAGCAACAAAGTTAAGTACTGGCAAGGCTAGGGCTTGTAAATAAATATCAACATACGATAAACAAAAAAGCCGCCCGTATTGGGGCGGCTTTGCGTTATCAGCATGGTGGGTTTATTGTTTAACCAACCTGCCAACGTATGAGTTATTTTCAGAAACAACTGCTACTACATACATACCCTCGCGTAATTGGGCAATGTTTAGTGAGTAGTTTCCAGAAGAAGTAAAGTCTTTCTCGATAACAACTTTACCCAACATATCGTAAACTTTAACAGTACCTGCTGTAATGGCTGAAGGTATTTCAACTTCAACGTTGTTGGTTGCAGGGTTAGGATACAAGTTTAGGTTACCTGCATTGATGTTAGCAATTCCTGTAGTTGGGAACCAGAAGTAAGGATCTGACAATTCAGAGATACAACCGTCTTTAGTTACACGAACGCGGTAGTCGCCAATTACTGTAACTTTAGGAGTTTGAACAGTTATTGAAGGCTCGAATACGTTATCAATATACCAACGGTAGATATCACCATTTGTGCTTGATTGGATAAAATCAGGACCGAATGGAGTTATAACAGGTTTTGGAGGAGTTGGTTTTACAATCAATGTACCGCCTGATGAAATAACTTTGGTGTAAGGGCCTGTTGATACCTCGCAATCGTATGTTCCATTGTCGCTGGCATCAATATTAGCAATTACCAAGGTACGTTCGTCAGCACCTGATATCTTGCCACCATTAACAAGTGGTGTACCACCTTTACGCCATTTGTAGGTAATGTTTGCTCCATCAACTTTGACTGAGAAGAATACGGTTGATTTTTCACAATCAGAAGTGTTTATAGGTTGTTGAGTAATTACCGGCATCGGATCAATTTCAAGCAATCCAAGCAGCGATTTTTTCACGGTACCGCAATCACCTGTTACGTAACATTGGTAGAAACCAACATCACCCATCTGAAGATTTTTAACCGTTAACGAGTCTGAATCGGCGCCATCATATTTAGTACCGTTGCTAAGCTTGGTGCTACCCTTGTACCATTCATATTTCAAATTTTCACCTCTTGCGGATACCTTAAAGCCTATATTAACAAACTCTACAGTATCAACGTTTGTAGGTTGATCAATGATTTCAGTATTTAAATAGAACCCTAAGTAAATTGGGTCAGAGTATGTTTTCGATCCGCAGTTTTCAAATACAAGGCAGCGGTACCAACCTGAATCGCTAAGGCGGGTTGGGGTTATGGTTAATTCGTTTGTTGTAGCACCTAATACAAACGGGCTGTTTCTAACAGTGTCTTTGTTATTCAAAGTGTCTAAACCTCTTAACCAACGATAATTCACCGCAGTACCTGTTGCTGCAACCTTGAACTTCGCAGAATCACCTTCGCAAATAGTATCGGTTAGTGGTTGCAAGGTAATAGTTGCAGGGGGTATGTTTTGGATGGTTAGGGTTGCTGATGGAGAAGTAGCCGCAGGGCTGCAAGTACCGCTGATAACTACATCAAATGTGCCGGCATCACCCATTACTGTTGATTTAATAATCAGCGAATCATTGGTTGTTCCGGCATATTTTGCGCCGTCAGAAATAGGTACACCGCCTTTGCGCCATTGGTAGGTTAGGTTTGTACCACCTGCATTCACAATAAACATCGCATCAGCTTTTAGGCACGATGATTGGGCGTATGGACCACCTGCTATACTTGGCAATTGACGGATAGGGAATGAGGCCATTGTAGGCGTTCCTGTCATTTTAGGCTCCGATGCAACTATCCTGAATTTGTATGAGTTTCCTTCAAGTGTAGTTGTAGGTATAGTAACATTAAACGTACCCGTTGCGTTGGTACTTGTAAATGTACCGCAATCAACAGGGAAGAAGAAGCTACCCAATGAATCAGAAATTTGTACTGTGAAAACGTTACCTGAACCCAATGTGATACCTGATGATATTTTGTATCCGACAGTGATTGTTTCGCCACCGCAGAATGGACCTGAAGGTATTGAAGTGATGGTTACACGGTTAGTATCAATCAACCAAGTAAACATATTGTCGTAACTCTTTTTCACACCGGCACCGGTTCCATAGTAACCTGTGCGGCCAATAACACCGGCTATTGCCAATGAACGGGCTGAATCGGGTTTGTTTGGCAAACGATCCCAAGTTTGTGAAATATCGTTGTATTCATAAAAGTCTTTACGATCCAAACCATCGTTACCGTTGATAACATAGCCAAGGAAACCAATACCCCAACCGCCTGCACCATAACGTTTAGAGGCCGGGAAATCAGTAATACGTTTCCAAGTATTGGTAGAAGGTGTAAATGCATAGAAGTCATCGAACATTGCATTCTTCACAGAATCGCCAATACCTAAGCCAACGCAAGCTTTGTCATACAGCACAAACGATGTTGCGTATCCCCTAGCTTTACCGGGGAAATCAGTTCTTTGCGTCCAAGTGTTTGCACCCGGATCATATTCCCACAAGTCACGCTTAAAAAAGATACTGTCTGTATAAATCGAATCGGCAGTTACTTTAAGTATCTGACGCATAATTGTATCTATTTTATACTTTGGAGGAGGACCGGCACTAATTTGAGTGTGTTTGATACTATCAATGTAGGGGCCTAAAACTTCAGAAGTAGGGGCTCCATTGGCTTGTGCTCTTATACGACCATTGTCATATCCCAAACCAATATATCCCTTATTACCAAAAGCAAAGCCTACTGGATATGCCCTACCCATGATGGTACCGGGTATATCAGCTTTTTGTGTCCACTTATCCAAAGCAGGGTCATATTCCCAAAAATCTTTTAGTAATGAATCACCTTTTGCATTGGTATACGTTACGGTTAAATCCTGACGTTGCCAAGTTTTTGGGGCATTTGAAACTACTGTAAAAGTGGTTCCCGGAATATTAATTGACTCACCCAACGAGTCGGGTTTCATAAAGTTACGTCCGCCGCCCACGTACCCTTTTCCGTTTATGCTAAAACCGGCAGCACCAATGCGGAGTTTACCGGGGAAAGGAGCTTTGCGGGTCCAAGTTTTGGTAACCGTATCGTAGGCCCATGTGGCTGCTACAATGCGACCCCTGAAATACCAACTGGTGGTATCGCCCATTATTACATAAAGCTTGGTTCCAATCACAAAAGAAGCTGCTGAGTGGCGTCCTGTATCAAGCTTTGGGGCAAATTTCCAAATATCAGTAATAGTAGGGTTAACTGGTGGCGGTGGTTTCAATTGTCCCCACGCCTGGGTGGAAATGCCTGCTAAGAGGGCAACTAAAAGACTTAGTATGTATTTTTTCATAGAGTTAGTGCGTACTTGCCTATTGGTAAATTACAAAATTATAAAAATTTAGCGTTTATCATAATTTAAGGACAAACGTGTATTGCTTGTATTTAAAGATATAGACGCGCTAAATTTTTTTGGGTTGCATAAGAGTTTAACTTTTTAAAAAAACTTTTATTGTAGCGATGATACACTATTTTTGCCTTACTGCCACTGTATGGCACTACTTTTTATACAACTATGACACCATTAGAATACATTAAGAACAACGAACAAAGGTTTTTGGATGAACTTTTTGACCTTCTTCGCATCCCGTCTATCAGTGCCGACTCAGCATTTAAGGACGATGTGAAGCGTGCCGCTGATTTTGTTGCTGATAAGATGCGTGAAGCGGGTGCTGATAATGTGCAGATTTTTCCAACTGCCGGACATCCTATTGTATATGGGGAAAAAATAATTGACCCGTCTTTGCCTACTGTTTTAACATACGGGCACTATGATGTACAACCTTCATCACCTGATAATTTATGGCATACTCCTCCGTTTGAGCCAACTGTGCGCGACGGAAAGATTTATGCGCGTGGCAGTGCTGATGATAAAGGACAGTTTTACATGCATTTGAAGGCTTTTGAATACATGATGAAAACCAACACCCTGCCTTGTAACGTGAAGTTTATGATTGAAGGTGAAGAGGAAGTGGGCTCTGCCAACTTGGGTACTTTTATTAAAGAAAAGAAAGAGATGTTGAAGGCTGATGTGGTGTTGATTTCTGATACTTCTATGATTGCCAATGATACTCCATCTATAGATGTTGGGTTGAGGGGATTGAGCTATGTTGAGGTAGAAGTAACCGGTCCTAACCGTGATTTACACTCAGGTGTTTACGGTGGGGGTGTTGGTAACCCTATTAATGTGTTGTGTAAAATGATTGCCGATATGCACGATGAAAACGGACACATTACTATTGAAGGATTTTATGATAATGTACAAACAGTGAGTGATGCCGACCGCGCTGAATTGGATAAAATTCCGTTTGACTTGGAAGAGTATAAAAAAGACTTAGGGATTGATGATGTTCACGGCGAAAAAGGATATAGCACTATTGAACGCACCGGTACACGTCCAACATTAGATGTAAACGGTATTTGGGGTGGCTATACCGGCGAAGGTTCAAAAACCGTATTACCTTCAAAAGCATTTGCAAAAATTTCAATGCGTTTGGTACCTAATCAATCGGCAGATGAGATTACCGAGAAGTTTGAGAAATACTTTAAGAAAGTAGCCCCTAAGTCGGTTAAAGTTGAAGTTCGTCCTCATCACGGTGGCGAGCCGGTAATTACACCTACCGATTCTATACCCTTTAAAGCAGCCAGCAAAGCAATGGAAACCACTTTTGGTAAAAAACCAATCCCAACACGCGGTGGCGGTAGTATTCCTATTGTGGCGTTGTTTGAGAAAGAACTTGGACTAAAATCAGTATTGATGGGCTTTGGCTTAGATAGCGATGCTTTGCACTCGCCCAACGAGCATTATGGTATTTTCAACTACTTAAAAGGTATTGAAACCATACCTTACTTCTTCCAAAATTTTGCTGAAATGAGCAAATAAGCTACACGATAAAGCTATAAAACAAATAAGGGGTGAACGACGACAGTTCACCCCTTATTTGTTTTATACACAGTATCATTAGTTGCGTTGTTCCAATAACCGCGCAATGTATTTGCCAACAATATCAAACTCAAGGTTTACTGTTTGGCCAACTTGCAAGGTTTGAAAGTTAGTATGCTCGTAGGTATAAGGAATAATAGCAACTGAAAAGCCTTTATTGGTAGAGTTAACAACGGTTAAACTTACCCCGTTAATTGTAATAGAACCTTTTTCAACGGTAATATTGCCTTTGGGTTCATATTCAAAAGTATAATACCAGCTGCCGTCAGCCTCTTCAACATTGGTGCAGGTTGCAGTTTGGTCAACATGGCCTTGAACAATGTGGCCATCAAAGCGTCCGTTTGCGGGCATACAACGCTCAATATTAACAATGCTGCCTACTTGCCAGTTTCCCAAATTGGTTTTTATGAGGGTTTCGTGGATAGCTGTAACTGTATGCGTTGTATTGGCAGCATCCATTGCTACTACAGTAAGGCATACCCCGTTGTGTGATACACTTTGGTCTATTTTAAGCTCGTTTGAAATAGGCGATTGGATGGTAAAATGCAGGTTGGTACCTTCTGCTACTATATTTTTCACAGTACCAATGGTTTCAATAATTCCGGTAAACATGGGTTAATTCTTTAATTCAATCATGCCCGACAGGCTTTTTGCGGCACCATCGTTTTGAGACAAATCAATGTACGAGCAGTGAAAATAATAAACACCTGCGGCACAAGGTTGTTTGTTAGGATAATTACCGTCCCAAACTATGTCATTATTTTTATGTGAGTAGGCTGTTCCGCCCATTCGGTCGAAGATGTCAAATTCAACAATCTGCACATTTATAAACGGACCGGGCGTGTACAAAGTTTGTACGGTTTTGTCAAATATCGGCGGAAACTCAATTTTACTGCAAAAGCTAACATCTACAATGTTTGAGGGGATACTAAACACCATTTTACCTTGTTTAGCGGTCATGGTTTTGGCATAATACCTACCCGGCAGCAAACCGTATAATATGTTTTTATTGGCGGTAATGCTTACATACTCGTATGATTTTTCAAACAAGGCCGAGTCGGAAACAGTAGTGTCAATTTCATTTAGGGTATCAGGCAGGCGGTAAAGAAATACACGATCAGGGGTGATTGTAGAGTCGGCAACTCGAAGTTCCGTAATAACCTCTGTAGTGCCTTTTATACAATTGCCGGTAGCAGTTAACTCAATTCGTGCGGGATATTTAATAACACTGTCTATAACAACAACAGGTTGCTTCTTGGGTTTGCTACCCTTATTACGGGGTTGCGCCATCACTATACTTGTTGTAAGCAACAGTAAAGTAAATAACAGAACCCTTACCTGTATAATTTTAATGACAATGGACATTACGGGGCGCAAAGTTAGCAAAAAAAGCAACGCCCCCGTAAGCTATGTAGTATTATCGTAAAAGGTGGAAGTTACCTTTTATGCTTTTCAGAATACGGACGTCTTCACGTTGTATGGTCATGCTTAACAAATACCCGTAAACACCTTCGGGGGCAGGGGCACCGTTGTGATAGCCGTTCCAGCCCAAAGTAGCAAGGTCGGTGGTTTCAAATATCTTAGTACCCCAACGACTGAATACTAAGAATAATATTCCTTTTACAATAGTGGTATCAATGTAGGGTTTAAAATAATCGTTTACCGTATTGCCCTCTGGCGTAAACGCGTTGGGCATAAAGGCATCGCAGGCAAAATCGAGGTATTGCGCTCGTATCGAATCGGTTACTGTGCCACAAGCATTGGTAACTGAAACTGTGTGAGTACCGGGTGAGGTAATACGGAAAGTAGGGTCTTTGCTGTTATCACTCCAAAGATACTGGGCTCCTAATGTAGTCGCGTTTAGGGTAAAGAAATCCTCTTTACAGAAAACAGTATCAGGGCCTAAATCAAATGATGGAGGAGGTACAACCAAAGTGGAGTCGGTAGCGGTATCGGCGCAGCCTTCGGCAACCTCAACCCCATAGGTTATTTTATTCCAACCTATTAAGGTGGGGGTAAACTCATTACCAACAACGTTATCACCGCTAAAAGTTCCGCCACCTACCACAGGTGTTAATGTTACTACCGGACTGTTTACACAATATTGCTTTGCAAGCCCGCTGAACGAAGGGTCAGGAGTTTCGTAAACAAATACCCGTCCTGTTGCGGTATCAGCACAACTTCCTGCCGTGGCTGTAATTACCAGCGATATGTCAAACGTATCGGCATTTGTGTATTCTTTTGGAGGCGGGTTGGCCACCAAATCAGCACTAAAGTCGCCATAATTCCATATATAGGCCAAAGTACCTGATGATATGGTTGAATTGTTTGTAAACGTAAATAAGTTACCATCCAAACATTGTGTACTATCATCCACAGTAAATGCTGCCACAGGGTCAGGGTGTACAAACAAATTACGTTGAATTGAGTCTGAACAGCCATCAGTTGAGGTGGCTCTAAACCTTACTACAAAAGTATCGGGTGCAAGGTATGCATGTGTAACGTCGTTTTGTGTGCTGGTCGTTCCGTCCCCCAAATCCCAGAAATATGTCAGTGTGCCTGATGAAATAGAACTGTTGTTAGTAAGTACAAAGTTATTTACACCAAAGCACTGTATAGGGTCGTTTATTGCGAATGAAGCAGTTGGTTTTGGGAATACAGATGCGGTATGCCTTGCCGAGTCTTCGCAGTTGAAATTTGTACGGACCTTAAGTCGAACAATATAGCTTCCTGTAGTAATGTAAATAGCACCGCCGTTGAATGACGTAGATGTACTTCCGTTTCCAAAATCCCACTCATAAAAGAGGTTTCCGCTACTAACCGTACTGGTATTTGTGAATAAAAACTGATTACCGTTTAAGCACTGGGTACTATCATTAATAGTGAAGCTTGCAGTAGGAGATGGGTTTACAAATACCCTGCTTGTGATTGAGCTGTCACAACCCTGATCCGAGGTTACTGTATATACAATATCAAAGGTATCAGCGGTTAAGTATGACTTATTGAATGTAACTGTATTTGCATTGGTAGCATCACCAAAATCCCAGAAATAGTTTAGTGTACCATACGGTATGGTTGTGTTATCAGCAAAATTGAACACATTACCAACAAAACACTGATTGTTATTGTTCACAGTAAACTTAGTGGCAGGGTGCGGGTACACAATGCTGTTTAGCGTTGTTGAATCTGTACAGCCCTTATCGCTGGTAACGGTCAATATTACATTAAACGTGTCAGCGTAATTATATACGTAAACGGGGTTTATTTGGCTGGATGTATCCGTATTACCAAACTTCCAGAAATGCGTAATACTTCCGCTGCTGATAGTGCTGGCATCTAGAAAATTGTATGAGTTACCACGCAAGCACTGCGTTGAGTCTGTAGTGGTGAAGTCAGCTACGGGTGAGGGGAACAAATAAACGCTATCAAACCCGGTGGCTGAACAACCTTGATCGGAGGTTACTGTATGATTAACTGTATAAAAGGTAGAAAGATTGGTATAAGTATACACAGTATCCTCTTGCTGCGATGTTCCGCCATCACCAAACTGCCAACTGTGAGTTAGCGTACCGTAATCAATAGTAGAAGTATCATTAAACACAAACTGATGTCCATTGAAACACAATGCAGTATCAGGGATAACAAACTTTACTTGTGGCACGGGGTAAATAATTACCTGTTTGCGTGCAGTATCATAACACGTTTCTGTGGTGCGGGCTATTAATAGTACAGTAAGCGTATCTGACGCTGAATAATTTGATTTTGTGGGATTGGCAACGTTGCTGGTATCGCCATTTCCAAACCTCCATGAGTAACCCGCAATAGTTCCGCCTGAAGGGGTGCCGGAAGTGTTTGCAAAAGCAAAGTTTTGATTATTTAAACACTGGCTTGAGTCGTTAATAATAAATTCAGCATCTGCATGCGGGTGTATAACATCTGTGCGGGTAAGAGAATCTTTACAGCCGTTGTTTGAAGTTACCACAAGCCTCACAGGGTAAGAACCCACGGCAGCATATTGATGGCTGGTATTTGTATCAATAGAGGTACCGCCGTCGCCAAACGTCCATGAGTAGTACATGGTATCAGGCGCGGTAATGCTGGATAAGTTGGTAAACGAGAAAAAATTGTTTACAAGGCATTGCGTACTATCACTGATGGTAAAGTTTACGTTGGGCTTACTGTAAACCGTTACCGGTTTTACGAGGGTATCAGGACAGCCAAAATCACTGCGTACTACTAACCTTACGTTGCGGTTACCCGATGTAAGGTAGTTTTTGGTGGGATTGGTAGCCGAAGATGAAGTAGCATCACCAAAAGTCCAGCCATAAGTTAATCCGCCGCTTTTAACAGTAGATGAGCTTGTAAACACAAAAGAGTTTCCGTTTAGGCACTGGGTACTATCATTAATCGTAAATGCTGCAACAGGAGACGGGTAAACAAAAATATCTTGAGAATCAGATGTAATACAGCCTTTATCACTGGTAGTTACCAATCGTAGTTTAAACGATGCAGAATCGGTAGTGTAAACGTGCGTGGTGTTTGATTGTGTGCTTGAGTCTCCGTCGCCAAAATACCATTTCACCGTATAGTTGCCCGATGAAAGCGTACTTGCATCGTTAAAAGTGAATGAGTTTTCATTTAAACAGGCCACTGTAGATGAACTGCTGATAAGAGCAGCCACACTGGGAAATACAATAACATTACGTTGGTACACACGTTCGCAGCCAAAGTTTGAAGAGGCAATAAGGGTTACATTAAATGTATCCGCAGTAGTATAGTTTTTTGTAGGCGAAGTTGCGGTAGAAGTGGTGGCATCATCAAAAAACCAATCATAGGTCATCGAGCCAGACGATATTGATGATGTATTGGTAAATACAAAACTATTGTTGTTGCGGCACTGGTCGGTATCGTTTACAGTAAAAGAAGGAGCAGGACTTGGCACATAAAACATTGATGCCGCCAGTTTAAACGGGCGGGGTACGTTTGCAGCATTTGTGTAAACATAAAACGTATCTGTGTGCAGACCCAAGGTAGAACCTTTGTAATAAAAATCAACCGGGTAAAAATTGTTTGGGTATGTGGATGCGATACTGATTGTAACGGGAAATGAGCCCTTGTGACCAAAACCACCACCGGGCGATACTATTGAATCAATAACAAGCGGGTTAGTACCGTTATTGTAAAATAATACCTGCGCAAAAGCAGTATCCCCCAAGCAAGCGGTATCAGTAGCCGAAGCCGGTGTGGGTGTGATAACTTGCGTATGGGCGAACGTTGAAAGAAAAACTACAAAAAGGGTTAGTATATATTTTTTCAAATTCATTTTCACTTTGGAGGAAGAAATACGGAGTTAAAGTATGTAAAATTCCTAACGTACGAAGTTAAACTAATTACAATATTTAACAAGGACTTAAGCGTAAGTTTATACGAAAAAAGGCCCCACATTATTGCGGGGCCTTTTTCTATAAAACTGTTGCTTTTACTTAAGTTGCTTGCTCAAGCTGGCACGTAAATACTCGCGGTTTAAACGTGCAATAGCAGTAAGCGGTATTTCTTTTGGACATTCAGCACTGCAAGCACCGGTATTGGTACAAGCACCAAAGCCTTCTTCGTCCATTTGCTCAACCATATTAAGCGCACGGTTATCGCGTTCTGATTGTCCCTGAGGTAATAAGGCATACTGGCTTACTTTAGCACCTACAAACAGCATTGCTGATGAGTTTTTGCAAGCAGCAACGCAAGCACCGCAGCCAATACATGCCGCCATATTAAACGACTCGTCGGCGTTATCTTTGGGTATTGGGGTTGCGTTAGCATCAGGTACTGAACCGGTGTTTACTGAAATATAACCGCCGGCTCTTTGAATGCGGTCAAAAGCACTTCTATCTACCACTAAATCTTTAATGATAGGGAAAGCGTTTGCTCGCCAAGGTTCAATAGTAATGGTTTCACCTTCTTTAAAGCTGCGCATGTGCAACTGGCAAGTAGTTACTCCCTTAATGGGACCGTGTGCACGGCCATTTATATACATGCTGCAACTGCCGCAGATACCTTCGCGACAATCGTGGTCAAATGCAACGGGCTCTTTGCCTTCGCGTACCAAGCCGTTGTTTACCACATCCAGCATTTCAAGAAATGACATATCGGGCGAAACATCCTTAGCAGGATAAGTTTCAAATTTACCCTCAGTATTTCTGTTCTTTTGCCTCCAAACTTTCAGTGTAAGGTTCATATTCTCTGTTTTCAGTTTAAAGTTTCCTGTTTATTTGTTGGTTTTAAGTTTTGTGTTTTAAGATTTTAGGTAATTACCTTTCAACTTAAAACTGTAAACCTAAAACTGTAAACTGTTTCTTATTTGTAACTCCTTGTGGTTAGTTTAACGTTTTCAAACGTCAAATCTTCTTTGTGAAGATTTTCGGCTTGCCCGTCACCTTTATATTCCCAAGCGGCAACGTATGAATAGTTTTCATCATCGCGTTTCGCTTCACCGTCTTCGGTTTGGTATTCTTCACGGAAGTGACCGCCGCATGATTCGTTACGGTGCAAAGCATCGTCAACCATCAACTCGCCAAGCTCCAAAAAGTCAGCAACACGTCCGGCTTTTTCAAGCTCTTGGTTAAGTTCTGCTCCTGAACCGGTTACGCGCACATTTTTCCAAAACTCTTCACGTATAGCACGTATTTCTTCTTTCGCTTCTTTCAAGCCTTTTTCATTACGTGCCATACCACACTTATCCCACATTATTTTACCAAGCTTTTTGTGGTAATAATCAACGCTTTCGGTACCTTGTATGTTAAGCAATTTATTAATGCGGTCTTTTACGGCATTTTCTGCTTGAGCAAATTCGGGCAAGTCGGTTGGTATCGGTTTACGCTCAATATCAGCCAAGTAATCGCCTATGGTGTAAGGAATTACGAAGTAGCCATCGGCCAAACCTTGCATCAAAGCAGATGCTCCTAAACGGTTGGCACCGTGGTCGCTAAAGTTGGCTTCACCCAAAGCGTACAAGCCGGGTACTGTGGTCATCAAGTTATAATCTACCCACAAACCGCCCATTGTATAGTGAACGGCAGGATATATACGCATGGGTTCTTCGTAAGGGTTTTCGCCGGTAATTTGCTTGTACATATCAAACAAGTTACCATATTTGGCTTCTACCGCAGCTTTGCCTAAACGCTTGATGGCATCAGCAAAATCAAGGTAAACTGCTAAACCGCTTGCACCAACACCACGGCCTTCGTCGCACATTTCTTTTGCGTTACGGCTGGCCACGTCGCGGGGAACAAGGTTACCGAATGAAGGATATTTACGCTCTAAGTAATAATCCCTTTCAGATTCGGGTATGTCTTTGGCTTTACGTTTATCACCTACTGCTTTTGGCACCCATACGCGTCCGTCGTTACGCAGCGATTCCGACATAAGAGTCAGTTTCGATTGGTGGTCGCCCGACACAGGAATGCAAGTAGGATGTATTTGGGTATAGCATGGATTACCGAAGAACGCGCCTTTTTTGTGGGCACGCCAAGCTGCAGTAACATTGCTACCTTTTGCATTAGTTGAAAGATAAAATACGTTTCCGTAGCCACCGGTGCAAAGCAATACGGCATGGCCGCTGTGGCGTTCAATCTCACCCGTTTCCATGTTGCGGGCAATAATACCGCGTGCATGACCGTCAACAACCACCACGTCCAACATTTCGTGACGCTCATACATTGTTACCGAACCTTCATTAATCATACGGTTCATAGCACTGTAGGCACCCAACAATAACTGTTGTCCGGTTTGGCCTTTGGCATAGAAAGTACGAGATACTTGCGCACCACCAAATGAACGGTTATCCAACAAGCCACCATATTCACGGGCAAAAGGAACACCTTGAGCCACGCATTGGTCAATAATATTCACACTCACTTCAGCCAAACGGTGTACGTTTGCTTCGCGGGCGCGGTAGTCACCACCTTTTACGGTATCATAAAACAAACGGTACACGCTGTCACCGTCGTTTTTATAGTTTTTGGCAGCGTTAATCCCTCCCTGTGCAGCAATAGAGTGCGCGCGGCGGGCACTGTCCTGAAAACAAAATGCCTTTACGTTATACCCCAATTCTGCCAGTGATGCTGCGGCAGAAGCACCCGCCAAGCCTGTTCCTACCACAATAATATCGTACTTACGTTTGTTGGCAGGGTTTACCAGTTTTAGCTTAAACTTATGGTTGGTCCATTTTTCACCAATGGGACCTGCGGGGATTTTTGAATTTAATTTGTCAGACATCTTTTATACTGTATTTAGTATATGGTATAATGTATAAAGTATTAAAGCCTACTTAATTGGTTAAATGCTGGGCATATATGTAAACAGGAATTAAGGCAAACAGAATAGGTATAATAATACCAAATACCCAAACACCTAAAAAGTTAATAAGCCCGTTGTATTTGTTGTGATTAATACCCAAGGTTTGGAATGCGCTTTTGAAACCATGCACTAAGTGAAATGCCAGAGCTCCCATTGCAAACGTATAAAGCAATACAAGCAACGGATTTGTGAACGCACCTTGCACCTCACGGTTCAAATCTTTTACTATAATTGTTTTGGTAGTTTGGGTATATATTTCCTGCATTTTGGCTTCAATAGGAGCCACGGCAGTATCAGTTGCTATTGTATGCCCGCTGTTCAAGTCAATCTCATATTGTACGTAAGGTACTTTTCCCCAGTGATACTCAGCCCAAAAATCGCTCATGTGAACTGCAATAAACACCAAAATGATGGTACCTAAAACACCCATCCAGCGGCTTGCCCAAAAGCTGGTTGCATTGCCCGGAGCAACCGCATACTTGCTTTTGCGCGATGCCATATTTTTATTGGCAAGGTAAAGGCCCATGATGGCGTGGTATAAAATTGTTGCATACAGACCGTATGAAATGAATTTGATAACGGGAAATGTGGTCATAAAAACCGCATATACGTTAAAAGCCAATCCACCGTCAGACTTGAGTAATTGAAGGTTTCCGCTTAAGTGAACAGCAAGGAATGAGCACAGGAACAAGCCTGTGAGGCTCATGGTTACTTTTTTACCTATTGACGATGATAATGTTTTGATTACCCAATTCATGTGTATTTACTTATATTGAGAGGTAGTTTTTTAACGGGGCAAATTTAATGGTGTGTTAACCAATAACAACACCTTGCACCAAATTTAGAATTCATCTAAATTTAAACTGATTAACACTTGTTAGTTTTTAATTGTTTTAAAAAAATTAAGACGATGTTAAAAATTACACAACTATTAAAAAACACCTGCATAATTAAACGGTGTAATTTTCTTTAACTCAGCCTTCACATTTTCGTTAACATTCAGTGTATCAATAAATTCAGCAAGGCTTTGCTTGGTTACTTTGTGGTGAGTGCGTGTTAATGCTTTCAAAGCTTCGTAAGGTTTGTCGTAGCCTTCACGGCGCAAAACGGTTTGTATTGCCTCGGCCACTACCGCCCAGTTGCTTTCAAGGTCAAGGTCAATAGCATCCTTATTAAGCAATAATTTGTTGGCACCTTTGATTATAGAAGTATAGGCAATAAGTGAATGTGCGATGGGCACACCTATATTCCGCAGCACTGTGCTATCAGTAAGGTCGCGCTGTAGGCGGCTGATGGGTAGTTTTGCTGCAAAATGTTCAAACAATGCGTTGGCAACACCTAAATTACCTTCCGCATTTTCAAAATCAATGGGGTTTACCTTGTGAGGCATGGCGCTGCTGCCTACTTCTCCAGCTTTTAATTGTTGTTTAAAGTAATCCATCGAGATGTACGTCCATACATCGCGGCAAAAATCAATCATAATATTGTTAATACGCTTTAGCGTATCACACAATGCAGCAAGGTTATCGTAGTGTTCAATTTGGGTGGTGTACTGCATACGGGTTAGTCCCAAACGGTTGTTCACAAACTCGTTACCCAGCATCCGCCAATCAAGTTCAGGATAGGCTACGTTGTGGGCATTAAAGTTACCCGTTGCACCGCCAAACTTGGCAGAAAAAGGGATGGTTTTAAGCAGCAGCATTTGGTTTTCAATACGCTCAACAAACACCATTATTTCTTTACCCAATTTGGTAGGCGAAGCAGGCTGACCATGGGTTTTAGCCAACATGGTAATGTTCTTCCACTCTTCGGCCTTCACACGCAGCAAATCATTTACCTCGTTTAGTTTGGGTAACAACTCTTCGGTAAGTCCTTCCTTTAAGCTCAGGGGAACCGAAGTATTGTTAACATCTTGTGAGGTTAAACCAAAATGCACAAATTCACCGATATCGGCCAAATCAAGCTCTTTCAAACGGTCTTTCACAAAATATTCCACCGCTTTCACATCATGATTGGTGGTTTTTTCCGTTTGTTTTATTTCATCAGCATCACTCACAATAAAGTTGCGGTATATATCGCGCAATTGATTTTTTTGGTAATCGTTTATCTTACCCTCCAATTGTGGCAAGGGTATTTCTGATAAAAATATCAGGTATTCAATTTCTACCAAAACACGGTAACGTATAAGTCCATATTCAGAGAAATAGCGGGCCAGCGAAAGTGTGGTTTTGCGGTAACGTCCGTCAACCGGCGATAGGGCAGTGAGTGCGCTTAAATCCATGTTGCAAAATTACATTAAAAGGTGAATAGACTAAAAAGTAATCGCGTGTTTACTTTTTTTCATGCAGCAAGTATGAAGGGACAGGATTTGAAGAACAGGATATGAAATCCTGTTCTGTTGGGTATTTCTTCTTGACGGGTATAAAACCCGTCAAGAAGCAAAGATTAAAAGCGACGGGCTTTATGCCCGCCGTTCAAAGCAACACTATACATGTAAGATTACTCTATTAATTTAATAGCACGGCAACCTATGTACAAAATCAAAGCAGTAATTTTGTAGGGTTTATGATAAAGAAAATTACCGTTGCTTCCATCGCTGCTTTGGTAGCGTTTAGCGTAAATGCACAAAAACTTAGGGTTTCTACCGATACCGTTAAATACGGCACCTTATTCAAATATGTTACTTCAGGAGTAAATGTAACCATATACAACGATGCTCCGTTTGATATGCAAGGTGTGAAGCTAAAGACTACCAATAGTGATTTCACGCTGAGCGATACGTTGATAAACATACCCGCCATGAACTCTAAAGTGGTGAATGTGAAATTCCGTCCCCGCCACAATGTTGATTACAGCAATGAGTTAATCATAAGCACTCAAAGTCCCTACGGAGCCTTAAATGTGCATCTTAAGGGTACAGGGTTTTACAACAATACCTATTACAGCACCACACAAAACAAGTGGGAAGGTGATTTGATGGCCGCACTAAAAGCAAAAATTTCATCGGCTAATACGTTGGGCTATACCGTTGTGCGCGACCAAATGTATGCCTATGTGGACAATAATAATGACACCATCGAGTGCGTGTATACCGGGCGCAAAGCCAAGTTTAATACCCGAGCAGGTGCTGTTACAGAAAATTTTACAGCAGAGCATAATTTCCCACGTAGTAAATACACTTCGCAAGATCCTATGTTTTCAGATGTACATCATTTGTTTCCTGCTGATGGGCCTGCAAATACCCGCCGAAGCGATGACCCTTTCGGCATTGTAACCTCTCCTGTTTGGATGGTAGGCGGCTCACTAAGCGATAATCAGAAATTTGAACCCCGTAACGAGCACAAAGGAACAGCAGCGAGGGCTATGTTCTATTTTGTGACCCGTTATCAAGATTATACCAACTTTTTTGACCCGCAAGAAGATTTATTGCGCGGATGGGCAGCACAGTTCCCCGTTACTCTAAAAGATTCTATCCGACATGAACGCGCCGCGCAAGTGCAGGGTAACCGTAACCCCTTTACCGATCATCCTGAGTTTATTGAGCGTATCAGCAACTTTGCAGGTTCAGCCCCAGCTCCGGTTAAGAAATACGAACTTACTTACAGCCAACCCGTAAACTTTGGGTATGTGTCATTAAACGAGACCATTAATTATGTGGCTGTGCTTACCAACACCGGTAAAGCAACGGTGGATTACACACTATCGGCCATCAACCCTAAACCGCAAACCAATGTTTCAGCGCTGGTTGGCACATTTGCCATACAACCGGGCGAAACCAAACGTTTAGTATTTAGTTTTACTGCTAAAACAGTGGGAACCAACTTTACCGATTCGTTCAGTTTTAAGGCACAAGGTTTTAACGAAACTATCATGGCCTTTACAGCCAATGTGTCGGGTTTAGGAGTTAATGAGGCGGCCCGAACCAATATCAATTTGTTCCCCAATCCTGCAAGTGAGGTAGTTACGCTTAGTGCCGACCGTGCATTAAACTATCCTGCCACCGTTAATTTTTATGATTTGGCAGGAAAATGTGTTTATTCTACCGTTTTAAATGAAAGTTTTACCGATATAAATGTTACGACGCTGATTTCGGGTTGTTACTTTGTACAAGTAAATGACGGAACCTTAAGTTCTATCACCAAACTTGTTAAGTTTTAACCACGAAAGAGTATCATGAAACAATTTTTTAAAATGATGTTTGCCTCAATGTTCGGCTTTGTGCTGGCAGGCATCTTACTTGTATTTATCGTTTTCGGGATCATTGCCGCAACGGTTTCAAGTTTCAGCGAGAAGAAAGAAGTAAAAGTATCCGCCAACAGTGTTTTACACCTTAAACTGGATACTTACTTAGAAGACCGCACCTCTGAAAATCCCTTTGTTAACTATAATTTCAGCAATTTTGAAGCAAACAATTCCGCCGGTGTTTACGATGTAATACGCAGCATCAGAAAGGCAAAAGCCGATGCACACATGAGCGGTATTTTTCTTGAGTTTGGAGCGGGTTTTCAAGCCGGTTTTGCCAACCTTCAAGATTTACGCGAAGCCATTATCGATTTTAAAAAATCGGGAAAATTCGTTTACGCCTACTCAGAAATTTATACCGAGCGTAATTATTACTTGGCAAGCACAGCCGATAAAGTTTTCTTAGACCCTTCGGGAGAGTTGATTTTCAACGGTATGTCGGTAAACATTACCTTCTTTAAAAGCATGCTGGATAAGTTGGGGATTGAAATGCAAGTGTTTAAAGTTGGCAAATTTAAAGGTGCTGTAGAACCTTTTATCCGTGAGGACTTAAGCCCTGAAAACGAAGAACAGATAAACGTGTACCTTACTTCTTTGTACGGTACTTTCATAAAAGGTATTTCAGAGAGCCGTAAAATTGATACAGCACGCCTGTATGAAATTGCTGATAAGATGGAAATCCGCTCAGCAAAAGCGGCGGTAGATTTAAAGATGATTGATGCGCTGAAACACCACGATGAGGTGTTGACTGAAATCCGCAAAAAGTTGGGTACCAGTGGCGATGAGAAAATTGATTTTGTATCTGCATACGATTACCGAAGCGTAAAAGTGGAGGATGAGAATAAAGACAGCGAAAGCCAAGGTAAAATAGCCATTTTGTATGCTGTTGGTGATATAGTTGACGGCAGTGGCGATGAGTCTACAGTTGGTTCGCACAATCTGCGCGAGGCCATTATAAAAGCCCGTACCAACGATAAAATTAAAGCGGTGGTGTTGCGTATCAACTCACCCGGCGGTAGTGCAATGGCATCTGATGTGATATTGCGCGAGCTTGCCTTATTAAAGAAAACAAAACCCCTTATTGTATCAATGGGTGATGTGGCTGCATCTGGCGGTTATTACATTGCTATGGCTGCTGATACTATTGTGGCGCAACCTAATACCATTACCGGTTCGATAGGTGTATTTGGTATGATGCCAAACATGAAAGTTTTGTTGAATGATAAATTGGGTATTCACCTAGACGGTGTTAAAAAAGGTGAGTATTCAGAACTTGGTCGTCCCGACCGACCCTTTACCGAAGGCGAAAAAGCCATCATACAAGGCTATGTTGAAGATGTGTACTGCCAGTTCTTAGAAGTTGTTTCAAAAGGAAGAGGAATGGATACTGCCGCAGTACACGAAATTGCCCAAGGCCGTGTTTGGACTGCCGAAGATGCTAAAGCCCGCGGTTTGGTGGATGTGATGGGTGGTATACAAACTGCTTTAGACATAGCTGCTAAAAAGGCAGGACTTACCAACTACCGTATTACTGAATTGCCCGTTGAGAAAAACCCGTTTGAAGAATTCTTTAAGAGCATGAGTGCTGAAACCAAAGCCAAAATGCTGAAAGAAGAATTGGGCGAAAGCTATACTTACTACATGCAAATGAAACGTGCAATGCGTGTGCAAGGCATACAAACCCGCATGCCGTTTGAAATTACCGTTGATTAACTTTTCACATAGAACAATATATTTTAAGAAGCCCCGAAAGGGGCTTTTTTATTTAGTATCTCCTATTCTTATAAGTATTGTAGTTTTATGCTCAAAAAATTAACAAGTCGTTCTAAAATAGGGGCTTGGTTTTTGCGTTTAAGGTACAATACTAAAAACACAGATATTTTTTTGCAGGGATGTAACTAATACAGGCTATAACCGTCTAACTTAGTAGCTTTGCAGCGTATAATACAAAAAGCCGATGAAGAAGTTTTTTAAAATCACAGCCATTGTAGTTGTAGTGTTATTGGGGGTTGTTATCGCCCTGCCCTTTATATTCAAGGGTAAAATAGTGGAGTTGGTGAAAAAAGAAGCCAACAAACAACTTACCGCCACCGTTGATTTTGATAACGATATATCCCTTAGCCTGTTTAAAAACTTCCCTCAGTTTACTATTGAGTTGAAGAAATTCAGCATTGCAGATAGTACTGATAGCGATACACTGGTTTCTGTGCAGCGTTTTTCGGCTACCTTGGATGTAATGTCTGTAATATCAGGCGATAAAGTTCAGATTAACTCCATTGTGTTGGATAATCCCCGCATTTATGCAAAAGTGCGTAAAGACGGTAAAGCCAACTGGGATATAATGAAGCCCAGCACCGATACTGCAACAGCTGCCCCTGCGGATACAACTTCATCCTTTAAACTGGGGTTAAAGAAATTTGAAATAATAAACGGCCGCATTGTTTATGACGACCAGCAAGGTGGTATTTACAGTGCACTTGAAGGGCTGAACCATATCCTTAGCGGTGATTTTACCCAAGACCTTTTTACCCTGCAAACCAAAACCGATGCACAAGCTGTGACGGTAGGCATGGACGGCTTGAATTACCTGAACAAGGTGAAAGCCAACCTAAAAGCCGATTTGGAAATGGATATGAAGCAGATGAAGTTTACGTTTAAAGAAAACGAACTTCAACTGAATGAGTTGTTTGCAGGTTTTGATGGTTTTGTAGCCATGCCAGCCGAGGACATACAAATGGATTTGAAGTTTGCTGCCCGCAAAACCGACTTTAAAAATATTTTATCGCTGATCCCTGCGGTGTACACCAAAGATTTTGCAAACGTTAAGACTTCAGGTAAATTGGGACTTGACGGTAGTTTAAAAGGTATCTATAACGAAAAATCACTGCCTGCGTTTATCATCAATTTGGTGATAGATAACGGGATGTTTCAATACCCCGGTATGCCTGCCGATATGCGCAGCATATTTGTGAACCTGAATGTTACCAATCCTGACGGGGTGATTGATAATACAGTTATCGACCTTAAGAAGTTTGATTTTGTATTGGCTAACGAGCCTTTTAGTGCTAGGCTATTGGCTAAAAATCCCACTACCGACCCTTATGTAGATATGAACGTGAAGGGTAGGGTAGATTTGGCTCAAGTATCAAAATTGGCACCGCTTGAAAAAGGCACAACCCTTAGTGGTTTAATTGCTGCCGATATGAGTGCAAAAGGCCGTGTATCAACCCTTGAAAGTGGCAACTATGAAGATTTTAACGCATCGGGTAGTATGACGGCTACTAACGTAGTGTATGATACCGACAGTTTGCCCAAAACCACTATTACCAACGCCCAGTTGAATTTTAACCCCAAAACAGTTGAAATGCCTGTTTTTGCGGCGGTGTTAGGTAACAGCGATGTGAATATGAAAGGCAGTTTGAGCAACTTTTTCGGTTATTTCTTGGGCAATGGTACATTGAAAGGCGAGTTGGATATGAAATCGAACTTGTTTGATGCCAACCAATACCTAACCGGAGAAACCAATGGTACAGAAACTCCCGCACCGGCCGATACAGTTCCGCTTACTGTGGTTGAAGTCCCTAAGAATATTGATTTTACAGTAAATCTTGCCGTAAACCGCTTTTTGTACGATAACCTTGAGTTGAAAAACATGGGCGGTATGGCCAAAATTGCTGATGGAGCAGTGCTGCTAAACAATGTGCATACAGATATTTTTGGCGGTAATGTTAAAATGAACGGAAGTTATAGCACAGCTAATCTGTTGAAACCTGAAACCAAACTAAATTTTGCAGTAAGCAGTATTGATGCAGGCGAAGCATTTAAATACATGAATACCGTGAAGCAGTTGGCACCCATTGCCCAATACATTAACGGTAAAATATCGGCCAATTTTGATTTAAACACACTGTTGGGTGGTGATATGATGCCATTGCTAAGCAGTTTAACCAGTAGCGGTAAATTAGAGATACCCAAGGCTGCGCTTGCAGGTTACCCGCCAATGATGAAGCTATCAAACACCTTGAAAGTAGATAAGCTGCAATCGTTGGATTTGAATAAAATACTGCTGATGTTTAGTGTAGAAGACGGACGCATAAAGCTGCAACCGTTTAAACTGGCTACCAGCGGTGTAAATATGCTTATTTCAGGCTCGTCAGGATTAGACCAATCGTTGGATTATGATGTGAAACTGGATATTCCGCGCAGCTTGTTTGGTAGTGGTGCAAATGCAGCATTGGATAATATGCTGGCCGAAGTGGGTAAAAAGGGGATTGCTCTTAAGCCCAGCGAAATTGTTAATGTAAACGCCTTGATAGGGGGCTTCACCACAAACCCTACCATTAAAACCAGCTTGAAAGAGATAGCCAAAAACACCTTAGATGATGTAAAAGATGCTGCTAAGCAAAAGTTGAACGAAGAAAAGGATAAGGCCATTGACAAAGCAAATGCAGAGTTGCAAAAACGTATTGATGCTGCCAAAGCTCAAGGCGAGAAACTAATTGCCGAGGCTCAAAAGAAAGCGGATGCACTGAAAGCCGAATCGAGGAAACAGGCGGATGCTATTGTGGCGGAAGCTAACAAACAAGCCGATGACAAGGTGAAGTTGGCGGGTAATAACCCAATAGCTAAAGCGGCTGCACAAAAAGTGGCTGATAAACTAAAGGCTGAAGCCCGCACAAAAGCCGACAAGGTTGTTGCTGAAGGTGATACAAAAGCCGATGGTATAGTTAATGAAGCCCGCAAGCAAGCCGACCAGCTGGTGAAGGATGCCGAAGCAGGTAAAAATTCTACATTGGGACGGTAATAGTTACTAACGGGCGATAAACAAAAAAGCACCGCTGCAAGCGGTGCTTTTTTATGTTGTATATGGTAGCTCAGAATTATTGTTTTGCACCAAAAAAGCTGATGCTACCGCTGTTTTGGGTATAAACAATTTGAGGAGGATTGCTGTTTGCAATCACATAGAAAGTACCATCGTGTGTGCCTTGCTGGTGGTAAATAGAAGTATCGTTTTTAAATACAAATATATCTACTGTTTGCATTTTAGTGTTTTCGGGGCCGGGGGTTATCCTCACTTTAGCATCGCTAAGTTTAGTTACGGTAACACTCATATCAGTTGTAGTGCCTTGTCCGTTGGTAACGTCACCAACAAACTTCCCTGTAGATTTTGCCCATACATCAAGAGTTGGGTTGTTGTTACCGCCGCTATTGTTATTGTTACTGCTGCTATTATCGTCTTTACTGCACGATACAGCACCAAGCGCAAACGCACCTGCCATTAAGAAAATGTAAAGCTTTTTCATTTTTACTCTTTAGTTTTTAAATAAGATGTTTAATGTCCCAAAAATGTTACCGCAATGTAGTTTTTTTTTGTTTTTGTAACTTAAAATTAGTTCAGAAGTAAAAAAAATCCCACCTGTGCAAAGCACAGGCGGGATACTATAACGAAACTAAAAAAGGAGGGCTTGGTTATTCTGCTACTATATCGTTGTTAGTAGCAACAGTTGCTGATTCGTCAGTAGATTTCTTTCTAAACCAACGCATTTGTACTTTCTCACTAATAATATACATTACAGGAACTACAAGCAGGGTTAGGAAAGTAGTAACTATCAAACCGAAAATAATAGTCCACGATAGAGGACCCCAGAACATTGCACTATCACCACCTATATATATATGCGGGTTGTATTCGCTTAAAATAGTGAAGAAGTTAATATTTATACCCAAGGCAAGGGGCACAAGACCCAATACAGTAGTGATTGCTGTAAGCAATACAGGGCGCAAACGGGTACTACCTGAAACTGCTACGGTTTCTACCAACTCGGTTATAGGTAAGCTCTCGTTTTCGCTTAGGCCAAGCTCTTGTTTGCGGCGTTTTATACTTAGGTCGGTAAAATCAATCAATACAATCGCGTTGTTTACCGCCACACCGGCCAATGATATGATACCCAAACCGCACATCAGGATTGAAAAATCCATTTGGAAGATACCAAAGCCCATAAACACACCAATGGTACTAAACAACACTGAAAGCATGATGATGGCAGGGTTGATAACGCTGTTGAACTGCGCCACAATAATCAGGAATATAAGCATGAACGCAATCATAAACGCGCGACCCATAAAATCTGATGATTTACTTTGCTCTTCTTGCTCACCGGTAAACTTATAGTCGTATCCGGCAGGCAACTCAAATCCTTCAAGCAAGGCTTTGTACTTAGGTACAATTTCGTTGGCACTGTAGCCTTCTTTTACGTTTGAGTAGATAGCAATTACCCTATCCATGTCTTTACGTTTTACCGATCCGAACGTGGTACCATAATCAACGGTTGCAACTGCTGAAATAGGTACTTGAACAATTTGTCCGTTTGACGGGTTACGGAAAGTAATCATTTGGTTCATCAGATTACCGCCGTTATAACGTTGGTCGTTTCTCAACCGTAAGTTGATGGGGAAATCATCTTCACCTTCTTTAAACTTAGATATTTCTTTACCAAAGCTACCTGTACGAATAGTGTTAGCAATACTGAAAGTAGATATACCGAAACGGCGAGCCGCTTCACGGTCAATTTTCACTATCATTTCAGGCTTGCTGTCTTCAAGGTCGGTTTCAAGTTTATCTACACCGGGTATCTTTTCAGCATCCATGTAGGCAAGCATCAAGTTGGTGTACTTAATCAAAGTATCGTAGTTTTCGCCACTCACCTCTACGTTAATGGGTTTACCCACCGGAGGGCCGTCGCGGTTTTTCTCTACCGAAATATTAGCTTCAGGTATTCCTTGCAATGCGGCACGTACTTCTTCAAGCACTTGTGAAGTAGTAGCAATACCGTCCATCTTCATACGGTCTTCTGTTTTTATAAACGTAACGGTAATACGTGCTTTGTGAGGCATGGCACCTTGTTGCACGCCCTCGTTAGGGTCTGAGGTACCTTCACCAACCTGAGCCAGCATTGCTTCCACAATTTTCTTGTGTGGTTTTAGTACGCTGTCGATTTTGGTTTCTAACTGCTTAGTGAAAGCGTTGGTACGTTCAATATCAGTACCTAATGGCATTTCAACAAACACGTTAAAATACAAGGGTTCGTTATCAGGGAAGAACGTAACTTTTACATTACTGTTGGCAAAAAATACCCAACTGAAAATCATTAAGGCAGTTGTTGAGAAGAAAATGGTTTTGGTGTGGGTGAAGCACCATTTTGCAGTACGCAAGTATAGGTTTTCAAGTTTCACCAAACCGTTGTTTTGGAAACGGATTGAAGCAGGCTTAAAGTAATAACGAGTTAGTATGCGCAGCAATGCCCATAGCAACAATAAATTACCCAAGGTTAAGCTACCGCTTACAATAAGTAATAAACCGGGTACAATTAGTACAATGTTGTATATCCAAAATTTACGAACGGGAGAGCCTTTGTCGTCCTCGTCTTTTATCATCAGTCTTGAAGTAAGCACAGGGTTAACCACTAATGCCACGAACAATGATGCAGAAAGTACGGTAATGATGGTGATGGGCAGGTATTTCATAAACTCACCAATCAAATCATTCCAGAACAATAGTGGAAGGAAAGCTGCAACCGTAGTAAGGGTTGATGATATAATAGGCCAAGCTACTTCACCAATACCATATTTTGATGCGTCGTATTTATTAAAACCTTCTTTGGTATATAAGCGGTAAATGTTCTCAACTACCACAATACCGTTATCCACCAACATACCTAAGGCCATGATTAGCGAGAAAAGTACCATCATGTTTAGTGTAGCCCCCATAAAATAAAGGATGGCATACCCCAACATCATTGATAGTGGAATGGCTATACCCACAAACAATGCGTTGCGCACACCCATAAAGAACAACAGGATAAGTACCACCAGGATAATACCTGAGATAATACTGTTTTCAAGGTTGCTAACGTTATCACGGGTTTGAATACTTTGGTCGTTGGTAAGCACCACTTTCATCCCTTGCGGAAGCTTATTTTTCTTTGCATCTTCAAGTATTTGTTTCACCTTGTCGATACCATTCAAAAGGTTCTCACCCGATTTTTTCATAATATCGATAGATACTACGGGGTTTTTATCCAAGCGGGCAAAACTTTGAGCTTCTTCAGGGCCAAACTCAACAGTAGCTATATCACGCAGGTACACAATTTTTTGGTTCTCGTCCTTTACAATAATGTTGGCCAAGTCCTTGTAATCCTTGTATTCACCTGATATACGAATACTACGGCGGTTTATGTTGTCGCCATCGATACTTTGTATATCACCACCCGACATTGAAATGTTTTCAGATTTGATTGCATTTTCAATGTCGCCGAAGCTGATTTGCATCGCTTCCATTTGGTTTTTGTCAACAGAAATACGCACCTCTTTGTCAAGCAAACCACGTATTTCAGCTTTAGAAATCTCAGGTAGTTTTTCAAACTCATCCTCAAGGTATTCGGCATTCTCTTTCAACACATCGTAGCTAAAGTTACCCGATATGTTTACGTTAACTACTGGAAACTCAGAAAAGTCCATTTCAAAAATGTTCGGGTCGTTGGGCAAGTCATTCGGCAAATCACCTTTAATCTTGTCCACCGCATCTTTCACATCCTGCAAGGCTTCTTCGGGGGTTATGTCAAGGTCAAATTCAACAATAATGGTTGAGTAATCTTGAATAGAGGTAGAGGTAAACTTTTTGATACCCTTTAACGATTTTATTTCTTTTTCGATAGGGCGGGTAACAAGGTTTTCCATATCAGTAGGAGAGTTACCGGGGTAAACTGTTCCTACATAGATAATTGATTGCTTAATCTCGGGGAAGCTTTCTTTCGGCATTGCGCCATAGCCTACCCAACCTATTATAGCAATAATAAACACCAACACATAAACGCTGGTTCTATTATTAATAGAGAAGGTTGAAAGGCCAAACTCTTTTAAGAGCTGTTTATCTTTATCTGTGCTCATACAGTAGTAGTCAGGATTAGAGTTGGATTATTTTACAATAGAAATCAAAGAACCATCAGCAACGCCTTTTGTATTTTCAGTAACAATACGTTCGCCGGCTGTAAGTCCTTCAATAATTTCGGTAAGTGCATTAGCAGTTTGTCCGGCCTTCACAGCTCTTCTTTTTGCATACATTTTACCGCCTTTTTCTTCAACTATGTACACATAGCTTCCTGCACCATCAGTGCTGATAACGTTTGATGGTATAGCGATAGCATTGTTCTTCACATAATCAAAAAAGGTAACCATAGTTAATAGGTTGGGCTTAAGGTTTTGGCTGTTGTTAAAAATGTTTACAGTGATGCTAAATGTGCGGTTAGCAGGGTCGATAACCTGTCCTACAGCACTTACTTTTGCACCCATTGTATAACTGATGCCGGGGAATTTAAGATATACCGAATCACCAATTTGTAGGGCTGATATATAGCGCTCAGATATTTGGGCAGTAACTTTTAGTTGGTTGTTGTTTACCACACGGGCTACAAGCATACCGGGCATAATGTTTTCGCCGCTGTTTATCATCACATCATCAACAATTCCGCTCACAGGCGATGTAATGTTGTATTTTGCATATTGGCTGCGTAAAGTTTCAAGTTGTTTTTTCAAAGCATCGCGTTGGTTTTCTGCTTGTAGCAATTGCATTTCAGTACCTACGTTTTGGTCGCGCAGTGCTTTTTGTTTTTTGTAGGTAATTTCAGCCAGTTTCAAAGCATTCTCAACTTCTTGTATAGAGTTAGCAGTTATATCACCGTTCACACGGGCTATCAATTGCCCTTCGCTCACTTTTTGGCCTTCTTTTACCAATACATCAACTATACGGCCTGCAACCTCGCTACCCACAATCACGTTTTTATCGCTTTCTACCACCCCTTGCATTTCTACAGGGCGTTTAAAGGTAATGCCTGCAAGTGTTTGCATTTTAACCGGTACAGCTACGTTGGTTGTTGTGTCTTTGGCTGAAAGTTCTTTTTCAAGCGCCTCAATTTTTTTGCCTAATTCAGCATATTCAGCCTTCATTGCATCAAGCTGCTTTTGCTTATCTGCTTCTTGTTTTCCGCATGATATGGCCAATATTGCTACTAAGGCCAATGCTATAATATTTTTCATTTGTGTTAGGGATTTTTGGTGAAATTGTTTTTATAGTTTGTTTTGTTTATTCAAGTATTTTACCCCCGGTGGCCTTGCGGTATTCAAGTTCAGATACCATCAGTTCGTAAAGGGATATCAAAAGGTTGGTTTCGGTAGTGTTATATTCTGTTTCAGCCGTTGTGTATTCTAACGATGTGCCCAACCCTTCTTGTAGTTTGATTTTGGCAATGCGCTTAATTTCAGCGGCCAACTCCATGTTTTTCTTTTGAAGGTTATAGCTTTCAAGAGCGCGCAAGTATGATGTGCGAGCTGTAAATACCTCGTTCTGGTACGATTGTTCAAACTGAGTTTTGGTAATTTTATATTGCTGTAATCTCAAATCAGCTTGCTGTATAAACGAACGTTGCCTGAAGCCGGTAAATATGGGAACGTGCAAAGTAAGACCCCATGCAGTACCGGGAAACCAAGGGTTGCCCAACTGGCTCAACTCGCCTTTGCTGGCAAAGGTGTTTTGTTGGTGGCTGATAAATCCGTTTAGGGTAGGGTAGTAGCCTACTTGGTAGCGGCGTTTATCCAATATGCCTAACTTAATTTGTTGTTCAAGTATTTTATACTCAGGGCGGGCACCAATATTGCCATTGGCATCCACATTTAATATATTCATTTTAGCCTCAAGGGTTTCGCTGGTTTCAGTCAGTTGTATTTCTTTGTTTACATCAAAGCCCATTTGAAGTTTCAACACATTTAGCATCACTTTACGCTGGTCCTCAAGCCTTGATTTTTGTATCGCAAGGTTTGAGCGTGAAAGCGCAATGCGTGTTGTATCAACAGCTTCGGCAAAACCTTGTGTAGCCATTGCACTCATAGTAAACAATGTTGAATCCAGACTGCGCAAGCTGGCAGTCAGTTGTTCAATACGCTCATCAGCCATCAATACTGAGTAGTAGGCCTTAATGGTGTTTATTTCTACCTCAATTTCAGTTTGCTGGGTGGCCAATGTGCTCATAGCCACATATTCTTTAGCTGCTTTTACACCTAAAAAATAAGTTCCGTCAAAAATCAACTGGTTTAGTTGGCCATTAACTGTTAATGAATTTGCCAAACCAAATTGAGCATTAATAAACTCAGGGCCACGTGGCGAACCCGGAGGTAACGCATCGTTAATAAAGTTTGGAAGCCTTTGGGTAGCTATCTGTATATTGTTGGTATAGCTGGCACCGGCACTTATTTGCGGCAAGCCGCTTGCAAGTATTTCATTAACTTTTTGGTTAGAAATTTTCTCGTCAATGCGGGTCTTTTGCAGCGAAAGGTTGTTTTTCTTGGCGTACTCTACCGCCTCTTTAATCGAAAACTTTGTGGCCTCCTGCGCTGTTGAGGGCAGGTATAGGCCCGCAACAACCGCAAGCGCTAACAAAAGCCGTATTAGTCTTATTTTCATAGTTAATTATATTTTGTTGGATTGTTTGTTTAAATATTCAATGCCTTTGGGTGTTGCAATGCCGCAAATGTGGTACGACAGCATGGATTTCACCACATCTTCAAACTTAAATTTGTCGCGCGGAAAGTATGGGCTTTCAAGCACTGCGTCGGCCATCACCATATAAAGGCGGGGGATTATTTTTGTATCAACATCTGCACGATAAAAACCTTCTTTTATACCTCGCTCCATGTTTTTTTCAAGCTGCTCGGTTATGCATGCCAATTTGTATTCCCCCAGTTTGTGAAATGCGCTCGAATGGTATTTGCGCAAATCAAACATTAAAGCAGGGCTGGTATCTTTTAACTGCTGGCAAAAAAAGTCGCCAATGGCCAGCATGGCATCAATAGGGTTTTTATTATCCTCAGTAATTACTTCACAGGTATGGCGGTGGCGTTGCAGATAAAACTCAAGGGTTTTTTCAACCAAATCATTTTTATCATTCACAAACTGGTACAAGGTTTTTTTGCTAATACCAAGTTCACGGGCAACATCGTCCATTGTGATACTCTTTATTCCGTACCGCGAGAAAAGGTTTTCGCTTCCTTCTAATATTTTAAGTAGTAATTGCAAAACGGAGGCAAAGGTAAAAAAAGAATAAACGCAAGAAACGTTTTTGAATGAAAACGTTTCCTTAGTTTCTTTTGTTTCCTGTTAAATAATTGATAATCAATGTTTTTTGATTTTTTGATTTTTACGAAACGTAGAAAAAACCCGATGAACCGTATTTTTTGTATGATTGTACCGATGAAAAAAATAATTGTTGTAATTTCTTTTGGAGTACTGTTTTTTTTGTGTGCGATAATGGGTAAAGCCCAAAACGTGCTGAAACTAAAAAGGCCATTGGTATATTACACGGCCAGTGGTAGCATAGGGCTATTGGCAGCAGGGCATTGGGCTACACTTAATACAAAACCATATACAATAGCTGATTTAGCCACTTTTAATAGAGATAATCTTAATGCTATTGATAGGCAAGCTACCTTTCAGTATAACACGCAGGCAATATTTTTTAGTGATGCAACTGCTTTTACCTGCGCAGCAGTGCCGGCTGCAATGAGTTTACTACCCAAGATACGCAAGGAGTTTGTTACTTATAATGCAGTGTATGCACAATGCTTGTTGGCTACAATGGGACAAAGCATGATTTTAAAAGGTTTTATTAATAAGGCACGGCCTTATGTTTACAATACTAATGCCCCGCTTGATAGGCGGTTGAGCCGTGATGCAGGGCATTCGTTTCCATCAATGCATACTTCTGTTTCTGCGGCTGCTTGCTTCTTTGCAGCTACAACCTATTGCCTTTATTATCCTGAAAGTAAATATAAAGTCCCTGTTTGGATAGGATCTGTTATTCTTCCGGCTTTAACAGGCTACCTGCGCAACCAAAGCGGCAGGCATTTTTATAGCGATATAGCCGGAGGGTATGCGATTGGGGCTGCCAACGGAATACTCTTTCCGCTATTGTTCAAGCAAAGAAAATAAATTGTAAAGATTATCTGATAAGGTGGATAGTACCATTAAGTGCGTATGGCCTTCCTTCGGCATCAATAATTTTAATGGAGTATGAATACATATCTGTTGGCATGGCTACATCGTCTGAGCGTCCATCCCAACGATGATTCAAATCGTTAGAAACAAAAATCTCTTGTCCCCAGCGATTAAATATCTGCATTTTGTAGCTGCTGATAAACTCAACACCGTCCATGCCGAAATAATCATTCTTACCATCGCCATTGGGCGTGAAACTGGTAGGAACATAAGCATCAAACGGGGGTACAATCAAAATTTCTTTACTTACTTTGGTAACACAACCTGTTTTATTAGCAACTTCAAGTGCTACTGTGTAGTAGCCAGCCTTTTCGTAAGTAATCAATTCAGTTTGTTTAGTAGATAATTGGCCGTTGCCAAAATCCCATTTGTATGAATTTACATCTCCTGAAACCTCAGGGATAAATTCAATAACGGTTTCATCAAAGCCCCATTGCTTTTTGTGGTGGGTAAAATCAGCCGTAGGCAGTTTAACCACATTAACAGCGTTAGCTTTTGAAGTTACATACCTGCATCCCTTATCAGAAACAGCAGTTGCAGTAAGTGTATAACTGCCGCTATGAGGATAAGTGTAAATTGGTTGGGGCATAGTAGAAAGTTCGCCATCCCCCAAATCCCATAACCATTCTCTAATCGGAATAAAATTATCCAGTCCTTGTATTTTTAGTCGGGCAGGTTGTTTATCACAGGTTTCAACGCTCACAATTTCAAACACAGGAGTTGGATGAACAGTCACCTCAATAGGCTCAAAGCTTCCTTCACATCCCTCGGCTGATTTTGCTTCAAGTTGTATAGTGTATTTGCCGGGGTTTAAGTAATTAGCTGTTGGTGTAGGGGCAGACAATTCATTACCATTACCAAGTTTCCAAACATAGTTTGCAATTGCAACATCGTTTGTGCGGTTTACACCTAATACAAAGGCGTTCAGGTCAAGACATTGCCCGTTGTTATTTACCGTAATTGTACCCTTGGGGTTTTCAAAAACGGTAACGGTGTGTGTGCTGATATCCTCACAGCCATTTTGTGATACAATTTTAAGCTCAAGGGTATTTTTACCTTTGGCGGTAAATGTAATAGGTAAAGGATTGGCAAAGTATATCTTGCCTGCTTCATCCTTCCAACTGTATGACGATACCGGTGCCGAAGGGTTGGTGTTTGAAAACGAAAACTCAAACCTGTTGTCGGTTTCGCAAGCACTTAAGGTTTTAATAGATACATCAGCCTTTGGTTTTTCAAAGGTTGTTAGTGTATTAACAGCAGTAACTTTGCAACCTTTATCATTTGTAGCAGTTAGCGAAACAAGAAAAGTTGAATTTGGAGCAAACGTTTTAACTGGGTTTTTATCAGTAGATGAGGTGTTATCACCAAAATCCCAATCGTATCGCAGTATGCTGTGCTCACCTGATGTGTTATTTATAAATTCAACGGGGCTGCTTCCCAAGCAAGAAGTGGTATTTTTTGATGTTGTAAAGCTGACCGTTGGAGAAGAATACACAACAACTTCGGTTTCTGTAGTTACACTGCATCCTGCAAGATTGGTTATGGTTAATTTTACAGGATATGTTCCGGCTGAGGGGAAAGAAAGATTAATTTCTTCTTTACCTTTAATGGTTGTTCCTCCCGAAACCCATTCAATAGTTTCATAGCTTTTCAGCGGGGTATTTTTCTTAAAGCTAAAGCTATTATCAATATCACAAGATTTGTTAATGGTGGTTGCGAATGAAGCATCCGGACCATCAAATACAGTAACTTGTTTACTTATTTCATCACTGCATCCTTCTGCTGAAATTGCTGTTAACTTTATAGTATAAGTACCGGGTTTGCTGAAACTCCATTCAACAGGTGATTTAGTAAGTTTCTTGCCCTCCACTTCAAACTCAGTTGTGTAAGTACCTGAGTAGGAAGAATTATTTGTAAAGAAAAACTTGTTTGAAGTACCACAATTGTTGCCTACTGCAATTGTGAAGTCAGCCTTAATGTCAGGGTTTATTTTAATGTCTTTGGTGGTTGAGTCAATGCACCCATGTGTAGAAGTAAGGACGTGGGTAATTTTATGAATCCCTGATGCTGTAAATGAATGTGATTTGGTAACTCCTGTGCCGGCAGGAACAAAATCAATCAACCATTTATTTGCTGTTTTAGTATCGTTTGATGTGAACGTAAAAGTGTTGTTTTTGAAACACTGTATTGGTTTATCAATACTAAAGTCAGAGTTTAAAATATTATAAGTTACTCTTACCGAGTCTCTTGTAACACAACCCATTGAGGTTACGTCAACAAAATGCATACCCGGGGTGGTGATAATACGGTTACCGGCTTTGCTGCCGTTGTTCCATAAATATGAGGCACCGGGAATATTTAGTTTTACTGAAAGATATTGCGATTTACACAAAACCGTATCGTTGCCCAATGTAAATTGGGGCGGACGATTGATAACAATTTGATGGCTGAAAGTTTCGGCGTTGCCATTATAATAAATGGTTGCTGCAACTGTATAAACTCCAGCCGCCCTGTAGGTATATGTTGGTGTAAGTCCTTTGGCTCGGTTGCCCGGATAGCTTGGATTGTCACCAAAATCCCATTGTATTGAGTCCATACCATTTATCAGAAATCCAAACTGTGTGGGTTGGTTTTCGCAAAGGTTTTCGGCTACAATGTAGTTTTCGGCAAAATAATTAGTAACAAAGTTAGGGAAGCCTTGCACTGCCCATCTGCCGTTTAGGCTAAATGAGTTGTCAGTAAATCCGGCAGTTGAAGCTTCATTGTTAGGAAAGTTAATAGTGCCAATGGTGGTGTTTTGCTTACAGAAGTATAACTTTTTATCGGGGCCTAATTGGATAGCCCAAATATTTTCATCGGAGGTAAATTCTTTTTGTGAAAAGCGCAACACACCTGAATTTTTAACATCAGGTATGGTGTATTGAAATAGGCTTTTTCCTGATGTAACATACAATCGCTTACTATCAGGTGAAAACTCAATACCGTAAGGGGCAATGTCGTAACCGTCAATTGTAAGCGGGTTTGATAAAGTTCCGTTTTCTGCGTCAAAGTCAAACAACTCCACAAATTTGTTGGAGCTATTAACACCCACAGCTAAAGCAACTTTTTTACCGTTGGGCGAAAATTTCATATACCCTATAGTGCCTTTTCCTGATGCACCTAAATGAGCGTTTCCTAATGTGGTTGTTACAGGTGTGGTTGAAGGACCGTTCTCAGTAACCTTAAATGCGTAAAAATTTGCAGCATTTGCAGTGTTTGAACCTTCAATGGTACCGTGTACCAAAACCCAATAATCAATACCGTTGCTATGGCGTGTTGCAGTTAGCTTTTCAGTAAGGGGGGTAATCATTGATACGTTTTTGGTGCCTGTTACATCGCCAAATCCCAAATTTAACGACATGTTAACTTCGCTGTATTTGAGACCGTTTGTTAAGCCTTCTCTATCTAGTGTGAAAATATAGTAACGGTCTTTGTGACCGGGGCGCGGGATAATTATTGAAGATTGAGTGGCTGAAACATGCCCGGCAAGGCCTTGCCCGTTGGGCATTACCTGATGATTAGCCGACCATACTTTTTGGCCGTCGGTATAGAATAACAATTGGCCTGAAGGGGCACAAATACTGGCACACCCCTCGTATGAAACCAAAGCACCGTTGGTTAATGCGAAAGGAGAGTTGCTATTAAAACTGATTCCTGCATTTGACCCAAAATACCAAACATTGGCTTGCTTTTGAGCGAAAACTGATACAGAAACAATAAATACAACCCAGGTTAAAAGTATACGTTTATTCAAATACAACCTCTTTCAATTTTAACATTTACTATACAATAATATAAAAATAAGTTGTGATTTACTACACATTATTAACATATTATACAAAAATGACCACCACTTATCACAAAGTTAGGCCGATGGTATAAAACGGTAACATCTAAACCAAAAAATCATTATATTTTTGCATAAAATGAAATTGAAAATACCTTTACTGGTGTTGCCTGCCATTATCTTTTTGTGGTGTGGAAGACTGGGTGCACAGTGCACAGGTATTGATTTTTATGCCAGTGAAACATCTGTTTGTGCCCCAAGATCTGTTAAGTTTTTTTCGACGAATGTACCTGTTGGTAGCACTTTTGAATGGAATTACGGTTTTGGTGTAGTACTTGGCAAAGATACGGGACAATATATTTATACAACTGCGGGAAACTATTCGGTTACATTACGGGTTGTGCTGCCTGATGGGGTTACGGATTGTGTTGTATCAAAACCTAATTACATCACTGTAAATAAAAACCCTGTTCCGTCGTTTACCGTTAGCCGGCCTGTGCTTTGTGATGGCCCTGATACAGTTACGATAACAGATATTAGTATCGGAGCTCAATCACGGTCATGGATTGTTGATGGCTTACCAATTGCAGATACATCCACACAATTTGTATATCCGTTTACTACAGTTGGGTTTAAAAGTATAGTGTTGGCTGCAACTTCGGTTAATTGCCCTACGGTATATTTCAAGTTAGATTCAGCAATTCGTATATACAACCCCATGAGCTTTGATTTTGAAGCCGATACAGCCAAGGGTTGTGTGCCTATTAACGTTACTTATTCGGTTAAAAATTTAACGGCAGGACATACTCCGAGCCAATATAATTGGAGTTTCGGGGGTGGGAATCCTGCAACATCAACATCTTCAAAACCCACAGTTCAATATACCATTGCAGGAACTTATCAAGCCGCTCTACAAATTATTAATACCGATGGGTGCAGCTATGGGCTAAGCAAACAGGGTTACCTTGTTTTGGGAGATTCGATTGGGTTTACGGTTAACCCTTCTAAAGCTTCCGGGTGCAGAGGCGAAGAATTTATTTTAAACATCTCTAACCCGATGCTGGGCGGTGATTTTACTTGGGATTTGGGTAGCGGTAATGCTCAGGCAGGTTCAAGCCAACACAGTCAGCGGGTAATTTTTTCGGATACAGGGTATAAAACAATTACAATCACAAGGGATTACAATAGTTGTATTACCACCAAAACCATTAATAATTTGGTATACATCTCACCGCCGATGGCCAATTTTTTGGTTTTAAACCCTGTGGAGTGCGACTCAACAGCAAGGGTGTATTTGTTTAACCGATCAAGATTAGCGGCTGGTGTTACGCATACATATTTGTGGAAGTTTTATAACCCTGATGGTGTGCTTGAAGCCAAATCAACAGATTCTATCCCTGTATTTAATACCAGCCGAATGGGTAACTATTCCCTTGAGTTGGTGGTGAAGGGGAGTAAGGGTTGTGCAGACTCAGCATTGCAAACTAACAGTATCAGTAGGCGTTTGGGTCGCTCAAACTTTATTGTTGACCCATCAGTAAGTTGTGTAAATAACACAGTTACATTTACTTCAACATCTTCTTCATTCTCGTCTGGTGAGCCTAATATTTATGAGTGGACCATTTTAGATAAAGATGAAAAAACAGTATTAAAACATCAAAACTCGGGGGCTTTTCCGCGCATCACTTATAGTTTTGCTGATACAGGAAGCTATAAAGTTGCACTAAAGGTTTACAATTCAAAATGTGAGGATACATTTAACTTATTGGCTCCGGTTAAAATTATTAAACCTACCCCCTTAATAACGGCGAGTAACTACCTGCCTTGCGTTGATGAGCCCATAATATTACAAGCAAACACAACGCCCGATATTTCCCCCTCAAATTATCAATACACTTGGAAGTTGCAGCATACAGCTGATACAACTATTACGTTTGAAGGAGTAGGCGCAACCTTACCGTTGGCTATTGACAAGGCAGGGCAATACAACGCAACCCTTATAACCCAATGGGCACAGGGGTGTATTGATACACTGCGGCTGAATGCATTAATAAAGGTAAGTGGGGTTGTGCTTACGGCACAGTTTAGTAAACCAACCGGTTGTGTACCGCTTGTAGGTAGTGCCGTTGCAACGGTACTACAAAATTATAATTTCTTAAACCCCGGTAATACTGCTATTAACTACAGATGGCATACTAAACCCGTTGCAGGGGCTGTGTTTTCAGCGCCTACGGCATCAAACACGAATGTAATATTTAACCAAACCGGTGAATATAATTTATTAGTAGCAGTAACTAATGGTAGCGGTTGCACTGATACTATAGCGTTTTCCTCGTCGGTATACTCAGGCGTACGAGCAGGCTTCTCAATGCCTGCGTCGGTTTGCTTTGGCGATTCAGTTGCTGTTGTTAATGAGGCAGCGTTAGTCCCTGATAATTACCAATGGATAGTGAGTCCTAACACAGCAACATTTTTTCCTTCAGCCAATGTTGCCGAACCTAAAATACAATTTGCTGATTCAGGCGTTTATACCATTCGTCAAATTGTTTCAAAACAAGGTGTTTGCTACGATACAGCCGTAAACCAAGTGCAAGCCATAAAAGTAGTTGCCGGTTTTTATAGCAACGATACCTTAAAATACTGTGCACCGGTAAGTGTTAAGTATAACAATACATCGGTAAACGCCGATACATTGATTTGGTGGCAGGAAGCCGGGCCTCGTGTAGAAATGCCAGCGGTGCCGCAATACACATCAATTTATTTTAGGAATAGCGGACCGAAAGGTTTTTTCGTAAACCTGATAGCAAAAAATAACTTAGGCTGCACGGATACACTTTTCAGGCCGGATTACATAACCATATTGGGGCCGGTGGCAAAATTTACCCTTGATGACGATGTAGGATGCACACCGCATACGGTAACATTTACTGATAGTAGCAAATATTACAGCGAGTACTTTTTTGATTATGGTGATGGCAGTGTTTTTGATAGCACAGGCAACCCCGGAACACATACATATGTTCTGGCGGCTAATGATACCATTGTTGCGTCGAGGTTATTTAGACCCAAAGTTTTTTTAATTGATGTACAAGGTTGCCTTGCTGAATATACCTACCCCGGTGAGTTGCGGGTAAGCAATTATCCTATAACGCATCCATTACTAACAAATGCTTCAGGGTGTGTACCACTATCGGTTGAATTTTTCGATTCAGCTTTATTAGGAAAAACATGGGAATGGGATTTTGAAAACGATGGAACTACAGACGCAAATGGTAGAAGGGCCAAGCACACCTATACAACTGCTGGCACATACGATGTGTTGTTGCGTGTAAATTCAGAATGGGGCTGTGAAAAAATTGATACCCTTGAAGGGGGGGTGATTGTGCATGATTTGCCCGTGGCTGATTTTACTCTGAATAAGGACGATAACGATACCGCCCGCATTTTTTATAATTTTATCAATCAATCTCAAAATTATACTGGACTTGAGTGGTATGCCGATACGATTTACATTGATAATGGTACTTCCTTTAAATACGGTTTCAGAGATACCGGATATCATTCTGTGCGATTGATTGCGGTTTCGGCACAAAATTGCAGGGATACAGCCGATACAACCATTTATATTGTACCCGATTATTTCTTTTATATCCCTACTGCATTTACTCCCAACCAAAGCGGCGGAAATGAAACTTTTGGTGTTTACGGTCCGCTGTGGGCAAAACGATTTTTAATGAAAATATACAGCCGCTACGGCGAGCAATTGTTTGAAACCGATAAAGTAGCAGAGCAATGGGACGGCACTTATTTAGGAATGCCTTGCCAGCAGGGAGTATATGCTTATCAGATTGAATATCTTGATTTATCGGGACGCAAACACATCTTTCATGGCACAGTAACACTGCTCAGATAAACTTGGCTTTTAGCTCAGGGGTGGGTATCATGCAGCTTTCTTGCTTACCAAACCAACGATAGCGGTTGTTTGCTATCAATCTGTAAACAAAATTTCTGATAAAAGGCGGTACAACAATAAAGGCATAAAGGAGCGGCCATAAACCATTTAAGTGTTTGGCTACTTTTAGCGCCGCTGTTGATTGTGTGTAATATTTCCCTTTTTCGATAAAAACAAAAGTAGAAAAGTGCCGGGTTGGCAACCCTGATTGTTGCAATAGTTGTTGGCCGGTATCTGATTGCAGTGCCGCAAAACGGAAGTAATCAGCAGCATCGCGTTTAAGCACAAATTGCACACTGCTGTTGCAAAGGTTGCAAACACCATCAAATAACACTATACCGTGTTTGCCATATTCTTCAGTCAATTGCATACATTTGCAGCCGCAAAAATACGCTTAAAAATGTTTGAGAATTTAAGTTCGAAGTTAGAAAGGGCCTTTAAATCGCTTAGCGGACAGGGAAAAATTACTGAACTGAACGTTGCCGAAACTATTAAAGAAATACGCAAAGCCCTTATAGATGCCGACGTAAACTATAAAATTGCCAAAACTTTTACCGATACGGTAAAAACTAAAGCAATGGGGGCTAATGTGCTCACCAGCGTATCGCCCGGCCAGCAAATGATAAAAATTGTAAGCGATGAGCTTACAGAATTGCTTGGCGGCCAAAAAATAGATATTAACATAACCGGCAGCCCCGCGGTGATACTTATAGCGGGTTTACAAGGTAGTGGTAAAACTACGTTCAGTGGTAAATTGGCGCGTTACCTAAAAAGCAAAGGCCGCAACCCTTTGTTGGTGGCCTGCGACGTTTACCGTCCTGCGGCTATCAACCAGTTGAAAGTACTGGGCGAACAAGTTGGCGTAGCCGTTTATACCGAAGAAGATAGCAAGAACCCCGTACAAATTGCTGAAAACGCAATAAAACACGCAAAGCAGCACGGCCACAACCTTGTGATTGTGGATACTGCCGGTCGTTTAAGTGTTGACGAGGAGATGATGACCGAGATAGCCAATGTGAAAAAGGCGATTACTCCGGGTGAGATTTTGTTTGTAGTGGACTCAATGACCGGTCAGGATGCCGTAAATACTGCCGAAGCCTTTAACCAGCGATTGAACTTTGATGGTGTGGTGCTAACCAAGCTTGACGGTGATACACGCGGTGGAGCTGCGCTATCTATCAAATCAGTGGTGAACAAACCGATAAAGTTTGTGAGCATGGGTGAGAAGATGGATGCGTTGGATGTGTTCTATCCCGATCGTATGGCTCAGCGTATCTTGGGTATGGGTGATATCGTATCGTTGGTAGAGCGTGCCCAATCGGTATTTGATAAAGAAGAAGCCGAGCGTTTGCAAAAGAAACTGAGCCGTAACGAGTTTAACTTTGAGGACTTTTACAGCCAGTTGCAGCAGATAAAGAAAATGGGTAACCTGAAAGATTTGATGGGAATGATACCCGGTATAGGCAAAGCTATTAAGGATGTGGATGTTAGTGACGATAGTTTTAAACACATCGAGGCGATTATACAATCCATGACCCCGCACGAACGCCAAAACCCCGATGTAATGAACGGCTCTCGACGCAAGCGCATTGCATTAGGCTCCGGCAGGGATGTACAGGAGGTGAACCAGCTGATAAAGCAATTTGAAGACATGCGTAAGATGATGAAAACCATGAACAAATTGCAAGGAGCCGGCAGAAGCATGAAGGGGTTGCCTTTTAGGCGCTAATTATAATTTCAAATTTGAAATTTAAAATTTTTAATTGGTGAAGACTCTTGCAGAAATAAGGACAGATTATCAGAGCGCAAGCCTTAACGAAAATGATATGCTTGCCGACCCATTTGCGCAGTTTGATAAATGGTTTCGAGAGGCGATGGAAGCGGAGGTATTGGAAGTGAATGCTATGAACCTTGCCACCGCCACACCTGACGGTAAACCGGCATCACGAATTGTGTTATTAAAAGGGTTGGATGAAAGAGGATTCACTTTTTATACAAACTACCACAGCGATAAAGGACAAATGCTGGCGGTGAATCCACACGCGGCACTTACGTTTTTTTGGCCTGAACTTGAACGGCAAGTACGTATAGAAGGTGAAGTTGAAAAAGTTACTGCCCAAGAATCGGATGAGTATTTTGCTTCAAGACCTAAAGGCAGCCAAATAGGGGCATGGGTTTCAGAACAAAGCTATGAGATTGAAAGTAGGGAAGAACTGGATAAAAAGCTGGAAGAACTAACCGCATTTTATGCTGATAAAAATGTGATGCGTCCGCCCCATTGGGGTGGTTTTAGGGTGATGCCCCATACGGTTGAGTTTTGGCAAGGCCGCCCCAGCCGTTTGCACGATCGCCTTAAATACATTAAAGGTGGAGAAGGATTTTGGAAACTGGTGCGCCTATCGCCCTGATGGTTGATACTAATTATAAAATAAAAAAACAGCCGTTCAATGCTTAGTTGAACGGCTGTTTTTGTTTTATCGCGTGCTTACGCAATTAGTCTTTTTTGGCTACAACTTTTTTAGCAGCTGCGGCTTTTTGTGCTTTGTGAGGACGTGAGTTTCCGTATGAACCGGTAACTATTTTGCCCTTTTTGCTTCTTTTATCTCCTTTACCCATAGTAGTATTTTTTTAATCTGATTTTAAAAGGATTGCAAAGATGCAATTTTTGGATAAAAACAGCAAGGGCAAATATTGGTGTGCGTTTACAGTTTTTAGTTTTAAGTGTTAGCTTTTTGGCAAATGTTGGTTGATGATAACAGCAGCCCATGTTACGGATGTAAGCGGCTTCTTAAGTTTTAGTCTGTACCGCCTTGCAAGCCATTTATTTTTCTTAAACTTGTGCCCATAAATAACAAACCGATGGCTAATAACTTATTGAAAGGAAAACGCGGCATCATTTTCGGTGCTTTGGATGAAAACTCGATAGCTTGGAAAGTTGCTGAACGCTGCCACGAAGAGGGCGGACAATTTACGCTTACCAATGCCCCTATAGCATTACGCATGGGTGCAATTAATGCCCTTGCTGAAAAAACAGGTGCTAAGGTTATTGGTGCCGATGTTACTTTGACCGAGGACTTGGAGAAACTGATTGACGAATCGCAAGAAACATTGGGCGGCAAGCTTGATTTTGTGCTACACTCGGTAGGTATGTCGCTAAACATACGCAAAGGCAAGCACTACACCGATTTGAATTACGATTTTATGCACAAAACGTTGGATATATCAGCAATGTCATTCCACCGTTTAATGAATATTTTGTATCACAAAGATGCAGTAAACGAGTGGGGTTCAATACTGGCACTTACTTACATAGCAGCTCAACGTACCTTCCCTGATTATAATGAAATGGCCGATACTAAAGCATTGCTTGAATCGGTTGCACGTAGCTTTGGATACCACTACGGCAAGGCAAAGAAAGTGCGTGTAAACACAATATCTCAATCGCCTACAATGACTACTGCCGGACAAGGCGTGAAAGGTTTTGATGCATTTTTTGATTATGCTGAAAAACTTTCGCCATTGGGCAATGCGCCTGCCGAAGCCTGTGCCGATTATTGCGTGGCAATGTTTAGCGATTTAACCCGCTATGTTACCCAGCAAAACCTTTTCCACGATGGTGGTTTCTCATACACAGGAGTTAGCCAAGAAATTGTAGAAATTATTAAAAACGCAAACGACTGACAAAAAGCGGTAAACTGTTTTTAAATATTATACCCCGATTGTTTAGCAATAACAGTCGGGGTTTTTGTTGAAAAAAACACAAATTTTTTTTGGGTTTGGGAATAGCTTTTGTTACGGAGTTGAGCGAAAAAAAAGTTCTTTTTAAGCTAAAAAAATCCCTTTAATGAAAGTAAAAAGAGTATTATTATTAATGGTATTTGCCGTTATGGCTACCATTGAGTGTAAAAGCCAGTGTGATACGTTGGTATGCGAAAACGAAGTACTGGATAGTATTTATATTGCTGAAACCGAGGAGGTGAAAGGAAAAGAAAAAGTACTTCATGCCGAACCGCTCTATATTGATTTAATACGGGATTTGGGCGCCAGAGGCGGAGAAAAGGAGTGGAATATCGGCTTAGGACTCACTGATAATAATGAGTTTGACAGTTATACTGCACTGGTTGAGTATGAATTTGCCCCGATTGACAGGCTGGGGTTGGAAGTTGAGCTACCCTTTACCTTGTACTATGCTAATAGTGCGTTGATACCTTCTGACTCGTTACCGAAGAGTAAATTAAACAGTTTGAAATTTGCCGCCCAATATTCGTTTTATGTTTCTGAGAAGAACAAAACTTCAATGGCCATAGGGTATATTCAAGAGTTTGAGTTAGTACCTTTTAATAGTTATGGCAAAAAGGCTATGCACAATGGTAACGTTTTTAACCCTTTTTTGGTGGCTGCCAAAAGGTTTGGCGATAATTTCCACACACTTATTTACACAGGCCCCTATATAGTTCAACATTTTGGTGCTGATAAAAAACTAAATACCAATTATCAGATAAACACCAACTTTCATTACATGATACCTGGAACACGCAATTTTATTGGGGTTGAGTTTAATAAAGAAATTGCAAAAAGTGATTTTGATATGACTATCAGGCCTCAAATGCGCTTGGGCATTGCTCACAACCTTTTAGTAGGTATTGTTGCAGGCATACCCATAAAACGTGAATCAGAGCGGTTTAGCAACTTTGTTCGTCTTATCTACGAGCCGGGGCACAAAAAAGCACAGTAATTTTTACTGTGCAGTTTCTTTTTTCAGTTTGTCCTTAAATACTTTTTTAAACTTATCTACTTTGGGTTTAATCACCATGCGGCAATAAGGTTCTTCACCGTTTTCGTTAAAGTAGTTTTGGTGGTAATCTTCGGCCTTATAAAACTCAGTAAACGGACTAATTTCAGTTACTACAGGGTTGGCAAACGCTTGCGAATCATTCAAAGCCTTTTTATATTTTTCGGCAAGCACTTTTTGCTCCTCGTTGTGGTAAAATACCACACTGCGGTATTGTGTACCACGGTCGGCACCTTGTTGGTTCAGTGTTGTAGGGTCGTGGGTTTGCCAAAATACCTCTAACAGCTCGTCAAAAGAAATTTTATCAGGATTGTAAGCTATTTGTATCACCTCAGCGTGTCCGGTAAGCCCGCTGCAAACCTCGCGGTAGGTTGGGTTTTTAATTTTACCGCCGCTATACCCGCTGGCTACACTTTTTACACCTTCTAAATCTTGAAATACAGCTTCTACACACCAAAAGCAACCTGCGCCAAAGGTGGCAGTATCAAGCCTTGTGTTACTATCGTTCATTTTTGTTTGTGTTTTTTTATCTGTAGTGCTTTCAAATACACCGCTTACCTTATTAATACTTGTATCGGGTTGTTGTTTTGGCTTGCAAGCAGCAGCCAACGGAATAACCATTAAAAGGATAAGAAGTTTTGTAAGTTGCATACAACTTACTTAGCAATAGGCTTGCCAAAACACAAAATGTAGCCGTTGTTATCGCGTATGGCAAACTCGCGCATACCGTATTTAAAATCCTCTATGGGATACACCACCTCGGCCCTGTCTTTTACAAACGTCCAAATAGTATCCACATCGTTTGCATATATATACAAGTTACCCGTTAACTTGGCGCGCACATTGCCTTCAACCTCGTTGGGTTTGGCAAAAATTATCCAAACATTATCGCGGCGAAGCATCACCCAAAAAATATCCCCCTTGTTTTCCATCTTGCCATCAATAGTAAACCCAAGTGTTTCAGTATAAAACATTAGGGTGGCATTCATGCTCCAAGTTTCAAGTGCGGGTATAAGTCCTGTGAATTTAACGGGTGATTCCATGGTTGCAAAAATAGGATTAAGAATACTTATGTGTTATAATATCAATGATTTTAATACGAAAAAACTTTAGGCATACGATGCTTCGCAAACAATTGACGATGTAATTTACTGATTAAAAACTTTTAATGCGAGCTTTTAGCTTTTGTAATTTAGTGGAGGAAGTCTCTACAGGTTCAGAGGCTGGGCCTGTGAAAATTTCGCCACGCTTAATGTAAGTGGTATTAAATAAGCCGGGGGTGATTTCCCATTTTTTTATAAACTGCCTGTACCCATTATTCTTCTTTATTCGTAAGGTAGATTTTGAGCCAAAATGATACACACGGCTTGAAGCAGCTCCCTTAAACAAGCGCACCCCTGCGTGCCACAGTTTCATACTAAAATCAGGGTCGCTGTACATACCGGGTGAAAACTCAGTGCTGTAGCCACCAACTAAATCCCATGTTTTTATGTGCACAATGTTAGGAGGCCAAGTAGCACCCATCCAGTCCTTCTTCTCAAACTTGGCAAAATCATTCAACAGTTCAGCTTCTTTAAAGGTAGCAAGGTCACGACCGTAATCATGCGGGGCAATCACACAGGGGTTTCCGCTGTCATACGGTTCAATCATAGTAGCCGATATAAAAAACAGGGAGTGGCCAACGGTTTCAACCTCATTTAATAATGCAGCATCCCAATTGGGCAACACGTACATATCGTCGTTCATATATACTATATAGTCCGTATAGGCCAATGTGCGGGCTGCGTTTAGCGCAAAGCATATGCCCACATTTTCAGGGCTGTGGGTGTAATCAATTTTTTGTTCCTCAAGCCATTGCAGGGTGCCGTCGCTACCATCGTTAACGTGCACCACAATCTGGTGTGCAAAGGTTGAATTTTTGCGGATGCTGTTTACACAAGTTTTCAGGTATCCCAAGTTGTTCCAACTGGGTAACAATATGGTGAACTTTTCTTCCTCTTTTTGGGTATGGCTATGGTAAGAAATCATTTGCAGGCGCAAAAGTAACGAAGATTGTTTGATTGGATTACATGAATAATTATGCTTGCCATTAAGATAAACAAAGTAACCGCTTATCCCTTGATTTTTGCAGTTGGGATAATTGACTGTGTTTTCGATTAATGGTAAAAAGGTTCAAAAAACAGTTGTATATCTTTGTGTTTTATTATTTGCTCTATGAAGGAAATTTTAACTGTCGTACTATTTGTTATTTGCACTATCAACTCCTTCTCCCAAAAGTGGAGTTTATCTTTCAATTTGCCTGATACCTGCCGTCCCTACACTCTCGCTCATGCTGATGATTTGGTTTTGGTACCTACTATTTATGGCATATACCGCAGTGGTGACGACGGTGCTACGTGGTCAGAAGTGAATGATACCGTTGTTTACGACATTTCTTGTTTTGATAGAAATAATTGTTTTGCCTGTGGCGATAAAGGGCTCATTTATAAATCAACAGACGGAGGGATAACGTGGGTTGTTACGGGTTCTAAACCCCATCCTACCAAAAAATTTGTGAATATTAAAGCCTTGAGTGCTACGAAAGTTCTTGTGGATGCTGCAGAGAGTGTTATAGGAACTGCAAATGATTACACAGATACCCTTTATAAATACGATAGTGTGTATATGACTACTGATGGCGGGAATACATGGACTAAAACAGATGTTCCTCCGAGTGAGGGGTATACCGATGGCAGCCGTGTAAGGTATATTTTCAGCGACTCGTTAATATTTACACGTGGCGTGGGTCAAACTAATTTAATGAAAACCAATAATTTGGGTAAAACTTTAGCTCCCACTAATATTGTGAGGAATATACTTTCACAAACACTTTTACAGACGGAAATGGTCACTCTTAAAACAGGGTATGTTTTAACTGTAAATTATGCCCTCGATGGGGAAGCATATTTAACTGTTCACAAAACAACAGACAGTGGAACCACTTTTAATCCAATTTTTGACACGAGAAGTTTATCCCGTGGTTATAGTTTCCAACTTTCAGGCAGGTGTATTGATTTTGTTAACGAAAATGTTGGTTGGTTTGTAGGGCAATTTGGTGCCACAGCAGGTGTTGCAGACATATACAAAACAACAAACGGTGGCACACAGTGGGTAATTGATACATTGGGATTTGCAAGTACCGGAGCAGCAGGTGGTTTTGTAACACTTTTTATGAAGTCGGAAAATAAAGGCTGGGGGCTTGATAGAGTTAGCAAGAAGGTATTAAAATACAGTTCGTCATCAAGTAATAGTGTAAAAGATACGGAACGTTCTATTATTACTGTATATCCCAATCCTTCTTCAAATGGTATATACACTGTAGAGGGCTTGACAGACAATAATCATATAAAAGTAAAAGATATGCTTGGTAGGCAGGTTGGAGAGGCGGTTAATAACCAAATAAACCTTAGTCAATCACAAGCAGGTATTTACTTTGCTGAGATAATAGGTAATAACGGTCAAATACAAATAATCAAACTGGTTAGGCAATAATTAAGGATTTTATGAAAAAAGCTCTTTCTGTAACAGTTTTTCTGTTGATTGTTTTTGGAGCAAGTGCCCAAAGGTGGCAAAAAGTTGGGCAAGGCAGTTTGAATTTTCCAAATGGGGAGCCTTCTATATTGTTGATTGAAAGACTCACAAAATCTGATTCAAATACGTTGTTTGCGTATGGCGAAAATACATTGATTGTTTCTCGAAACTCAGGAGTGAGCTGGGAAAGCATAAATTTAGGACATAGATTCAGGATGCGTAATCTCCACTTTTTTGATGCAAATACCGGAATTGCAATAGGAGATTCGATCTTTTTTGATTCGATAGACATGGCCGATGAATGGAATGGTTTGTTAATTAAAACAACCGATGGAGGTAATAGCTGGTCTCCAATTCCGATGCCTTTAAATGATAAATTGGACCCTTTTATTTCTGCAGACTATATATCGGAACAGCTCTTTTACATCACTTCTTACAGCTTTTTATACAGAACGCTTGATGGTGGAAAAAACTGGCAAAAGACCAATAGACTTGATGTGTTTGAAAACGGGCTTAACTTTTATAACGACAGTATAGGCATTGCAAGGTATTACGATGATGCAAGAATTTTTCATACAAATGATGGTGGTAAAACATGGTACGATACGACTGTTCTCACTTATACAGTAAATTCATTGGAATATAGGGCTGCATTGCGGAGAATGTACTTTACCCCCGACAAAAAATATGGTTTTGTTACCACAGCCAATGGGGGAGGATATATGACAAAGGATTACGGTAGAACTTGGGATGGAGGCAATGAAGGTAATACTACATTTTTTACGGAGTATTCATTTTATGACTCGATAAACGGATGGACGGTGAATAGAGGTAATGAGGTGTATAAGTATCACCCCACGCTCATTTGGGTGTTAGACACTGCGGGGCTTAACGATACTTCTACCATGGATAAAAATATGCCTTCGGAGATATGTATGATTAATCCCTCATTGGGCTATTTGATTAACAATAAAAACAATAAGTATAATCTTTTCAGGTACGGTGTTGCATCACAAGGGGCAAGCCTTGTGAAAGGTAGGGTGTATATTGAGTTGGGAACAAATAATGTGTATGATTCATTGGTTGATGTTCCGTTGTCAAATGCTACTCTTGTTTTAAACCCCGGAGGCTATTACACCACCACTGATAGCTGGGGCAATTACTCGTTTTCGTTAGGAATTGGAAACCACGGGATTACCCTTTTAAAATCCTATAGTGATAATATTGTTAAGTTTAATGCCCCTGCAAATGGGTTACGTAATGTAAGTATTGTATCAGGGGGGCAAACGGTAATCGGTAACTTTAGTTTGAAACCTCTTGTAAGTAAGGCTATACTTAATGTAACAATAACCAGCAATCGCCGCCGCCGTTGTTTTTCGAGTGTAACTGTGGTTAACTATAATAACTCAGGATTTGGTACATCACAAAACACAGTAGTGAAAGTGAAACTACCCCAATATATTGCGTTGGATAGTGCCTCAGTGAGTTACACAACCGATGCGGACGGGAATTACCTTTTTAACGTGGGCACGGTTCCCCCATTCGGAGGGGGTAGCATAATACTCTACGACAGAGTAGTATGCGGATTAGAGAGTATCAGAGGGTTAACAGTTTGCACAGAAGCACAAATAATGGGCGACGGAGTGAACTACAAAACAGATACAACTACATGGGACAGCACCGAAGTGATAGTAAACGGCAAGTGCCTGAACGGGTGGGTAAGCTTTGATATTATCAACCCAACCGATAAAGACATGAGTGATAGTTTGCCGCTACGTTTTTATAGCAATGCAGCCTTGGTATCCACCCGTAACTTTAAACTACCCGCAAAAGACACGTTGCAATTGACTGTAAAAGCGGATTTTACGACATTTAGGTTAGAAGCCGACCAGCACAAAGGTCATCCGTTGAGTAAATATGCCCAAGCAACTGTTGAAGGTTGTGAAGGAGAAGGAGCAGGAAATATTAGTAAAGGCTTTGTGAACAAACTGCCGGTGAATGATTTTAGTATGAAGAAGCACGTTGACTGCCAAGAAATAACAGACAGCTACGACCCTAATGATAAAGCAGTAACGCCTTTAGGCATTACCAACAATAACTATGTAAAAACAGGCACCGAGCTATACTATAAAATCCGTTTTCAGAATACCGGAACCGATACCGCTTACAAAGTGGTAGTGCGCGATACTCTTTCACCGCACCTTGATTTAAGGACATTTAGTTTAGGTAGTGCCTCACACAAATATAGCTATGTAATTAAAGGACAGGGCAAGCCAGTTTTAGAAGTAACTTTTGCCAATATTAACCTGCCCGATAGCAGCACTGATGAGCCTAGGAGTAATGGATTTTTCACCTATAAAGTGGGGCATAAACAAGGGATAAGCCAAGGCACAACCATCACCAACAAAGCCGATATTTACTTTGATTTTAACAGCCCGATTACCACCAATACTACCACCAGTATTATTAAAGATACCGTATTTAGCAACCCCATACAAATAAATCCTGTGGAAGGCTTGCCCTTTATAGTAAGGAGTTACACCCAAGACAGTGTTTGCGTGGGAGATACCTTTACCCTCGCTTTAATTGGCAACGGCCCGTATAAGTGGTATGCTGCCAATGACCCATCAACAGTTTTGAGCACTGCTTTTGAACTAAAACTGACGGCAAAACAAACCACTATCTTTATTGGAGAAAATAAAGATGGGCAACGTTCACAAACCGTATTAGTGAAAAACTGTAAAGGAGGGTCAATTGGAGTTGAAGAAACCCAATCGGGTTCTTTTGTTGTATATCCTAACCCTTCTAAAGGCGCATTTACTGTATATAGTCTTAGTCCGTTAGCGGCCATGGAAGTATTTACGATTGAGGGGAAAAAAGTTGCAGATATTAATAACGGTGAAACAGAAATTGACCTCAGTACTGAAAGGCCGGGCATATATATCTTAATAGTATATAACGTTGCAGGGCAGCGTTCTTATGTTAAATTAATTAAAGATTAAATATTAGCAACCCATAGCAAACACAAGCAGGTTAGGGATATACAAAAAATAATCCGCATTAGCTAAAAAAAATTAGCAATATGTGAAACCGATTTATATCTTTGTTAATAAGAGGGTAACACAGTTAGGCTGATGCTTTCTGAAATTTTTAATTAACAAATAACAAAACGATGACCATTTATGTAGGAAACCTTAGCTACCAGGCCGGTGAGCAAGAGTTAGCCCAACTTTTCTCTGATTACGGAGAAGTTACTTCAGTAAAAATTGTTAAAGATATTCAAAGCGGCCGCCCTCGTGGCTTCGCTTTCGTTGAGATGGCGACTGAAGAGTCTGCCGATCGCGCTATCGAAGACCTAAATGAAACTGAGTTTTTATCACGCAAGCTTGTTGTGAACAAAGCCCGCCCGAAAACAAACGACCGTCCATCAGGCGGTGGTGGTGGCGGCTACAACAGGAGGTACTAAAATACTTCTTACCACAATGTAAAGCCAAACATAGTTGCTATGTTTGGCTTTTTTGTTGGCCTTTGTAAAGTTTTATCATAGCCTTTAAAATACTACCTTTGCAGTACTTATGAAAGCCCCCTGCCAATTAATAGCCTTTTTTTTAATAGCACTGGCAAGCTGCGGCAGTACGCGCACACTCAATACTTTTACTCCCGTTGCGGTTGAGCCGCCTGTAACTGCTGTACCCACGGAAACAGAGCTGTTAACAGATACTATTGCTGAGAAAAACCCTAAAAAAAATACTATTAATAAAAACCTTGGTCCTTTTAAAGTAGCCGTATTGCTGCCATTAAATATTGGTCCCGGTGAGTATAAGCTTGACGATGTTTTTGCGGACTATTACGAAGGACTGCTAATGGGGTTAGACTCGCTGAAAAAACTTGGTATGGACGTAGTTGTTACGGTATATGATACAAAGAATGATACCGCAGCAGTTAAAAAAATTACTTGGAAGAAAGAGCTGGCAGAAAGTGATGTAATTATTGGCCCTACTTTCAAAAATGGGCATACCATGCTTTCGAAATACGTACAACCCCGTAAAATAGCTTTAGTATCACCCTTTTCAAATGCAAATATGTGGACGGACAGTAATCATTACTCGATGTACTGTACCCCCGACGATAAATCGTACGCCGCTGCCTTGGCCGGACACATTGCAAAACATCATCCCAATGCAAGCCTTGTATTGGTGAATGATAACAGTAAAGAGGATAAAGATTTTTTGTGGCGATTTAAGGTAGCTGCTCGCGAGCTGGGATTAGAAAAATGGAAAGATGTTACCTATCAAAAAGGCTCAGACATTTTACCCCACCTGCACAAGGGCGATGGGGATACAAACATTATTATAACTCCAACATCAAACGAAAAAATAGCACAATTGCTGCTAACCAATCTGAAAAACGATGGCGGTGGCCATGTGAATCTACTTTTTACACTTGAAAGTTGGTTGAATTTTAAAAACACGAACTACCAAACTTACGAACTGTGGGAGCAAAACCATTTGCATATTTTAACTCATTATTTTGCAGATGATTATGCAAGAGATGTAATCGCATTTAAAGCAGCATATAAAGAACGCTTTGCAACGATTCCGAGTGACTTTGCCTTTAGAGGGTTTGATCATATTGTTGCTATGGGCATTTTGTTTATGAACGGCAAAGGCGAAGACCTTGCCCAATCAGCAGAAGAAATGGAAGTTAAAGGACTGCACAATACTTTCAAATTCAGGTTTAACGGGCGTGCACTTGAAAACCGCTCGGTAAACATCATTCAGTTTTCAGAATACCGTTTTCAACGTATTAATAAATAACAGTTGTCATATTTTCATTCATACCTCACTGCGGCGTCAAACCTTATAAAGGCATACACCCCGCCCCAACCGCTACATCTATACCTAAAAAAATATTTCTCAGCCCAAAAAAAGCACGGCAGCAGGGATAGAAAAATCATATCGGCTTTGTGCTATGCGTATTACCGCATGGGCACCAATTTTGATGGGCAACCCATTGAGGCAAAACTGCTGGCGGGTATCAGCCTTTGCCAGCCTGAGTTACTTCCCGCAGATGCTTTGCCGTTGATGCAGCAATATTTGCCTTTTGTAGATGAACCGTTTTTTGCCGCAACGGTTGAAGAAAAGATAACTGTTTTGCAAGCCCACGCCGGATTTGAGGCCGAGAAGCTATTTCCACATACGGGGCATTTATCTCCCATGCAAAACAAGGAAGAGTTTTTATTAGCCCGACTGCAACAACCGTTGGTATGGCTACGTGCTAAAAAAGGGAAGCGAGAAAAACTGGTAGAGTTACTAACGGAGGCAAAAGTTAACTCATTTAGCCATCCTTTATTGCCTAATGCTGTAGGCTTACCCCAACAAACCAATATTGAGCAGGTATTGGGAAACCGGTATTATCATTGGGGTGAAGTGCAGGATGCTGCATCGCAACAAACGGGTACTTTTATTGAAATGAGACCCTCTGAAAAGGTGTGGGATTGTTGCTGCGGAGCAGGAGGGAAAAGCCTAATGCTGCGTGATATTGAGGCAAAGATAGAGTTGTATAGTAGTGATGTTCGCCCGCAAATACTTCAAAACCTGCACGAACGGTTTAAAGTTTCAGGATTGGCAAGACCTTTTACCGCGGTTAAAGACATTAGCAATGTGAGCGGCGAGGGAATTTTGTTTGAAAACAAAAGCGAGTATAAAACGGCCAAAGGCCCTTATTTTGATACGATTGTAGCCGATGTACCCTGCACGGGTAGCGGTACTTGGGCGCGCACCCCTGAGCAAGGGTATTATTTTACCATAGCTCAGATAGAGGCGTTTGCTGTCAAGCAACGCACCATAGTTGCCAATGCTGCCCCGTACCTGAAAAAGGGGGGGAGGTTGTTCTACATCACCTGTTCAGTATTTGCAGCTGAGAACGAAAACCAATTATCGTATTTTGAGGGATTGGGATTAAAGACCGTATCACAACAACTAATAGAAGGTTGGCAACACCAAGCCGATGGTATGTTTATTGCCTGCCTGCAAAAACAGTAACGGGTGTAAAAACGATAAATGTTAATGAAGGCATTTATTTACTGGAGCGGAGGCAAAGATGCCACAATGGCCTTGCACGTTTTTGTGCAACAATACGGTATAGTGCCCCAATTACTGCTGTGCCGGACTTCACCTGAAGGAAGCGTAGCCGCACATGAAATACCTGCTGCGCTTATTCAAGAGCAGGCAAAAGCGCTAAATATTCCGGTTAAAATAATTGAACTGCCCCCCTTTGCTCCCAATACGGTGTATGAAGAAACGATGGAAGCGGTGCTACAGCAATTAGTTGCAGAGGGCTTTACCCATGCCATTTTCGGTGATATATTTTTAGAAGAGTTAAAAGCGTATCATCAAACCATACACCAACAATACGGTATCGCTTGTGTTTTCCCTTTGTGGGGCAAACCTACGCACATACTTTGTAATGAGATTATTGATAGCGGGATTGAAACCATCATCGCTTCCGTAAACTTAAAACATTTAGCAGCAAACCTTACGGGAAATTTTTATGATGATGCGTTGATAGCTTCGTTGCCCGAAGGAGTAGATAAGTGTGGGGAGAATGGGGAGTTTCATACGTTTGTACTCAATGCCCCTCTATTTTCAAAACCTGTTAAAGTTAAAAAAAGAAACCGTGATACAGTTACTTACCACACGGGTACAGCGTACGAAACTACGATGGCGTTTATTCGGTTGGAAGTAGCTGAGTAATTGTATCGTTACCTATTGTTTGGGTAGTAAGAACGGTGCCGTTTATTTGCGGAGCCTTAATTCCGTGTCCCCAAGTTTTGGACGAAGTAATCACAAAGGCTTCATCCCAAAGTCGAGCATCAATAAACTGCTGTAATGTGGCTGCGCCACCCTCCACCAATACCGATTGGATATTTTTTTTGTAAAGCCCATCTAAAACCTGTGGGATAAGCGGTTGTTCAAAACTAATTTTAGAATAATGCACGTGCCCGTCTTCCTGTTCGGTTGTTTCATTAAAAACAATTACCCGTGCATCATCTTTAAAAATATTGAACGTTTTAGGGACTTCCAACTTACGGTCAATTAATACCCTTGTCGGGTTTTTTCCTTGCCAAAGCCTTGCTGTAAGCGAAGGGTTGTCCCGCAAGGCTGTATTTTTTCCTACCAAAATGGCGTCTTCTTCGGTACGTAAGCGGTGCACCCAAATATTGGTTTCGGCATTGCTAATCCCTTTGTCCAAGTCGTTTTCATTGGGCAAGCGGCCTATAAAACCATCGGCAGTTTGTGCCCATTTCAGCAGTACATAAGGACGTTTTTTTTCATTAAAACAAAAGAAACGGCGGTTTTGATAGCGGCATTCATTTTCCAACACACCAACTGTTACTTCAATGCCTGCATTTTTAAGTTTTTCAATTCCCTTACCTGCTACCAAACTAAATGTGTCAGTAGTACCTATCACCACTCGTTGTAATTGGTGTGTTGTTATCAAATCAGCACAGGGCGGTGTTTTTCCGTAATGAGCGCAAGGCTCCAATGTCACAAACAATGTGCTTTGCGGTAAAATGCTTTTATCAGCTACAGCATTTATTGCATTCACTTCTGCATGGGCTTGGCCATACGCATGGTGATAACCTTCTCCTATAATAATCCCGTTATGCACAACTATACAACCTACCAAAGGGTTTGTACTTACTTTGCCCGCCCCCAGCTGCGCAAGTTGCAAACAACGCTGCATATATAATTCGTCAGAGGTCAATTATAAATTTTTTTAAAAAAGATTGTATTTTGGTGTTAAAATTGCTGCAAAAATAGGCATTATACCGGCCAATTATTGGCCTAAAAAACAACTTATTATTTTCTCTTTGGCTAACAATATCAACCTTTTTGCAAAGCAACAACAATGTTCGCTTTTACTACAAAACATTTACCCTAAGGATGAGGCCGACAGCATTGTGCAATACGTATTTACCGAGGTGCTAAAATTGAGCCCTTTGCAATTGCGCACGAACAAAAATGAGGTATTGAAACCCATGGAAGCAGAGGCAATAGACATGGTGGTGAAGCGTTTGCTTACCCATGAGCCTGTGCAATACATTTTGGGGGTGGCTTATTTTTACGGATTACGGCTGGTGGTGCATCCGGGAGTATTGATACCCAGGCGTGAAACTGAAGAGTTGGTAGCTTTGATAGTGAAACAAAATGCTGTTACAGCCCCGCGTATGCTTGATATTGGTACTGGTAGCGGATGCATTGCTATTGCGTTGAAGCACTGCATACCAAATGCAGAGGTTTTTGCTATTGACGCATCAGAAGCTGCGGTGAGACTGGCAAGACAAAATGCTTTGAGTTTGCTGCAACGTGACAAAGAGAAAAAATTTTTACAGCGTGATATTTTTGATACTACTTGGTGGAATGAGTTAGGGAGCTTTGATGTTATTGTTTCTAATCCACCTTATGTGACAGAGAGTGAGAAAGTAGAGATGCAGCCGAATGTACTTGCGTTTGAACCCGCAGAGGCGCTATTTGTTCCTGATACAGACCCATTAAGGTATTACAGCACCATTGCTGATTTTTCTTTACTAAACTTAAGGGTTAACGGAAAATTATATTTTGAAATTAATGAGCAGTTTGGTAATGAAACCAAAGAAATGCTTGAAAATAAAGGTTTTGCTGCTGTTGAAGTATATGCAGATATGCAAGGCAAACAGCGTATGATAAGTGCGGTAAAACGCTAAAAAATAAAAAAAGGCCGGTTTTCAATATATCCGGCCTTTCCAATCGGTTGTTTCTTCGATTACGCCCTTCTTACGTTGGCGGCATTAAGGCCCCTGTTCGATTCTTTTACTTCGAACTCAACGGTGTCATCTTCTCTCAACTCATCTTTGCATTCAGAGATGTGAACAAAAATGTCGGCACCGCCGTTGTCCCTTTTGATGAAACCGAAACCTTTAGATTCGTTAAAAAATTTAACTGTACCTTTTTCCATAAAATTTATTTGATTGTGTTATTTAAAATTGGGTTTTAGAATTAGATGCTTATGCGCTATACGCCCTTGAACGGTTGTTGTTGCGGCGGCTTCTTGCATAAGCGGCTTTGTGATTACGTTGTTGCTGTTGTATGCTTTGTGGGGGAGGAGCCATGGCAAATGTTTGCGCATAGGGATGTCCCTCAACCACATCAACGGTTTTCTTAATCAGTTTTTGAATATCGCGTAAAAAGTCCATTTCATCGGCAGCACAAAACGACATAGCAATACCGTTTTCACCTGCCCTGCCTGTACGGCCAATACGGTGTACGTATGATTCAGCCTCGTTAGGGATATCGTAATTGATAACGTGGCTTAGTTTTTCAACATCAATGCCGCGCGAAGCTACATCAGTAGCTACCAATACGCTGATGGTTTTATCTTTAAACTGTTTTAAAGCTTTTACACGTTCGTTTTGAGATTTATTACCATGTATTGCCAAGGCAGCAATACCATCGCGTTTCAATTCTCTAACTACTTTATCTGCACCGTGTTTGGTGCGGGTAAAAACAAGTGCATGCTCAATAGAATCGCTTACAATAAGGTGTTTAAGCAGCAATTTCTTATCGTCTTTGCTCACATAATAAACCGATTGTTCAACCAATTCAGTAGTAGAAGAAACCGGACTTACCTCAACCTTTATGGGGTTGTGTAATATGGTTTCGGCTAAAATCATTATCTCTCTTGAAGCTGTTGCAGAGAAGAATACAGTTTGACGCTTTGCGGGTAATTTTGCAATTATCTTTTTAATGTCGTGTATAAAACCCATGTCAAGCATGCGGTCTGCTTCATCAAACACCAGGTATTTCACCTGTGCCAGCTTCACAATATTTTGTTGCACCAAATCAAGTAATCTGCCCGGGGTGGCTATTAAAATATCAACCCCGTTGCGCAATTCTTTTGCTTGGTGGTATTGTGATACGCCTCCAAAAATTACGGTATGTTTAAGTACTGTGTTTTTGCTATATGAGTCTATGTTTTCGCTTATTTGCAATGCAAGTTCGCGGGTAGGGGCTAAAATAAGAGCTTTAACTGTGGCAGCTGTGCCCGGTATTTTTTCGGCATCCAGCATTTGTATAATGGGTAATGCAAAGGCTGCTGTTTTTCCTGTGCCGGTTTGGGCACATCCAAAAATATCTTTTCCGTCTAATATATGAGGGATAGCTTTGCTTTGGATAGGAGTGGGGGCTATGTAGCCCAATTCATCAAGCACGTCGGTTAACTTCGCACTGAGTTGTAACTTTGAAAATGTCATTAACTATTTTTATATAATATTTCTTCATACTTATCAGCAGGTATATTATGAATGAATTTAAGCCATTCACGGCCTGTGTTTAAAGAAAAATGTAAAATTATTCGGATTGTAGAAGGGGGTACAAACAGATTGAGATACAATCTTCCTTAAGAAAGTGATACAAAGGTAAAGCTTTATATTGGTAAATTTATCATTTTTCTGAAAAAGAATGACTTACACGGGATTCGTGTTCAGTCGAACACGAATTACCCGATAATAGTAACGTTAGTGGCAGTAAGCCCGCGGGGTCCTTTTTCAGCTATAAAAGTCACTTTATTATTTTCTTTCACCGGCTTAATTAAACCATTGGCGTGCACAAAAACAGTCTCGCCTGTTTTAGCATCTTTAATAAAGCCATAGCCTTTAGAGTCGTTAAAAAAGGTAACAGTACCGGTTCTTATTGCATCAGCCGCATCTTCAGGTTCACGGTGGGCTGCACCGGTAACAATATCTTCGGTGCGTATTTCACGCATTTTTTTGGGGTCGGGCGGGGTGTTAGATATGTTCCCGTTTTCATCCACATAAGCCATCATCTCTTCAAGGCTTTTGCCTTTTTTATAATTGGCTTTGCGCTCTTCTCTTTTCTCCTCTTTCTCTTTCCTTTTTTTCTGCTTCTTTTTGTCGTTTTCTTTTTTGCCTTGTGTTTCTTTTGATCTCGCCATAGAGTATTAATTTGTTTAGATATCCATTTGGTCCGACCAGATTGGTTAGAAAATAGCAGAATAAGTGGATGGTGCAAAGGTACAAACAGTTATTGGTTCTTTAGCATGCTTATTGATTTTTAACTGAATCATCCGTCAATACTTACAACAAGCACCCTTTTTTACTTCCCCTGCTCACATAAAAATATATTCATTTACCCAAGTACCGGCCCCGTTTAACACATTACGCTATCCTCTTATTTTTTATATACTATACCTTTGTGCTATGGAATTAAACGGAAAAACTGCAATTGTTACAGGAGTTAGCAAAGGTATTGGCAAAGCCATTGTACAACAATTATTGGCAAACGGTTGCCGTGTAGCCGGTTTTGGGGTTACGGTGCCTGATTATGAGCATCCTGATTTTCTTTTTATTAAAACCGATGTGAGGAATTTTGAGGAAGTAAAAACCGCCTTTTTAAAGGCTCAAGAGCGTTTTGGTGAAGAGATTCACATATTAGTTAATAATGCCGGCTTGGGGTATTTCGGGTACCTTGAGAATATTTCGCTTGACCAATGGCATACTATGTATGATACCAATGTGAGTGGTACGTTTTATTGCTGCAAGCTGGTATTACCTATAATGAAAGCACAACAATACGGACATATTATAAATATATCATCAGTGGCGGGGCTTGAGGGTTACCCGCAAGTAGCAGCATACAGCAGCACTAAGTTTGCAGTGCGTGGGTTAACAGAGGCTTTGTATAAAGAGGTGCGTGATTTTAGAGTAAAGGTTACTTGTGTATATCCGGGTTCTGTTAAAACTGAGTTTTTTAAACACAGCCCCGGTATTCAACCTCATGATTATATGTTAATGCCTAACGATGTTGCCACTGCCATTGAGCAGATATTAGAAACACCGGATAATTACCACACAGTAAATTACGAGATACGTCCCCTGCAACCTAAAGGGCCTGTAACAAAATAGGCATTTTTGTTTTTTTAAGATACTTTTGCAACCGGTATTTTAAAAGTGTTTCTTACGCGAACCTAATAATTAAATGGGAATACGACTATTTGTAACCGGTGGAACTTTTGACAAAGAATATAATGAATTAACCGGACAACTTCATTTTAAAGACACTCACATTCCAGAACTGCTAGAAAAAGGACGCAGCCGTTTAGACATTAGCATACGCACGCTGATGATGATTGATAGTCTTGAAATGACGGAGACTGACCGTAAAATAATTTTGGACAGTTGCCTGCGTTGCGAAGAGCAAAATATCGTTATTAACCACGGAACGGATACAATGGTTGAAACCGCTAAAGTACTTGCTAACGGCGGGATAAAAGATAAAACAATTGTGCTTACAGGTGCCATGATACCGATACAGTTTGGCAGCAGTGACGGATTGTTTAATTTGGGTAGTGCCCTTGCGTTTGCGCAAGCTTTGCCATACGGGGTTTATATAGCCATGAACGGTCGTTATTTTAATTGGGACAACGTGCGCAAAAACCGCCAAACGGGCTATTTTGAGGAGTTAAAGTAAGCTGAGGGTGATTAGTGGTTAGTGTTTAGGATGAAAAGTTCTTAATACAGTTCAACCACAAGGCTAACGGTTTTTACATCCATACCCAGTTTGCCCAACTCAAAACCTTCTCCACTGGGCTCGGCAGTTACATAACGGTTGTTTTTGTACATGAACGAATAATTGGCCGTTTCTTCGGGCAGCTTTAATGCAATGGCCACGTGTTCATCGTTCTCATACACCAGAGCCACGCTTTGCACACCCAGCATTTCTTTCACAAGTGCGGCATACAGCACCACCTTGTCTTCACAATCGGCAAAATCATTGTACAGTACTTCTTCGCTATAAGCGTAACGTTCATAGCCCCAAGCCTCTTCGTCGGTTTTGTAGGGTATTTCCTGTACAAATTTCAGCAAAAAGCCCAATGCCTCCCGTTTACCCATGCTATCAATAGTAGAGCGCAGTTCTTTTATGAGCGTGTTTTTTAACGCCTCAGAAAAACCGTAGTTTACATAAATACTGCCCAGTTCAACAATGGGCAAGTCTTTCAAATACAGTATCAGTGATTTGTTGAGTGTGTACGTATAGCTGAACTTTTTGCCTGCAAACTCAAAAGCATGAGCCTTTTTCTGAGTAAGAGCATTCAACTTGGGATAGGCGTGCTTATTCAGTTTAAAGTCCTGCAAAGTAAAGTTACGCGGAGTTTTTGGTTTGTATTCAAATACTTTGCCCGCAGTAGGGTAGGGAGTGCGTGCAAAACTAAGGTCGGTGTATATTTTACCGCCCTTCATTATGTAGCCCGTACCATAGGGCTTGGCATCCATGCTGCCGTATAAAGTAATGTTTTTTGCATCGTAGCATAGCATCACATCCATGCTATCGTGGTACAAGATGTACCATTTTACAAGCGTTCGGTAGTTTTGGGGCCGGTGGGCAAAAGCCTTCTCAGTAAAGGCAGTAATCAATAATGTTTTGCCCACATCGTCCAAACCAAAATAGGTGGCGGTTTTTTGTACCTCTTTAATTAAAGGTACATGGTGCGGGTTAATGACCTCTTCATCAAACCTTTTAATAAATTGTTCAACAGCGCTTTCATATCGTATCGTATTTAAAGTGGTATCGTAACTTATGCTTACCGGGTGGCCGTAAAAATCAAACGTTACTGTTTTATTCTCAATACCTTTAGCACCCGTTTGGTAAATAATAGCCAAAACCAGTGCCAAACTTCCCCTCTGTATTATAGTAAACGCCATTAGTCGGTCAAACGTTGCATTGTAAACTTTAAATCATACGCTGTTGTTTATATATCAAAACTACAAAAGCAGCGAAGAAATTGCGCTACCGGCACGATTTATTTTTTGTTGTAAAATATAGGTTGTTATAAAAAGGACTAAGGCACAAAAAGTAGGGTAACTCTTTGTGCCTTAGTAAGTATAAGTGCTAATGGATTAATCAAAACTGATTACCCTGAACAGGCGATTCCAGCGTATTTTATCCAACAGGCTTTTTTGTTCGTAATCCAACGAAAGCCAGATAAATACGGGCTTACCTACAACATGGTCGTGGGGTACAAATCCCCAGAAACGCGAGTCGAGAGAGTTATCGCGGTTATCCCCCATCATAAAGTAGTAATCCTGTTTGAAGGTATAAGAGGTTACAGGCTGTCCGTTCAGTATAAACTTATCGCCTTGTATAGTAAACTCCTCGTTGTGTTCATACACACGTATCACACGCTCATACAAGGGGTAGTTTTCTTTAGTAAGGGTAATGGTGGCTCCTGCTTTGGGCACCCAAAGCGGGCCAAAGAAATCTTTATTCCAACGGTACAAATCGTGCGCGGGGAATGCAGTTGCATCCCAATTACCTGCTACATCCATGTACTGGCGGGCACTGTCAATAATACCTTTTTGTTTCAATTGGGCAAGGGCATCATAAGTAAGGCTCATGCGGTTACCTTGGTAGTTGGTAACATCTACCGATATACCCAGTTCTGAGATATCTTTTTTGGGAACTTTATTTTTAAAGGCTACTTCGTAGCTGTGTGCCAGTTTTTTTGCTTCGGGCAAGGGCTTGCCGTTAATAAACACTTCACCGCCAATTACCTGTATGCTGTCGCCGGCAATGGCTACACAACGTTTAATGTAGTTGTCCATTTTATCCAATGGGCGCACTACATAATCATTACGAGAAACCAAATCCGCTTTAAAAGCTTCAAACTTAGCACCGCTAAACCCTTCAAATTTTTCTTCGGGGTGTGCGTTAAGGTATGCTACGTAGTTATCACGGATAACCTTGTAATAGCTTTGTTCTTGTGCCTTAACAAATACGGTATCTCCTTCGGGGAAGTTAAACACCACGATGTCGTTGTTTTCAATCTTCTCCAATGCCGGAAGGCGTAGGTAGGGGAATTTTATAAAATCAACGTATGCCTTGCCGCCAATAAGGGGCATGGTATGGTGTGCAAACGGAAACGCCACGGGTGTCATTGGTATGCGCACGCCGTAGTGGGTTTTGCTTACAAACAAGAAATCACCAATCAACAAACTACGCTCCATAGAAGCCGTAGGGATGGTATAAGCCTCAATATAAGTAGCACGTACTTGGGTGGCTACAACTGCTGCAAAAAACAACGCTTCGCCCCAATCGCGCGGAGTAGTTTTGCGCACGGGGTATTTGGCTTTAAACTCTTCGGTATTGCAAGGGCCTATGTATTTTATGTTTTTGTTGCGACCCAAATACACCAGATAAAACGAGAAAAACATAACACCCAGCACTTCGTCTAAAAACGATTGGCGGCCAAAGTTTTTAACAGTATCGGTGCGTATGTTGTAGTTGGTTACAAACTGTACAATGGGCACAAACAATAGCAATACCCACCACCAAGGACGGTTAGATATTTTTATAAGGATGTAATAGTTGTATACGGGGATGAGCGACAGAACGGGGTTTTGTTCAGCCTTTTTAAAAATCATCCACAATCCCACTTGATGTGAGATAAATACAAGTATGATAAAAATTATAAATCCGGTCATTTAGTAAACAATGCGTTTATGGGTTAAAATTTCAACATATCATCCATAGTAAACACGCCTTTTTTATCGGCAGTCCATTCAGCAGCAATTACAGCACCTTGTGCAAATCCTTTGCGGCTGTATGCACTATGGCGTATGCTTATTTCGTCAATCTCGTTGGTATAAATCACCTCGTGTATGCCGGGCACATCGTCTTTTCTATGCGCGCTAATCGGCAATACCCCTTTTTCAATATAATCTCGTCCTGCAAGCCCCCAACTGTCGTAGCCATTGTGTGCTTTTATCACCTGTTCAGCAAGGCTGATGGCTGTGCCGCTGGGCGCATCCAGTTTTTGTGTATGGTGAGTTTCAGTCATAGAAACTCTGTATGAAGGCTGGCCGGCCATAATTTTGGCCAAATAGCGATTAGCGGCAAACATAATGTTTACGCCAATGCTAAAATTAGTGGCAGTAAACAATGTCCCATTGGTATCGGCGCAGCGCTTTCTCACTTCTTCGTATCGGTCATACCACCCTGTAGTACCTACAACCACAGGCACACCGGCTTCAAAACATTTAAAAATATTATCTACCGCGGCCTCGGGTTGGGTAAATTCAATGGCTATATCAGCAGCTTTTAATGAATCGGCTGTAAGATCTTTGTTTATCAAATCCATAGCCAGTACAATGCGGTGGCCACGCAATAGGGCTTCTTGCTCAATAGCTTTGCCCATTTTACCATATCCAATTAGTGCTATATTCAAAAAGGTAACCGTTTTAATGTGTTTTGGCAAAGCTACCTTTTTGTGGCCAACCATGCCACAGCAAAATCTATCAGTATAAATAATTTAACGATTGAAAAAATAACGCATGGCTGCGGGCGTTATTTATATTTGCCCTTTATTTAATAATAGTAGTGGATAAAAGCCCTTTTTATAAGCGTAGCAAGTTTTGGTTGGTACTTGCAATTTGTGTTGTTCTGTTAGCTGCCATTGGTGGATTTTTTTACAATAAACTGGTAGGGGCACGTATGAATGTGCAAGCCGATACCGAGTGGTTGATTATTAAAACGGGCGATACGTACGAAGATGTTTTGATGACACTAACCCGTAACGGATGGGTAGAAAGTGAAGAGGTGTTTGACTTTTTGGCCCAACGGGCAAAATACCCTGCTAAGGTAAAGGCCGGTAAATATAAGATTAGCAAAGGTGAGACTTACATAGATGTGATACGAAAGCTGCGGGCGGGCAAGCAAGAGGAGGTGAAGTTGGTAATAAACGCCATGATAACCACACGACAAGTGGCATCTATTGTGGGAGCTAATTTGGAGGCAGATAGTATTGAGTTTATCAATATGCTTGAAGACAGTACTTATCTGGCAAAGTTTGGTTTTACGCCGCAAACGGTGCTGTGCCTGTTTGTTCCTAACACGTATAACTTTTATTGGAATACGGATGCCAAGGCGGTATTTGAGCGTTTAAAGAAAGAACACGATAAATTTTGGAATGATAAACGCAAACAGCAGGCAGCAGCGCAAGAATTAACCCCATTGCAGGTGGGCATTCTTGCCTCGATTGTTGACGGCGAAACCAACAAAACCGATGAAATGGGGATTGTGGCAGGGTTGTACTTAAACCGATTAAAGAAAGATATGCTATTGCAAGCCGACCCTACGGTAAAGTATGCCGCACGTAACAGTGGTTTGCAGCGGGTGTATAATTACCATACGCAAATACAATCGCCTTACAATACCTATATCCACAAAGGATTGCCCCCGGGGCCGCTGGCATTACCTTCTCAGCAAGCTATACAGGCGGTGCTTACGCCCGCCAATCATAATTACATTTATATGTGTGCCAAAGAAGATTTGAGCGGCTATCATAATTTTACCGATAATATTACGCAACACAATCTGAACGCAGCCCGCTACCGTCTTGAGTTGGATAAAAGGGGTATTAAATGATACAATAGTTGTAGTAACAAGTATGAGTTGATTTCCTTTAAATTGCGTAATAATTGTAATTGAATAACTAAATTGTAAATACATGCCTGAATTAATAAGCGACTTTTATGATTTGAATATGCTGTATGATCAGGTGGGGAAAAACGATGCGTTGCTGAAAAAATTTGTAGATATATTTTTAAATACAATTCCCGATGATATGCAGGCACTGAAAGACGCGATTGATTGGGAAGATTATGATAAGGCAAAATCTGCCGCACATAAAATGAAGTCTTCTTATGCCATTATGGGTGCTGATTGGGCGTATAACCTTTGTATGGAGATGGAGGAGATGGCTAAAAACCGTATAGAAACAGAAAAGCTCCCAGAGATATTCTGGGAGCTTTCTGATAAGTTTACTATGATGGTGAACCGGCTAAAAGAAATTACTTTTTAGCGGCATCAGCATCAGCTTGCTTAGTAGCGCGGGTTGTTAGTACGCTCACTACAGCATTTGCAGGGGCATCCAACAACTCAAGGTTACTAACATTAATATCAGATACTTTGATTGATTTACCCAACTCAAGGTTATCAATATTGATTTCGATACTATCCGGAATGTTGGCAATAAGACCCTTTACGCGTAGTTTTTTGTTTTTAACCAGCAATTTACCACCGGCGCGAACACCGGGAGAGTTACCTGTGATTTTTACAGGAATGTTTAGTGATACTGGTTTATTGTCAGACACCTGCAAAAAGTCAACGTGAGTAATCTCGTCGTTTACAGGGTGAAACTGGATAGCTTGCAAGATTGACTTGTATTTAGTTCCGTCAACCTCTATTTGAACCAAATAAGTGTTTGGAGTATATACAAGGTTTTTGAAATCGCCGCTGTATACTGCAAATGACACGTGAGTGTTTGCACCATACAATACACAAGGAACTTTACCTTCTTCCCTAAGGCGGCGGGTGGCGGTTGTGCCCAAATCTTTGCGGGCTTCGCCGATTAGTCTAATAGTTTTCATTTTTTTAATGAATTAATTACTGTCAAAAACCCCCATGCAACGCCTTAGCACAGCAGGTTTTTTATCATATTAATTACAAGGCGTTTAAAATCAGGGTTGCAAAGGTAATGAAGATTGGATTGAATTTCCAATTTTAAATAGAGAACTGATTGAACCGTGCTCATTTATGTTGCGGATAGCCTCAGCAAACAATGGCGCAGCAGACAGTTGTACTATTTTAGAAGTAGTTTTTTCGTGGTTTAGCGGTATAGTGTCACACACCACCAATTCATCCAATACTGAGCTTTCGATATTATCGTATGCATTGCCTGAAAGCACAGGGTGCGTACACATTGCACGTACACTGCGTGCGCCTTTTTCTTTCATCATTTTGGCGGCCTTGCACAAGGTATTACCGGTATCTACAAGGTCGTCTATAATAATCACGTCAGCATCAGTTACATCACCAATCACCGTCATACCGGCAACTTCATTGGCACGTTTACGTTCTTTATCGCATACCACAAGGTCGCAGCCCAATATTTTAGCAAAATAGCGGGCACGGGCAGTACCCCCCATATCGGGAGCCGCAATGGTAAGTTTGGGTAAATTAAGGCTTTGTATATAAGGTATGTAGATTACCGAAGCATCCAAGTGGTCAACCGGTATATCAAAGAAACCTTGAATCTGTGGAGCGTGCAAATCCATAGTCATTACACGGCGCACCCCAACAGCCTCTAATAAATCAGCCACCATTTTAGAGCCGATAGCCACACGTGGCTTATCTTTTCTGTCTTGGCGGGCAAGGCCAAAATAAGGAATAACAGCAATGATGTAGTGGGCCGATGCACGTTTGGCCGCATCTACCATAAGCAGCAGCTCCATAAGATTATCGCTGGGTGCAAAGGTAGATTGGATTAAAAACACATCGCAGCCCCTTACCGATTCGTTAAAGTTGGGTTGCATTTCGCCATCGCTAAAACGTTGTAATGTAACGTCTCCCAATTCTTGGCCATAGTGCTCAGAAATTTTTTGGGCAAAGTAGTGCGAAGCTGTACCGGAAAATAATTTTACGGGGTTGCGGTTGTTTACGGCAGAATTCATTGGGGCAAAAATAATTAAAAGCCTTTTTGCTGCGTGGGAGTGTTAATAAATTATTAGCGATTGAAGTTTTTGAACATAAAAAAAGCACCTCGTTGGAGGTGCTTAATGTTGACCGACCAGGGCTCGAACCTGGACTCTTCTGAACCAAAATCAGACGTGTTGCCAGTTACACCATCGGTCAATGGGGATGCAAAATTAGTAAAAGACTTTTTCAAGTCAACTATTTTTTTGCATTTTTCACAATGTTTTTTGGAACAGCCTATTAGTTAGCCATTTCTGATATAAACTGGATACGCATCAGTTGTAGTTCTTCTAGTGAATACTCACCGTCAAACTCATCGTAGGCTTTTTGAATCGAATCTTCGTCGGATGATTTGAAGTAATCAAAAATTTCGTCTTGCCTTTCTTCGTCAAGGTGGTCGTTGATGTAATACTTAATGTTGATTTTGGTGCCTGAATCAACAATGTTTTCAAGCTCTTTAATCAAATCAGCCATGCTGATACCGTTTGAACGGCTGATATCATCCAAGCTTACTTTTTTATCAATGTTTTGGATAATCTGTACTTTTTTGCCCGATTTATTGGGTACGGTACGGATTACAATATCCTGCGGACGTTCAATTTCGTTTTCCTCCACATACTTGGCAATCATTTCAATAAATGGCTTACCAAACTTCATAGCCTTGTTTTTTCCTACCCCTACAATGGTCTCCATCTCTTCCATCGCAATGGGGTATTTAGAGGCCATGTCTTCTAATGAAGGGTCTTGGAAGATAACATAAGGCGGAAGGCCTTTTTGCTTACCAATTTTCTTGGTAAGATCTTTCAGCATGGCGTACAGTGTTTTGTCAAAAATGTTTTCCACTGCCACACTTTCAAAGTCGTCCTCGGTTATCTTATCATAGGTATTGTCCAATGCCATTTCAACCGGCTGTGGAGCGGCTATATATTCTTTGCCGGCCTCGCTCACGCTCAGTAAACCGTAGTTTTCAATGTCCTTATCAATAAAACTGTTTAGCAAGCCCAGCCTAACCACTGCTTTCCAAAATTTGTCGTCTTTGTCCTTGCCAATACCAAAAAACTCGCTTTTATGGTGTTCGTAATCAGTTACCTCTTGTGCCTTAATGCCTTGCAGCACATTGGCAATGTGTTTAAGATTAAACTTACCGCCCAAACCATCAATGGTTTTAAGAGCTTTCACCATTTCGGCAGTCACATCTAATTTTTCTTTAGGGTGTCGGCAGTTATCACACATTTTACCGCAATCCGCATCATCAAAATGCTCACCAAAGTAATGCAGCAACATTTTGCGGCGGCATTGCGATGATTCTGCATACGATGAAGTTTCAAACAACAACTGCGCACCAATCTCAAGTTCGGCCACCGGCTTGTCTTTCATAAACTTCTCCAGCTTTTCAATGTCGCTGGGGTTGTAAAACAAAATACACTCACCTTCAAGCCCGTCGCGTCCGGCACGGCCGGTTTCCTGATAATATCCCTCAAGGCTTTTGGGTACATCGTAGTGGATAACAAAACGAACATCTGGCTTATCAATACCCATCCCAAAAGCAATGGTAGCAACAATTACGTCGGCCTCTTCCATCAAAAACATATCTTGATGCAGGGCACGTGTTTTTGCATCCAAACCGGCATGGTAGGGGAGAGCTTTAACGCCGTTTACTTTCAGCATCTCGGCAATCTCTTCTACTTTTTTGCGGCTCAGGCAATAGATAATACCGCTTTTGCCTTGGCGTTGTTTTATATAGGCTACAATCTCTTTATAAACCTTATCTTTTTTATCCTTGTTGCGAACTTCGTAATACAGGTTGGTACGATTGAACGATGATTTGAACACCGTAGCATCGCCCATGTTAAGGTTTTTCTGAATATCGGCCTGTACTTTTGGGGTTGCAGTGGCAGTAAGTGCCATCATCGGTATATCGCCCAAATCCTTCACCATTGTTTTGATACGACGGTACTCAGGTCGGAAATCATGTCCCCATTCTGAAATACAGTGTGCCTCGTCAACAGCTACAAACGATATGTTGATGCTTTTTAAGAAATCAAGGGTTTCTTCTTTTTTAAGTGTTTCGGGGGCTATGTACAGCAATTTGGTTTTACCCTCTGTAATGTCATCCTTCACCCGCATTATTTCGCCTTTAGAAAGCGACGAGTTTAAAAAATGTGCAACAGCATCGGTACTGCCAAATCCCCGTATGGCATCCACCTGATTTTTCATCAAGGCGATAAGGGGAGAAATAACAATAGCCGTACCCGGCTTTATAAGTGCGGGCAACTGGTAACATAGTGATTTACCGGCCCCTGTGGGCATTATAACAAACACATCATCACCGTGAATCACGGTGTCAATAATCTGCTCTTGGTTACCTTTAAACGTATTAAAACCAAAAAACTCTTTTAGTGAATCTTTAAGATTAACAGAACTCTCTACCATCTCAGTGTAATTAAGTACAACTTAATTTGCTTACAATGCTTTATTTTCACGCCGGATTTTAATTTCTTTGCGTCCGACTTGAAGCTGTAAGTTAATAAAATCTAATAAAAAATAGGTAGAAATTTTACTCGAATAGGGGTCTATTTTTTTAAAACAAGCAAAGTTAAGAAAAAATTAATTGAATGGCTAACGAATATTATGTGGTGATAATGGCGGGTGGAATAGGCAGCAGGTTTTGGCCATTGAGCAAAACCTCACACCCCAAGCAGTTTCTGGATATTTTGGGTACCGGAAAATCACTGATTACCCAAACGTTTGAGCGCTTTAACAAACTGGTGCCCGCTGAACGTATTTTTGTGGTAACCAACCAAATGTATATAGATTTGGTGAAGGAGCACTTACCCCAATTGCCGCACGGCAACATATTGGGCGAACCTTCGGCAAAAAACACGGCTCCTTGTATTGCTTACGCTACTTACAAAATACGTAAGATTAACCCTAATGCCTGCTGTGTGGTAGCTCCGAGCGACCACCTTATTTTGAACGAACAGCAGTTTTTGGATGACATTACTACTGCGTTGGAGTTCTCAGCAAATAACGATGCGTTGGTATCGTTAGGTATTAAACCCACACGCCCTGATACCGGTTACGGTTACATACAGTTTTTGGAGGGTGGTAATGAGAACGACGTGCACAAAGTGAAAACCTTTACCGAAAAACCTAATTACGAGCTGGCACAGAAGTTTGTTGAAAGCGGCGAATTTTTGTGGAATGCAGGGATATTTATATGGTCGATTGGTGCGATAGTTAACTCATTTGATAAATTTTTACCGGAGTTGAGCGCCAATTTTGAAAGCATTGAGGCTGAATTGAACACCCCTGCCGAAACCGAGGCTATTATGCGAGTATATCCCCTTAGCAACAGTATTTCTATTGATTATGGGGTACTGGAGAAGGCAGATAATGTGTATGTGATACCTTGTGATTTTGGCTGGAGCGACTTAGGCACATGGTCATCTTTGTTTGAAGTACACGATAAAGACGAGAACGGAAATGCTATCAACGCAAGCACTGCTGAGTTGTATGATACCCGCAACTGTATGATTGATGTACCTAAAGGCAAGCTGATTGTAATAAACGGTTTGGAAGATAAGATTATCGTAGATACCGATAAGGTATTGTTGATTTGCGATAAAAACCGCGAGCAAGAGGTGAAGCAGATTGTGACCAACATAAAACTGAAATTAGGCGATAAGTACCTATAATCCATAGGGGTATAGCAAATAAAAACGGTCAGATTGATTATCAATCTGACCGTTTTTATTTAGGCTGAAAACTATTATTCGCCTGTAAAAGTGGCTTTGCGCTTATTTAAAAACGCATCTACACCTTCTTTAAAGTCTTTAGTGCCGAAGAAGTTACCAAAATCAGTAATTTCATTGGCAAAACCGTCTTCTTTCTTATCCAAATTAGCATTTACCAAGCGTATTACGCTTTCAATAGCCAATGGGGCTTTGGTTTTAATCTTATCGATAATCTCGTTACACTTAATAATCAATTCGGCTTGTTCTACCACGTGGTTCACCAATCCTAATGATTTAGCTTCGTGAGCATTAATGGCATCGCCTGTGGTAAGCAATTCAATCGCTTTGCCCTTGCCTATTAATTGTACCAAACGTTGTGTACCCGCATAGCCCGGTACCAAACCCAAATTTACTTCGGGTTGCCCAAAACGGGCATTGTCACTGGCTACGCGCATGTGGCAGGCCATTGCCAACTCGCAACCACCGCCCAATGCAAAACCGTTTACGGCAGCAATTACAGGTTTTTTAGATTGCTCAAGGGTGTTCATCACCGCATGACCAGCAGCACTCATTTCAGTTCCTTGTGCAATGGTAAAATTGGCAAACTCAGCAATATCAGCACCTGCTGCAAAAGCCTTAGTACCGGCACCGGTTAGTATTATGCCATACACTTCTTTATCGTTTTGAACAGATAAAACGGCCTCGCGAATTTCTTGCAAGGTTTTCACGTTCAGTGCGTTTAGCTTGGTTTCGCGGTTAATGGTAATAGTAAAAACACCATTGTTTTTTTGGGCAATTATATTCTCGTAGCTCATATACTTTCAATATTCTGTTGGTGGCGAAAATAGCCATTATTTTTATTAGGCCAAGAAAGTGTGTGAATTATGCAGAAAAGTTAACAAGAGTAGCCTGTTGAGAGTGTTATCAGGCGTAGTTTCTAAAGCTGTCTTTATATTGCTTGGGGGTAGTGCCTTCGTATTGTTTAAAGCAACGGATAAAGTGGTTTAAGTTGTTAAAGCCTACCAGAAAACACACTTGCGTCACTTGGTATTTAGGACTTTTCAGCAACTCTTTAGATAGCTTTATGCGTTGTTCTAAAATATATTCGGCAGGGGTTTGCCCAAAATTCTCTTTGAATTTGCGGAAAAAATTAGCCCTGCTCATACAGGCCTGCTCACTCAGCAAATCCATATCTATTTTTCCGGTAAGGTTTTCTTTAATGTATTGTACCACATGCGCAAAGCGATGTCGGCTGGCCATCTGTACATAATTCATTTCAAACAACTGGCGGGCTTGTGTTTGCATCAATCGCACCAAAAGTTCGCGTAGGGTTAAGCCTGCAAGCACATCTTTTTCTTTGGTGTGTTCGTTCACGCTGATGCGAATCATGCGCTGTATGCTGTCGCTTAAATCATTATTGTTTATCAGGTGAAACCTGTCGGCATCCACGTGCCAGTAATCATCACGTTCCACTTTAGGAAAACGGTCGTTCAGTAAATTAAGAGTATCAAATATCTGTTCGTGATTAATAGCAAGGGCAATACATTGAGTGGGTTGCTGGGTATTAGCTTCGGGAAAATCAATACGCATTACCTCGTTTGGGGGCACAATCACCGATTCGCCGGGCAGGTAATCAAAAGCAGGTTTATCAAACAAACGCATCACTTTTTTACCTTTCAGCATACTGGTAAGTACCATATCGCCAAATACCAACTTCACATCTTTTGCTTCCCGGTGAGTTTCAAACACATTCAGCTCACATTTATCCAGCGTAAATGCCGAGCGGTTTTCTACCAACGTGTACAGCGATTTTTCAGTGTGCAACGGTATGTTTTCAGCTATCTGTACTCTTTTCATACAACTAATCTAACGAATATATTTTTATAAACAGCACGCCTTATACGGGCAGCGTATTGATTGATACTCACAGCATAGTTTTTTGTTACAGGGTGTACAACCTTTGAGTTTAAATAAACCAAATAACATTTTTATGGAGACATTAGAGCTTACTCAACAAGACGAAAAACTAGCTTTTCCGGCATTCAAAGAAAAGTACAATCATTTTATCGGAGGTCAGTGGGTAGTACCCGCCAGCGGTGAATATTTTGATAATGTATCGCCCATCAATGGTAAGGTGTTTACCCAAGCAGCACGCGGTAATAAAGAAGATATAAATAAGGCATTGGATGCAGCACATCTTGCTTTTGCAACATGGAGCAAAACATCGGCAGCAGAACGCGCAAGAGTATTACTTGCCATTGCTGACGTGATGGAGAAAAACCTTGAGCTTTTGGCAAGGGTTGAAACTGTAGATAACGGCAAAGCGTTGCGCGAAACCCGTGCGGCTGATATTCCCTTGTGTATCGATCACTTCCGCTACTTTGCAGGTGTAATAAGGGCAGATGAAAGCACCATGTCAGAACATGATGAAAACACTATCAGTATCAACTTGCAAGAGCCTTTGGGTGTAGTGGGGCAAATTATTCCCTGGAACTTTCCTTTACTGATGGCATCGTGGAAAATAGCTCCGGCGTTGGCTGCGGGTTGTACTACCGTGGTGAAACCTGCAGAACAAACCCCTACCGGCATTATGGTGCTGATGGAACTGATTAAAGATATTGTGCCTCCCGGTGTGATTAATGTTGTTACCGGTTTTGGCCCCGAGGCAGGCAAACCTTTGGCAACTTCGGACAGGGTGGCTAAAGTTGCCTTTACAGGCGAAACAACCACCGGACGTTTGATAATGCAGTATGCCAGTGAAAACCTGATACCAGTTACCATGGAATTGGGCGGAAAATCACCTAATATTTTTATGCCCAGCATTGCCGATGCTGATGATGAATTTTTTGATAAGTGTGTAGAAGGTGCAGTAATGTTTGCCCTTAACCAAGGCGAGGTATGTACCTGCCCATCAAGGATTTTGGTGCACGAATCTATTTACGATAAGTTTATGGAACGAGTGGTTGCCCGTACAAAGGCTATTAAAATGGGTAATCCGTTGGACGGCGAAACAATGATGGGTGCGCAAGCATCAAACGACCAATACGAAAAAATACTATCGTACATGGATATTGGTCGCCAAGAAGGAGCAGAAGTACTGTGTGGCGGTACTGCCGCTAACTTGGGCGACGGCTTAAACGAAGGGTACTACATACAACCTACTATTTTGAAAGGCCACAATAAAATGCGCGTTTTTCAAGAAGAGATTTTTGGCCCTGTAACCTGTGTAACTACTTTTAAAACAGTTGAAGAGGCGATTGAAATTGCCAACGATACTTTGTACGGCTTGGGTGCCGGTTTGTGGACCCGTGATGCACACGAAATTTACCAAATGCCCCGTGCTATAGAAGCAGGCCGTGTATGGGTGAATTGCTACCATGCGTACCCTGCACATGCACCGTTTGGCGGGTATAAAAAATCAGGGTTTGGACGAGAGACACATAAAATGATGCTAAACCACTACCGCCAAACTAAAAACATGCTGATATCATACGATAAAAAGAAACTTGGTTTCTTTTAATCTCCCCTTTTTGCGGTTTATAGAAAAGGGTGTTGCCTTTGGGCAATGCCCTTTTATTTTTTAATGGATATTTAAATATGATACAAAAAGTAACCAGTACGCCCCAAGCTGACGAAGTAATAACAAGGCTTAAGAAGTTACACGGCCCGTTGATGTTTCATCAAAGCGGTGGTTGCTGTGATGGTTCGCAACCGATGTGTTTTGAGAAGGGAGAGTTTAAAACAGGTGAAAGTGATGTTTTGTTGGGAGAAGTGCAAGACTGTGAGTTTTTCATGAGTCGCGACCAATACGAATACTGGAAACATACTCAGCTAACCCTTGATGTTGTAAAAGGCAGGGGAAGCAGTTTTTCACTTGAAATACCCTTAGGGCTGCGGTTTATTATCCGCTCACGATTGTTTACCGAAGAAGAGCAAAAGCAATTGGGTTTACTATGAAAAGAAAAAGCCCGCTTAAGCCGGCGGGCTTTTTATGTGCGTAGAAGGTAAAGCAGGTTATTTTAAGGCAGCAACAATCATATTGTCTATTGCAAACTTGCCGCTTCCGTTCATCATTAGTGCTAAGCTTGCCCCAATACCCAGTAAAAAGAACTCAAATCCTTCGCCGGGTTGATTGCCAAACCAGTTCATAAAAAAGCCGAATTTTAAGTGAACAGTAAGTAGAATGCCCAAAAACAAAATGGCTATCACGGCGGCTAAAATTTTGCTACCAACGCCTAACAACAAGGCTATGGGAGCAAAAAACTCAATCAGTATCACCAGTAGACCGATGATGTAAGGTAATTTTACGGTTTGAGTAAAATACTGCATTGTTCCATCGAAGCCATATCCGCCAAACCATCCCAATAGTTTTTGTGCACCGTGCGGAAATAATACCACGGCAATAGTAACCCTTAGTAAAAGGCCTGCCCAGTTGTTTTGTGAGCTGAAAAATTGTTCCATCATAATTTTAAATCGTTTGTTATTTGTTGGAACAAAGGTCGGGATGCCTTTAGCAGCAAGGCATTGAACTATTTTAAGAAATTATCTTAAAGTAGTTTAAGGGAAATAGGGTTACCTTAAGAGTACTCTTCCCATTCATGAAAAATTCTATTGCTAAAGAGTGTTCTTTAGCCACAAAGCCACTAAGTTAGTAAGGAAGAAGTATTTTGCGTCTTCGTGCCTTTTCGGTATACAAGTATGTTTTATGCCTGCAAATCGGGTTTACCAATTTTGCCTAAGTGGGTAAACTTAAAGCCGGTTTCGTATTTCAAGCCGTAGCCCATCATTCTGTCCATTGCGGCATGGCTAAACAATATTACCCCGGTAAGTGCAGTAACATCGCTTTTCAGGTAAAAACCCACTACTGCTATGGCAATAGCCATGCCTTTGTGGTGAAACAGATTGTACATGGCAGCCCCCACTTTATTGTTTACGGTATAACCCAGCATACCAATATCAGGGGTAAAGATAAGAGCGGCAAATACCCACCAAGCATAGGGTAGTTGAGAGAATACAATAATGCCCAATGCAAATTGAGCGGCTTCTTCTAATTGTAGTGTGGTTTTCATACTACAAACCTACGCCGATAGGATGGGGCAGCCGCTTGACAAAAATCAAGAAATGCGGGTGGTTTGTTTTTTACGTAAACGACTCAGAGTTTCGGGTTTCATGCCCAACATACTTGCCAAGTGTTGCAAAGGGGCACGGGCGGCCAGTTCAGGACGTTCAATCAGTAGTTTTTCGTAGCGTTCTTCCGCGGTTTGGTGCAGTTGCGAAAACATTCGCTCCTCTAATCCCAAGTAACTAAAAATCAATAGCTGGCTTTCAAAAATGCGCCACTGGGTGTATTTTTTCAGCAATTCACGGTGGTCATCGCAATCCAGTACTAAAAGTTCACAATCAGTAATGGCTTGTAAATTCCATCGGCTTGGCGTTTTAAAACTAAAGCTGCTGAGTGAGGTATCAAAATATCCTTCTTCGCTAATCCAATGGGTAACTTCTTCGCCATCAATTTCATACCATGTACGCAATAAACCCTCTTTTACCCATCCCACTTGCGTGCATATTTGTCCGGCTTTTACCCAAAAAGTACCTTTAGGCAAGTGTAAAGGTTTAAAGTACGAGGCAATGTCTTGCAAGCTCTCTTCATCAAGGGCTATAAAACGGCGTATGGCTTGTTGCAGTTCCATTTTATCCTTCGCTAAGTTGTTTGCGTATCTGGCTCAAAAACTCAGGGGTGATACCCAAGTAGGCCGCTATTTGGTGTTGGGGCAGGCGTTGCTCCAATTTAGGGTATTTTTCAATAAAGTACAGGTAACGTTCTTTAGCCGTTTTGCTGATATTGAACAAAATCCGCTGTTGTTGGGCTATAAAAGCGTTTTGCATTATTATTCTGAAAAACCGCTCCAACTTGGGTATTTTATGGTACAAGGCTTCAAGCGCTGAACGTTCTATTTGCAACACTTCGGAATCTTCCAGTGCATCAATATTCAGTTGGGCGGGTGTTTGGGTTAAAAAGCTCAGTAAGTCCGATGTCCACCAGTCTTCAACAGCAAACATGATAATATGTTCCGTGCCTGCATCGTCGATATAATAAGCCCTTAAACAACCGCTTACCACAAAGTTTTCGTGACGGCAAACATCACCGGTTTGCAGCACGTATTGCCGTTTTCTGTACTTACGTAAGGTTACGGCTTGCCACAGCAATTCTTTTTCTTCATCGGTAAGCTGTATATGTCGGCTAAGACCTGCTTCGAGCAGTGGATGCATAACTGCAAAGAAAACTATTAATACTCACTATCAATGTAACAGCCTACAGCGGTAGTTTCCGTTATGGGAACGGTTTTACCTGCCAGCAGGGCATCCAGCGCGTTTTTTAGGTCAGGCACCACGGGAGTAGTTTTGCGCTTGCCCAAAGTAGTGTACTTATCGTCAATACGGCCTTTGTAGTGCACTATTCCTGTGGTTTCATCCACCACAAATACTTGCGGGGTTATTGTAGCTCCCAATCGGTTCATGTATTGGCGGCCTATATCTTTTCTAAGTTCAAAAGTCAGTTGGTATTCACGACGGAAGCTATCAATAGTAGCCGAGTCGGAATCAGGGTTTGGAAACAAGCCCACCACCGCAACCCCTTTGCCTGCATATTCTGCACTAAGAGTATTTAAAGTAAGGGTGTGGTATTGGCAAATGGGGCAACTTTCACCCAAAAATACATATACCGTGTATTGAGCTTTTGCAGCCCCAAAAGCAAACACCATCAATACAAGGGTTACTAACTTCCTCATTATTGTTTGATAATTTTTTGAGTGAACACTTGTGTACCGTTTTGCAAACTGATGTAATAAACACCCGCCGCTAAATTACTTACATCCAGCTTGTTTTCGCCTTGCAGCAATACTGTTTGTTTATTAAAGATGGCTTTACCTGTTGCATCCAATACCGTAACAAGGGTTTCACCCGCTATGCCAGCAAGGTTGTTGATGTACAACACATCATTGCTAACAGGTATGGGAAATACTTCAAAGGCGTTGTTGCTTAACTCGTTGGTGCTGTTAATAATCGTCCACACATTAAAATACGAGGTATCGCTTTTGCAGCCGTTGGTATCGCGCACTACCAGTTTTATTACTGCTGCCAGCAGCGTATTATCCCAACGCAGGGTAATACTGTCTTTATTGGCTTGCAACAAATCAGGGGTTTGACTTACCGACCAAGTATAGTTGTAAGTAGGTTGGCCTTGGGCTTTGTATGTAAACGGCCTGCCTAATTGTATAAACGGATTACCCGTTATGCTCACAGGTGCAGGTTTGGGCAATACGCTTGCATTTTGGGTAATTGAGCTTTTGCAGCCAGTGGTAGTATTTTCAACAGTTAACTCAACAGTGTAATTACCAGCCCCAACGGTAAATGTTTTCACTGCATCGCGAGAGGATGTTACAATCGAGTCACCGTCAGAAAATCTCCAGGTGTACTTATCAGTAACGGTATTGGTGGCTAATTTCAAAAGGTTGCTATCGGCACATTGCCCTTCCCATAGTGCAATGAAACCCGCAGCTGGGTTGCTGTTCACCGTTAAGGTAGTGGTAGTGCTGTCGTAACAACCGTCAATACCCACGGCATAGCTTAACGTGTAAGTGCCTGAAGTATTAAAAAATTTCACCAACGAATCAGTAAATACCTCCGTTTGCCCATCAATACGCCAGCTTTGGGTATAAGGTGCAGGATATGGAGCAATGCCATTACGTATTACAAAGCGGTTGCCGTTTAAGCACTGGGCGGTATTATTAATTAGTATTGAAGCTTTGGGTGCAGGTTTCAGCTTGGCATACACTGTTTGGTTTTCAAAGTTGTTGATACATCCAGTAGAAAGGTCTTCAACAATTAGTTGTACCGTTTGCCAGCCGCTGTCGGCAAAGTTTTTAGCCACTTGTTGGGTGTACAAAGTATCTCCGTCAGAAAATGCCCATTTGTAGCTTACGCCCGTAGCGGGTGAAAGCAGTTGCACGTTGGTACTATCATCACAGCCACCGCCTTTTATTAAAGTGATACCCGATTGAGGGATGGGGTTTACCAGCAAATGCAAAACAGTGCTGTCGTAACAGTTACCGCTTGAAACAACGGCTACGCTTGCATTAAATGAACCTGCGCCTACAAAACCCTCAACCAAAGAGTCGGTATAGGTTTTTTGCTGCCCGTCTATCCACCAGCGTTCAGTGTATGGCAGGTTGTAACCTTGCGGTTGGGTTTTCTTAATGATGAATGTGTTATTGAATTCGCACTGCTCGCTATCGTTTACCGTCAGCATTAGTTTTGGAGCGGGTAAAAAGGTAGCACTGTCAATAATTCCTAGTGAAGTATTGTAATACGTTCCGGCAGGAGTTTTTTGCAGGCGTAAGGCTTTTACCATGTAATAATTTTTGCCTAATAAGGGCGAAGCATCCACATAGCTTGCGGCAGTGGTTTGGCCTATCAACTCGTATTTACCGTCAACGGAGGCAGCACGGTAGATGCGGTGAGCCATGATGCCCGTATCGGTAGAAGCAGTCCAGTTTAATGATACATTAGAGCAACTTTCAGTGGCCGATAACGAAGTAGCAGGCGTAATAGGGTGTAATCGCAAAGTAGGGTCACCCATTAAACCCATGGTAACTCCGTTGCTTGAATAGTATGAGTGGTATAAGTTGCGCGGCGAGTTGGCCGATGCCGTGGCGCAATAACCTACAGGAAGCCCTAACGCCATTTGGTGATGGTAGTAAACAGGGCGGCCGCTCCATGTAGAAGTTAGTATCAATGAACGTGAGGCAATGTGCGCCTTTAACAGGTTGTTTGTGATGTCCCAATCGCCGAAATAACTGCCGAATGAAGAGGTGAAAGGAGCCGTAAGTGAGTCGTTTACAAAATCGGTTGAAGTAGCGATGCCTGAACTGGTCGTATAACTACCATAGCCAGCCGTTACTGAAAACATGTAGGGACGGGTCTTTAACTCGGTTAAAAAATCCCCCTCACGAATAGAGTCTCCAAACATACCTGAGTAACTGCCCCAGCCGCCGCGCACAAAAGCTTCACCGCCAAATCCGCCAATAGCGTCTTCAATAAAACCGCGCAGCACAATAGGGTATTTGTTCAGTTTAAAATTATGGGCTTTGGCAAGGTAGCGGCGGGTTAGCGCGGTATCACTCATGCCAAAAACAGGCATATCATACATATCCACCCTACCCACGTGTAGTTTGGCACTTCCGGGGTTTATTGCATCTGCATCAAATTTACCGTCGCCGGGGGTATTGTAGTTGCGGGGGCTTGAAGAAACCTTTACGTTCAGCACATAGTCTGTCCATTGACTATTATCCGCCATCGAGTAATACAAATCAGCAGGCCAAGCACCGTAGTGGTCGCTGTGGCCGTCAGGCCCTACATAACCAGAATAGGGAACAGGTATATGACCTAACAAGTAAACAGCTTTAAAATTTATCGAATCCTGCTGCCACAAATCAATTACGTGTTGTTTAGCTTTTACCGGAGTTGAGTTTCGGCTTACATAACGGGTAATTACCTGCCATCCGTCGTTGCGTAAATCGCTTTGCAACAGTTTAATCTCTGTAGCAAGTGGCAGCCGGTAATTGCTATCCACCATCAATAATAGCTTGCCACGGTAATTGTATTCGTCAATTCCGTCGCCGGCATACAAATAGCCATACCCATTGTAGTTGGGGGTAAATTTTATTACTTGGTACTCAATCGGCTCACCTGTAGATATGGTTGTATCGGTGTAGGTTGTGTCTGATGCCGAAAGTGTTGCAAGTTCTGTCCATGCAAGAGCATCAGGTGTTTTTGAGAATACCTTGTATTGGGTAGCCGCCGCTGCTCTGTTCCACAACAGAGTGAAACGCAAAGGACTTTTTTGTACCGATAGTTTAATTTGTACGGTATAGTCTTTCGAGGCTTGCCCAAACGCAACCGCAGTTAGCAACAGGGCAATAATGAATGTGGTTAGCTTTTTCACTAATTGCCAAAGTTACAAATTGTTTGTATCGGATGGTTAGAATTTATAGTGGTTTTGTTCTATTCAAAATTTAAACGGGGCAAGGTTATATTGTTAAATGGTTCAGGCATTTGAAACATTGATACAGCACGACCAATTATCAAGCGTTCCCTTATTTCAAAACGGTAGGGGTCATCATAATTATTAAGTAGGTGATAAGTAGGTATGCCATTAAGCAAAATATCGAACGAAGCATCGGTAAGCGTACTGTCGTTGCGCACCGTCATTGCTTCTGCGGTGTTAAAAGGGTTAGCACCTAATACAGCTTTCAATGTGATGGTGGTATCGGTTAACTCCTCTTTTGTCAATACAAACTTAAAACGCCCCTTGTAATCAGTCCCCACAGTTTTAATTACTTTACCGTGTTGCAAAATCTGGATGGTAATGCCTGAGGCTGCCATCAATGTTTCTTTATCCCTCAATCTGCCGCTTATTTCTACAGGGAAACTAATAGTGTCAACAGAGTTGATACTATCGCTTACAGGGGGTGCGGGGGCCAGTTCTTGTTGGGTTTGAGCATCAACCGTACCGTTGGTGGCAAATACACCCAACAGGCTTAATAATGAAACTGTAAGGTTTTTGAATCGAGAAAAAGTATACTGTTGATGTAGGTTGTCAAGTTGGTCAACGGTATACAAACCGCACACCTGTTCATCAGGATTGTTTAGTTTTTGGTGAAGTTCTTCTTTACTTAGTCCGGTATGATTGGTGACGCACTTATTGCAATCGCTGCAAAATTTTTTACCTTCTCCTGCATCAGTCATATCCTGCCATTTTTTAGTGCAAGGAAAAGTGAGTATTACTTTATTTTCCATAGTAGGGTGGTTTTAAGTGATAACAAAAGATTACAAGGTTGCCAAAACCAAACTTGACTGCGGGTAGCCCGACAGGTTAAAACCTGTCGCTTTTGTAATTACCTTCCGGCAAGGGACTT
>OFDN01000079.1_pt1 | contig 100866 bp, 92 predicted proteins | sample 1520971 | NCBI WGS metagenome assembly OFDN01 (sample SAMEA94257418, study PRJEB24077) | hot springs metagenome | biome: Aquatic biome; feature: Geographical feature; material: Water | place: India | collected 2012-06-12 | depth 5 m
TGCGCAAGTGCCATCTCAACACCTGCCCGGTCGGCGTCGCGACGCAGGATCCGGTTCTGCGCGCACGTTTCACGGGCGAGCCCGAGCACGTCATCAACTACTTCTTCTTCGTCGCCGAGGAAGTGCGCGAGCTCATGGCGCAGATGGGCTATCGCACGTTCAGCGACATGGTCGGGCAGACCGATTGGCTGGACAAGGATCGCGCGATCAACCACTGGAAGGCGCGCGGCATCGACTTCTCGAAGGTGTTCCACCGGCCGCACGCCCCCAAGAGCGTCGCGATCCATCACTGCGAGGAGCAGAACCACGGCCTCGAAAAGGTGCTCGACAACGAGCTGATCAAGGTTTCGCTGCCGGCGCTCGAGCAGAAGAAGCCGGTCAAGCACGAATTCGAGATCAAGAACACCGATCGCACGACCGGCACCATGCTGGCCGGGCAGATCGCGAAGCGCTACGGACACGCCGGCCTGCCGGAAGACACGATCTGGCTCACCTTCAAGGGCACCGCCGGACAGAGCTTCGGCGCCTGGGCGACGCGCGGTCTCACGCTCGATCTCGTGGGCGAAGGCAACGACTACGTCGGCAAGGGGCTTTCGGGCGGCAAGATCATCGTGCGGCCGAACCCGGCATCGGGGATCGTTCCTGAAGAAAGCATCATTGTCGGCAACACGGTGATGTACGGCGCGATCACGGGCGAGTGCTATTTCCGCGGCGTCGCGGGTGAGCGCTTTGCCGTTCGCAACTCCGGCGCCTATGCGGTGGTCGAGGGAACGGGCGATCACGGCTGCGAATATATGACGGGCGGCGTGGTCGTCGTGCTCGGACAGACGGGGCGCAACTTCGCGGCCGGCATGTCGGGCGGTGTCGCCTACGTGCTCGATGAGGCGGGCGATCTCGAAAGCCGTCTCAACAAGGAGATGGTGGAGATCGAAACCCTCGCGGGCGACGCGGCCCTGCTCGACAAACTCGCCAAGCGCGGCAGCGATCAAGTGACGAGCGCGCTCGCCGACGTCATGCTCGACATGCGCGAGCAGGATCTTGAGCGCCTCCATGCGCTCATCGTTCGCCACGCGCACTACACCAACTCGATCAAGGCGCAGTCGATCCTGGCCAATTGGAGCTCGATGGTGCCGAAGTTCAAGAAGGTCATGCCGTCCGAGTACCGCCGCGCGCTGACAGAGCTCGCGAAGGCAAAGGCCGCTGCTTCGAACGTTCGGGTCCAGGCATAACGTTATTTCTGCCTCTCCTCTGGAGAGACACTTGATGGAAAGAAGAGTCGACGATGGGAAAACCGACCGGATTTCTTGAGTTCGAGCGCGCGGACCGCAAGTACGAGCCGGCGGAGGCGCGTGTGAAACACTGGCACGAGTTCGTCATTCCGCTCGCCGGGTCGGACGCCAAGACGCAGGCTGCGCGCTGCATGGATTGCGGCATCCCGTATTGTCACAACGGATGCCCGGTCAACAATCAGATCCCCGACTGGAACGACCTCGTCTATCGCGACGATTGGAAGACGGCGTCGGAGAACCTGCACTCGACCAACAACTTCCCTGAGGTCACCGGGCGGATCTGCCCGGCGCCGTGCGAAGCCGCCTGCACGCTCAACATCGACGACGTGCCCGTCACCATCAAATCCATCGAAGTCTCGATCGCCGATCGCGCTTTCGAGCAGGGCTGGATCGCGCCGCGGCCTGCCGAGACCAAAACCGGCAAGAAGATCGCGATCGTCGGATCAGGCCCCGCAGGCCTTGCGGCGGCCCAGCAGCTCGCGCGCGCGGGCCATGACGTGCATGTCTACGAGAAGAGCGCGCGTCCCGGCGGGCTGCTCGTGTACGGCATTCCCGACTTCAAGATGGAAAAGCAGATCATCGCGCGCCGGCAAGCTCAGATGGAAGCGGAAGGCGTGGTGTTCCATTGCAACGTGACTGTCGGCACCGACGTGAAAGCAAGCGAACTCGAAGCCGAGTACGATGCGGTGCTGCTCGCGATGGGTTCGGAGACGCCGTTCGATTTCTTCGCAAAGTCGCCGGGCCGTGATCTCGATGGCCTTCACTACGCCATGGATTTCCTGACCCAGCAGAACCGGCGCGTCGCAGGCGAGCCGCAGCTTCCTGGCACCAAGGAGATTTCGGCGAAGGGCAAGCACGTCATCGTCATCGGCGGCGGCGACACTGGCTCCGACTGCATCGGTACGTCGATCCGTCAGGGCGCGAAGTCGGTGACGCAGCTCGAAATCATGCCGAAGCCGCCGGTCAAGGAGAACAAGGCTCTGTCGTGGCCGAACTGGCCGTTGAAGCTCCGCATCTCGACTTCGCAAGCCGAAGGCGCACAAGTCGAATACTCGGTATCGACGACCGGCTTCTCCGGTGAGGGCGGCAAGGTCAAGAAGCTCAACTACGTGCAGGTCGACAGCAAGCTTGCACCGATCCCCGGAACGGACGCCTCGCTCGATGCGGACCTCGTGCTGTTCGCGATGGGCTTCTCGGGTCCGACCGACGGCGGCGTACTGTCGGGCTTCGGCCTCGAGCCGGTAGCGCGCGGCCGCTTCAAGGGGCTCGACGCAACCGAGCGCGACTACAAGCTTCCGGGCGGCGGCAAGGTGTTTGCGGCCGGTGACGTTCGTCGCGGGCAATCGCTTGTCGTATGGGCGATCCGCGAAGGGCGCCAGGCTGCAAGCTCCATCGACAAGTTCCTGATGGGCAAGACCACGCTACCGCGGTAGCGCGTTCGGCTGCGAAAACTCCCGCGCTTTTATATGGCGCGTCGTCAGTTTTTATCCCTCCGTCACGCTGACGGAGGGATTTTTGTTTTGGCAAGCCTCTTCAATGAAAGTTCCTCTCAGGCTTGAGCGGCGCTGGACACAGGCTTTGAGTTGGATCAGCTTAGTTGAAGAGGTTCGCCTCTACTCTTGATCCGGGACGTGATGATCCCCAGCTCCTCTTATGGGGGTCATTAAAACCAAGTTGCCTCGACTACCCCACCTACTTGGCCAACCAACTGGGAAAGCACATGAACACTCCTCTCGAGATCGCTTTCAAAGGGCTTGATAAGAGCCCGGCCATCGAAACCAAAATCACGGAGCGTGCCGCCAGACTGGAGAAACACTTCGACCGCATGACCCACTGCCGGGTCGTGGTCGCTGCCCCACACAAGCATTCGCACAAGGGCAAGACCTACGAGATCAAGATCGACATCGGAATTCCAGGCGGTGCGCCGCTGATCGTGACGCATGAATCCGCCGTCGGACAGGCGCAGGAAGATCTCAAGATTGCGCTGCGTGATGCGTTCGACGCCGCAGACCGCCGTCTCACCGAACTGGTGGAGAAAAAGAACGGCGCCGTCCGTGCCGAGCGCGGCCGTCGCAAGCCAGCAAAAATCGTCGACGGTAGCGACGACTGAGAGAGTTTACCGCGCGACGACACTCCAAGAAGCAACGAGAGCCTGGAGCGTGATTGCCTTGCTTTGAGTGCGATCACGACCCGGCTTTTGACTGTGCCGATTCACGCGAAAGCCGGAAGATGCTTTCGCGAACGGGCTATCTGTTCGCGCCGCCGATTCACGCGAAAGCCGGAAGATGCTTTCGCGATCGGGGCGGCTGATGATCAATCTATTCGCGGGATTTGCGGCGTTGCGCGGCGTTGGTCTTGCGCGTCTCATCTGCCGCCGCCGTTGCGCCGGTCTCGACGGGATCCGCATCGGGAAGGTAAGCGGCTTCGGGCGGCGGAGCCGGGCGCGGCCATGACGTATCGTCGGCGCGTCCCGCCTTAGGTGGCAGCCGCTCGCCCTTGAACAATACCCTGAAGTACGGCGCCTGAGACGGCGACAGGCGGCGGCGTCCACCGGACTGAGCGGCGCCGCTCGATAGCGCGACCGTGCTCATCACGGTGAGCCCGCCCGGGATCTGATCTATGATGGCCTCGCCGAGCTGCGAGGGACGATCGGCGCTTTCGCGGCGCGTCACCAGCGCGATCACCGATGCCGGAATGGCCGGGCGCACGATGTCGAGCGTCACGACCTCCTCGCGCCCGCCCTCGCTCACGATGCGCAGGTTGATCTTTCCATTGTCGGCCTTCTGATCGCCGGCGCCATCGGTCTGGGGTTGCTGCGGCTTGGCCGCGCCACTTGCCTCAGGACCTTTCGCGGGAGCGGCTCCCGGCGCGGCGGGCCCTGTCAGCTTCACGCTTTCCGGATTGATCTTGGCCTGCTCAGTTTCATTTCCTTCAAGAGGAATGGTGCGGTCGGCCTTGGCCTGGGTAATGTCGCGACGCAACTCGCGGTCGACGAAATAGGCGAGCTTGCGGTTGCCCTCCCAGGTGAAGTAGACGCCATCCCCCGACCGGAGAAGCCTGATCTTGCCGGTCACGTCGGGGCCGTAGGCGCTATAGCCGCCGTTCTCGTCGGCGAAGCCGGCATACGTGTCGATGTATTTCGCGCCGTTGAGATACACGCGCTCGCGCAGCAGGCTGTTCATCGTCTGCACGTCCTCGTTCGCATCGTAGCGACGGACGCTCGGCAGGCCGACCCAGTAGACGGCGATGTTGCGCTTCTTCAGAAGCTTCAAGAGGCGGTCGCTCCGCGCGGCGTATTCGCGCTTCCAGGCGTCGGTGCCGACCATCACGCGCTTGCCCGTCGCATCGCGCACCGAGACGCGATCCCAGGCTCCCATCATCAGAATCGCGATCTGGGGCGAAGCTGCTTTCAGGTCTTCCTCGAGCCCGACCAGCTTCTCCGCAAAGTCATTGCGCATAAGGCCGTTAATCGAGAGATGGGTCGTGCGGATGACGACGCGCGGATCCTTCTGGAAGATCTCGAGCGCGCCGCCCAGCAGCCCTTCCGCGAGATCGTCGCCAATCATCACGACGTTGTAGGTGTCGCCGGGAGGAAACGGCGTGATGAAGCTCGCGCCGCCGGGATCTTCCTGCGCAAAGCCAGGAGCCGCCGCGGCGAACAGCGCCGCAAGCAGAGCAACGACCGGCAAAATGAAGCGCGCGCGCATACCTTCCCGAGTGCTTTCGTTTCAAACTCGCGACCCGCCGGGATCGCTTTTCTCACCGGCCAGTGACTCGCGCCGCGATCATAGGATCTGACGCAGTGGCGGTCTACCGCGCGGCGGTTTTTCTTATGTGGTCGAGGACGGTGTCGGACGGCCAGCAATCGACCTTGAGCTTGTTGGTGCGCTCGTAGAGACCAATCACCTTGCGCGTGTTCGAGCCGACCTTTCCGTCGATCTTCTCGACATCATAGCCCAGCGCCATAAGCCGTTGCTGGATTTCCTCTATATTGCTGGTCTTCTGGGGCCCCGTGCCGCCCCATGGCGTCACGAAATCTCCCCCGCCCGCAATGCGATCGGCCAGATTTCCGACGAACACCGCATAGAGATCCGACATGTTGTAGCGGCGGATCACCTTGTAATTTTCAAGCACCAGAAACGACGGGCCGTAACCGCCTGCCGGGCTCATCATGTAAGCGCTGAGCGCCAGTTGCGCCTCGGTCCAGGGGCGCCCGTTGGCGCGTTTCAGGCCGAGCTTGGCCCATTCGGAGATCGGGCGTTCCTGAGTCGGGCCTTCAAACCCACAGTCGGCCTCACGCGTCAGGATTACCTCGTAACCCCAGGTCTGGCCTGCGACCCACCCCTTGCCTTTGAGCTGGCTCGCGGCGGATGCCAGCGCGTCAGGGATCGAATTCCAGATGTCGGTCTTGCCGTCGCCGTCGAGATCATGCGCGTGCTTGAAATATTCGCTCGGCATGAATTGCGTGAGGCCCATCGCACCAGCCCAGGACGCACGCATCAGCGAGCGCGGAACGCCGGACTCCAGCATCTTCAGCGCGGCAATCAGCTCGATGCGGAACAAGTCCTTGCGGCGGCCGAGATAGGCCTGCGTCGCCACCACGTTGATGGCATCATGGGGGAGCTTGTGATGGCCGAATGCGGTCTCGCGACCCCAGATGGCCAGCACCGAATAGCGATCGACGCCCAGCTCGCGCTCGATCTTTTCAAGCGTCGCCTTGTGTTTCGCAGCCAAATCCTTGCCGGTCGTGGCGAGGCGGATCAGGTAGGCGCGATCCAGATACTCGGAAGGGGCGCGCGTAAACTCGGCCTGGCCGCGTGCATCGTTCGACGGGCGGCCGGGAAGATCGAGATCGGGAAGCTTGAGATCGGGCGTAAAGCCCTTGAAAGCGGCATCGAAGGTCTTGCGCGAGACACCAGCCGCCTCGGCGTCCGGCCAGACGCCCTCGATCCAGGCGCCGAGCTTGGCATCGGCGGAAGCCGGCTTCGAAAACGCGGTGAGCGCCACGGCCAAGCCCAACATGCAGGCGAGCAGCAGCGACCAGATTGGCGAGGAAACGATAGGGAGAACGTCAGGCCGTTGGTTCATGCCGCAAACTTTACATTCCGCTTCGCCGACCGCTTCACCCGGACCAATGGGGCCGGGGCCGTTCGAACCCTTAACCGATCGACCGAGAGGCCCCCTCCCCGTGTCTGCGATTCGGGGCTTTTTTACGACCCTCACGGCAGCCTCCGCCCGACTTCCCTACCAGCTCGGGCGGGTGGGTAGCCCAGGGACAGGGCGGAACCCTTTACCCTTCCCGACATTTCTCTCGCGGTTTCGGCCGTCAGCCCCCTGGCGGGCCTTGCCCGATACCCTCCCGCCGTCGGATATAGGTCGCGTTCCATCATTTCGCCTTCGCAATCGGGCTCATATCCCGCCGATTTCCTTCCCTCCCCGCTCCCCAACCCGGTGCCCTGATGTCCAAACCCAAGCGCATTCGTAAAGCCGTGTTTCCCGTGGCCGGCCTCGGAACCCGTTTTCTGCCTGCCACCAAGGCGGTGCCGAAAGAGATGCTGACCGTCGTAGACCGGCCGGTCATTCAGCATGTGGTCAATGAAGCGCGCGAAGCGGGTATCGAGCATTTCGTGTTCGTGACGGGACGTGGCAAGGCTTGCATCGAGGATCATTTCGATCACCAGTTCGAACTCGAAGCGACGCTCTCTTCGAAAAAGAAAACGCGCGAACTCGAAGATCTGCTCGCAGAGCTGCCGGATGCCGGACGCACTAGCTTCACGCGTCAGCAGGCGCCGCGCGGCCTCGGCCACGCAGTCTGGTGCGCGCGCGACATCGTCGGCGACGAGCCGTTCGCGCTGCTGCTGCCGGACATGCTTCATCATGGCGACAAGCCGTGCCTCGCCGAAATGATCGAAGCTTACGAGCAGACCGGCGGCAACCTCGTCGCGGTTTCGCCGGTGCCGGAAGACCAGACGCATCAATACGGCATCGTCGGCGTCAAGGACGCGAAAGCCAAGGTCAGCCAGATCACCCAGATGGTCGAGAAGCCGCCGAAGGGCACCGCGCCTTCGAACCTGCACATCACGGGCCGCTACATTCTCGAGCCTGACATCTTCCCGCTGCTCGCCCGCCAGGAAGCCGGCGCGGGTGGAGAAATTCAGCTTACGGATGCCATGATTACCCTGTCGCAGGATGCCGGCCATCCTTTCCATGCCGTTCGCTTCGACGGCGCCATCTATGACACCGGCTCCAAGATCGGGTTCCTGCTCGCCAATATCGCCTACGGCCTCAAGCGCGACGACCTCGCGCCGCAGCTCCGGGCCGCAATCAAGGACCTCCTCTGAGGCTTCGCCGTCAGGCGCGCGGGGAACTCAACGGCCCCAAAAAGGCCCCATTCCCCGAGCCTTGGCATGATGTTGCCGGTTTCCGGTCGTATGGGCTTCGGCTATTGTCGGGGCCCACCATCTCGTTTGCGCGCAGTCCCACCACTTACCCTGCGCGCGGGTTCCGGTTCGAGGGTTGTCTTCTCACCTCCAAGATCGTGAGCCACATTTCGCAAGGGCAAGGCCGGAGACTTTTGGAATGGCACGCAAGCGACCCGAAACCACCCCCGGCTCGTCCCACCGGACCCTGACGCCTCCCGGCGTCTTCCTGGTGCGTATGCTCGTGTTCCTGACGCTCGTCGCGTTCCTTGCCGCCATCCTGCACGAGCGGCTCGAGGGGGCGCTGATGACCAATCCGGGCCTCAATGGCCTGATCCTCGGCGTTCTGTTCCTCGGCGTCATCTACGCGTTCCGGCAAGTGATCCGTCTTTACCCCGAAATTCGTTTCGTCAACGCGTTCCGCATTTCCGATCCGGGCCTCGCGAGCTCGCATCAGCCGGTGCTGCTCGCGCCGATGGCGACGATGCTGCGGGACCGGACCGGCGTGCTCTCGCTCTCGACCGTCTCGATGCGGACCATCATGGACAGCATCGGCTCGCGCCTCGACGAAGCGCGCGACACCGGGCGCTATATGGTCGGCCTGCTCGTGTTCCTCGGCCTGCTCGGCACCTTCTGGGGCCTGCTCGAAACGATCCAGTCGGTCGGTCTTGCGATCAATACGCTCAGCTCCACGGGCGAGACGGTGGCCGTGTTCGACGAACTGAAATCCGGCCTTGCCGCGCCCCTCAAGGGCATGGGCACTGCGTTCTCGTCCTCGCTGCTCGGCCTTTCGGGCTCGCTGGTTCTCGGGTTTCTCGAGCTGCAGGCGAGCCATGCGCACAACCGGTTCTACAACGAGCTCGAAGAATGGCTGTCGGGCATCACCGAGCTGACGCCGGGCTCGTCCAGCGCCACCGAGCAGGTGAGCCGCCAATTGATGGCGGCGGTGTTCGAAATGCAGCGGGCGGTCGAAGATCTGTCCGGCCGCATGAAGGGGGGATCGTCCTCCACGCTTGGCGTCTCGAGCGGCTCGGACGAGCCGGTGCGCGATCTCGCCCGCGGCGTCAATCAGCTCGTCACCCAGATGCGCGCCGAGCAGAAGGTGGTACGCGAATGGGTCGACGAGCAGGCCAGCCAGCAGTCCGAAGTGACCAACGTGCTGCGCGACCTTGCGCAGAACATGCTCAAGAGAGGCAGTTGATCACATGGCCCGTGGGCGTTCACGGCGTAGCGGCGAGTACGGCGAATTCTGGCCGGCCTACGTGGACGTGCTGTCCACGTTGCTGCTCGTGCTCACGCTCCTGATGTCGATCTTCATGGTTTCGCAGTACTTCGCGACCCAGGAATCGGCCGGCAAGGACACCGCACTTCAGCGCCTCACGCGGCAGATCTCGGAATTGACCAATCTCCTGTCGCTCGAAAAAGGCAAGTCCCGGACAGCTGCCGACGAGCTGGCTTCGCTGCAATCCACGCTGGCCGATCTCAAGGCCGAGCACAGCAAGCTTTCCGGCTTTGCGCTCTCCGGCGACGAAAAGGCGAAGGCAGCCGAAGGCAAGATCCAATCGCTAACGGCCGATCTCGACGCGCAGAAGCAGATCTCGAACGAGGCGCTGGCCAAGGTCGACCTGCTCAATCAGCAGATGCTGGCTTTGCGCCGGCAGCTCGCCGCCCTCAACGAGGCGCTGGAAGCTTCCGAGAAGAAAGACAAGGACAGCCAGGACCGGATCAAGGACCTCGGGCAACGCCTCAACGCAGCGCTCGCCCGGCAGGTGCAAGAGCTGCAGCGTTATCGATCGGATTTCTTCGGCCGGCTGAGAGAGCTTCTCAAAAACCGCAAGGATATCCGCGTCGTTGGCGACCGCTTCGTGTTCGAATCCGAAGTGCTGTTCCCGTCCGGCTCGGCCACGCTGACCCCCGAAGGCCTTGCCGCGATGGATCAGCTCGCCATCGCTATCGCCGACCTCGCCAAGACCATTCCGGCCGAGATCGGCTGGGCGCTGCAGGTGGACGGCCATACCGACATTCGCCCGATCGCCAGTGCGCAGTTCCCCTCCAACTGGGAGCTGTCGACGGCGCGCGCCGTTGCGGTGGTCAAGTATCTCGCGACGCGCGGGGTGCCGGCCGAGCATCTGGTGGCGGCCGGGCACGGTGAATTCCAGCCGCTTGAGCAAGGCGTCGACGAAGAAAGCCTACGCAAGAACCGGCGCATCGAGTTGAAGCTGACGAACAGGTAGGTCGTCGGGCCGTAGGCAGTAGCGTGCTTCGCACGGGACTTTCATTGTTCCGGCCTGAAGCTGTGCGGAGTGGACACAAGCTCGCCGGGAGATAATGCGCCAAGGCCGGTTGTGGCCCGGATCGGACGTCCGAGGGCGGTCTTCGAGCGCGTGCCAGCGGCACTCAGAACGTCGATTTGGCGCTGAGGTAGCCGACCACGGCTTCTGCGCTCACGCCGTTGAAATAGCCTTCGGCTCCATCCACGTCGATATCCGAGCGCATCCATGCAATCTCAGCGCCCAGACGCAGGGCGTCGCAGGGGCGCCAATAGAGATTGGCATCGACTTGCATGGACCTTACCTCTGGGTTGGCAAAGCGAAGATCCGCGTCGACCGAGATGAAGCTCACGAACGCGTTCGATTCCCACGTCGCGCTCCAGGGATGATTCAGCGAGGCCACCACGCTCCAGCCCTTGGTCGGTCCGCTGTCCGGCACGATGCTCTCGAGCTTGGAGATATCGGCTCGTGTCCCCAAAACTTGCAGGGCATTCACGGCATACGTTGCCTGCATACTGACCGTGTCTTTCTCGCCGGTGATCTTCGACGGCAGAGTCGCGCCGAAGCTCGGAGCCCACCCTGCTTTCGTGCTCGCGGCTTCAGGATGAAAGGGCAATGTCGATGCCGGGAAATCGGCTTCCCGCACCACGCCGGAGAGATGCAGCGTCACGCCGTCATTCACGTACGTGAGCCGCGACGTTGCCGTGGGTGACGAGAAATCGACAGAGCGGATGCCCTCCGACGTTTGCGCCGACGACGGTAGCCCGGACTCTGCGGCGAATGCCAGCCAGGTCGTGCTCGAGATCTGGAACTCGTAGGCCGCAATACCGACCGACAGCTCCGGCGTGGTCGCGGTAAAGAGAAAGTCTCCGCTCCAGAAATCCATCAGCGAGCTGGTGTAGCCGAGCGTCGCGCCACCCAGCGTGCCATAAAGACTTTGCACCGTGACGGTTCCGCCGTCGGTGTCGTCGTTGCTGGCCTGCAGCCACTGCACCTCGGTGTTGGTGACGAGGTCTCCGAGAGGCGTCGTCCGCTTGGTATCGAGGTTCACAATTCCGATGCCGGTGTTGATCCACGAAGGGACCGAAGACAATAGCTTGGATGAGATCGCCGACGGAACGCCGGTGAGGCGCGTCGAGAGATTGTTCTGATACTGGTAGTCGAACTCCCCGGTGAGCCGCGCGCAGGCGCCCGCGAGGTCGATGCGAACACCCTTGTTGGGAGCGCCCGCGCTTTCGTCATCGAAGGCGACGTTGGTGCAGACCGCCGGAGCGCTTGCGGGACCGGCCACAGCCGCCCCGCCGAGGCAAAGGGCGGCGATGCCGAGCATAGGCGCCGCCAGGTTGTTACGGGTTCGACTCATCGCGTCCTCTGCGACCCAGGGGCTCCACGGAATCACGATTCGGACCTAAGCGGACGCAGAAATTTTACATAAAATTTGTAGACTGACTTTCGGCGGACCTCGATTTTTTTAATCTACTGCTGGGTGCGGCACACGAGCGGCGGCAAGTTTTCGCTCCGCCGGCAACACGATCTTAATCAGGGGTTAATTGCGATGCGGAAGCTCACGGCACTCACTGTTGCATTCACCTTTTCCGCTGCCGGTTACGCATTCGCAGGCCCGCCTCATGCTCCGGCCGTGCACGCTCCGGCGGCCCATGCTCCAGCCGCGCACGCGCCCGCCGTTCGCGCTGAGGTCATACACGGCCTGACCAACAATGCGGAGACAGAGCGGCGGATCGAGAGGCAGATGGATAGACAGGCTGTGAAAGGAACAACGGCGAAATCTGATGCCAAAGCTGAAGCCGTCATAATGTTGGAATCTGACGCCAAAGAACTACGCAAGGAAGTAGGCAGGCTCATCGACGACACGAGGTTTAACGGGAAGTTGCTCCTCTTGGGAGACGCCAAAAGTGCTGACGAAGTAAAAGCAGATGCTCCGGCGACCGAGGTCGGTACGGAGCGCCCATACATTGCGGGACTTGCGTTTGCGGTGGGAGACGTCATGAAATTCAAGCAACATAAGGATAATCCAACTCAGACGACTATCGGCACCCCCGAAGGCTTGCTCTTTGTTGGGGCTGCGCTCCTCTTTCTCCCTTCGATCCTTTCGGTCGAAGAGCACGCCGTGTCCGGAACATCCGCAGTGACCGACCTTCCGGGAGTGATGATCGCTGCGCAGTAATCGCTGCTGCGCCAGCGCACGCCGGCCCACCTCACGCTTTGGCTGACACAGAGCGCGAACGGTCACCATAAGCGCCGTGGCCATGACTCATGGTGTTGCCAAGACCGCAGCTTCCGACATCAAGAATTTCGCCAGTACGGCTGGGGAACGCCGACGACGGCGCGTAAAGATAAAGGGCAACCGCTCCGCCAGAGGCAACCATCAGCGCGAGCCTTCTTGCCGCGACGCCGAAAGCCCGCGATGTCCGCTATCGGCCCTCGGTGGAAGTTTGGCCAAGGGCCGCTTGGGCGTCCGCGCGTGGCGCAAAGGCTTCGCGGACTCAGACGTTGGCGACACGCGTTTGTTTCGAACGCTCTCTCTAATTGCCTGAGCGGGGCTGGGCAGCTTGAGCGGGGGGCGGAAAGTCCACCGAGGACGCGCCAAACAGCTCTGCGGGCAGGTTTCGCTGCTGGCGCCAGTCGTCCCAGGCAACGTCGGTTGGGCCGACTACATACTCGACAACGATCCATTTCCCGCCCGTTCGCTGCAGCAGGAAGAGGTTGTGCCCGGTTTCGAGCATGCCCTGCGTAAAGTCGTCGGCGAATTTGGTCTTGCGCCAGTCGATGGGCGTGCCGCCAGGGCGCTGCAGCTTGACATCGCCGTAAGCCCATTCGCCCATTACGTTCAACGTGTTGATCACGAATTCGACTGGGCCTCCCGTCTCGTGCTCGAAGAGCGGCCGGGCCGCTTCGAGAACAGCGGCGCGCAGTGGCGAGCCGCGTTCGGGGCTCATGATGGGATCCGCGGCCTTCGCTGGCGAATGCGCCACCGAAAACCCAATCAGGCTCAGAGCGAGTAACAGCACGAAGCGCATCGGACCCTCAAACAGATCTGTTCCGTATCGGCAGAATGCGCCGGTTCGCGCGCGGCGTCGACAGGACGATGGGGGGGCGTGGCCCGTTCAAACCGATGACGGTGCGGCTTGGGGCCGGATCCTCAGCCAAAGGCAAATGCCGCCCGAAAACAACGACCTAGCGGCTGCGTTATTCGAAAAGCAATAGCGAGGAGGGCGCGCGCCGTAACTCGAATGAAATTCAAGAGATCAGATGGGCTTTTCAGTGCTTTCTCGCCGGACTTTCAATTGCCCGGCAGAAATTTTTCTGAAACGATATAACGCCGCGAAATATCAGGTTGCCGAAGCGGGTGCCAAACTGAATTCTCGCCGCGCGACCGGAGGCTCAGATCTTCGCAAAACGGCCAGCCGGACGGCAGGACCAACGTTTCGCAACCCATCGGGGATGGCCTTCCGCCCACTTGGCGATCTCGGCCTGGCTCTGCATCATGCACTGCATCGGCGTCACGGTCTCGGCCATGTAGACCAAGCTCACATCCTTGCATCTCGACGGGTCGTTGATGAGGCAGACAGAGACGATCAGCTCTAGCATTTTGCAGTCCCCAAAATCGAGTTATCCGCTTTTGGCGGTCCATAACCCTCGGGGCGCGTCGTCCCTTTTTCTTTTCTTCTTGATGCAACGGTAGGCGGCGAATCAGGGCCGCACAAGAAACATTCATAAGCAGCAATTGCTAATGTTTTGGGCTGAGACGTTTGCGCATCAATTGCCGCAGGAAGCGGCAACGCTATAAATTCGCAGGAATATTGGGCATTCGGCAGATTAATACTTGTTCGATCGTCTTTTCCGTCAGCTCATTTTTTGAGCATGGGGCGAGATGTCTCATCAGAAGCGTGGCTCGCAGGCTCGCTGGATAACGTCTTTAGAAATGCGACGAGGGAAGCTTTTTCTGCTTGTGTCAGAGACAGATGGCGCACGACGGTGGGAGCCAGCGACGGGCGCTCGATGAGGCCGCCCGCATAGTGTTCGACAACGTCTTCAAACGTCGCGAGCGATCCGTCATGCATGTAAGGCGCGGTGCGCGCGGCTTCCCGAAGGGACGGCGTCTTGAACTGCGGTAGCCCCGGCGCGCCGGGCGTAAGGGCGCCACGTCCCAGATCGTGGCCCGACAGGCCGATATCGTGAAAGCCATCGTCGGTGAGACGCCAACCGCCATGGCAGGACACGCAGCCGCCTTTGCCAACGAAGATATCGAAGCCTCGAAACTCTTCGTCGCTCAGCGCCTTGTCGTCGCCTTCGACCCATCTGTCGAAACGCGTCTTCGGCGAGACCAGGGATTTTTCGTAGGCGGCCAGCGCGTCGAGGATAGCGCTCTCCGTCACCCCGCCTGAGCTGCCAGGAAACGCAGCCGCAAAGCGCGCTTTCATCCCGTTATCGGCAGACAGGCGCTCTGCTATCGTCGCGAGATCTCCGGCCAACTCGTCGACCGCCTGAATGGGAAAGCGGGCCTGATCGACCAGCGTCGCGGCGCGCCCGTCCCAGAAGAACGACGTTCCCCACGCGAGATTGTAGAGCGCGGGCGCATTGCGCGGCAGAACGGCGCCCGCGGGGCCGACGGCCGTTTTCCGTCCGTCCGTGAAGGCACGGGCCGGATCGTGGCAGGAAACGCATGAGGCCTGGCCCGAGCCTGAAAGGCGCGTATCGCGGAACAGGTCGCGGCCGAGGGCAATCAGCTCGGGTGGTGCGGGCGTCGTCTCGCCCGGCGCTGGTCGCGCGAAGATGGCGCGCCAGATCCCTTCGCGGGTCTCGGCCGGCGCTCCGGGCGCAGGGTCGTGCGGTCCCGTCTCGGCGGTTACGGCCAGGCTCCAGGCGAGCACACAAACGGCCGCGACCGCGAGCCCAAGGGTGACCCGTGCCAGACCCAATCGCGCGCTTGGTGGTGTGTCTGTCATCGCTTTCCAGTATACGGCCTCACCGGCCTGTCCGCGCCCAGGCACGTCGGCGCGGCCCCCGAAATATCCGCGCCCAGGTCGCCTCCGCAACCTCAGGTGTCGAACCGCTATTTTGTGCCATCCCTTCGCCCCCGTGCCGCCAGCCTGCGCTAAAAACCGTGGCGCCCGCAGCACGCTTCAGGCCGGAACGCGGCGCATCCTCAAACGCCCCCTTGACCCGGAGGGCAACCTCTTTCATCCAAGATGCTCGAAATCTTAACCGTGCCACACGGTGATGCTGTCTTGTGTACCGGCGGGGGCGCCGGAGGCGGCTGATCTTCACGCATCGGCTGCATTTTGGGGGATGTTCATGGCAATCAGTGTCGAGGACGCACCGTCCGTGCATCGGGCAGCTGTGCGGCCGGTCACGCTCAAGTGGTTCCTGAAACGTACGCTGATCGGAATTGCCATTCTGATGGTCGCCATGGGCGGCCTCGCCTGGCTCACCTACGCCTCCATCGATCCGGATCTCGACGGCGAAAGCAGCTCCAAGGCCGCCGGAACCACGCAACAGGCGCCGGCCCGGCTGATGGCGGTCGAACTCTAGCAGCCACCGGTTGCCTAGACTGCAGCGCCTGATTTAGGCTAGGCGCTTTCTCGGATCGGTCAGATGTCCGCCTACGATCTCATTCTCATCGTGCTTGTCGGCGCCGGCGCGTTTTACGCGGGCTATCAGCTCGGGCGCTTCAAGGCGCTCAGCGAGCGCGCGCCATCGCCGGTCCAGCCCGAAGAAGACAGCCCCCTTCCCGGACCCAGCTTCGATCGCCGCGAGACCGCGCCTTCACGTCCGCGCGGCTCACCGCCGCCCGCCTCCGCCGGAAACGATGGCGGACCGTCGTGGTCGGAAGCCGACGCAGGTGGACGTTCGTCGCCTCCGCGCCGTTCCACGAAGCCGCCACCCGCGGCGGCCGGCCTAATGGACAAAGGTTCTTCGGATAAGCGCGGATAGGCCAAAAGGAGGAGCGCCGCGGGTCAAACTTAGACCTCAATTGCCCCCTCAGCCTCCGCCGCATTCAAGCGATCCGCTTGCTCCCGCTTTCGACACGAGCCGGATCGCGACATCTTCGTTTCCTACGCTCCATCGCAACAGGCTTTTCCATGCGCCTCGCCATGCTGGCCCGCAATCCGGGCCTTTACTCGCATAAGCGCCTCGTCGAGGCGGCGCACGCGCGCGGCCACACGCTCGATGTGATCAACACGCTTACCGTTCACATGAACATCACGTCGAACAAGCCGGTGCTGCGTTACGGCGGCAAAACGCTGCCCCTCTACGACGCTGTCATTCCGCGCATCGGCGCCTCGATCACCAACTACGGCCTCGCCGTGCTCAGGCAGTTCGAGATGCAGGGCGTCTTTCCGTTGAACGAAAGCGTCGCGATCGGGCGCTCGCGCGACAAGCTCAGGGCGCTTCAATTGCTGGCACGCGCCGGCATCGGCCTCCCGGTCACCGCGTTCGCGCACGGCCCTCGCAAGGCGGAGGACGTGATCAAGGAGGTCGGCGGCGTGCCGGTCGTGATTAAGCTGGTCGAGGGGACGCAGGGCATGGGCGTGATCCTGGCCGAGACGGAAGCCTCGGCGAAGTCGATCATCGAGGCGTTCAGCGCGGCCAACATCAACATCCTCGTGCAGGAGTACATCGCCGAAGCCGAGGGCACGGACGTGCGCGCGCTGGTGGTCGGCGGGCAGGTGGTGGCGGCCATGCAGCGCGTGGGTAAAACCGGCGAGTTCCGGTCAAACCTGCATCGCGGAGGGATCGCCGAGGAAACCCACATTACCGAGGACGAACGCGAGACGGCCATTCGTGCCGCCTCAGTGCTCGGGCTCAACGTGGCCGGCGTCGACATGCTGCGCTCGAACCGCGGGCCGATGGTGCTGGAAGTCAACTCTTCTCCCGGCCTCAAAGGCATCGAACGGGCGACTAACCTGGACGTGGCGGGCGAGATCATAGCCTTTATCGAGACCGCTGCGGCGCACGGACGGACGGAAACCAAAGGCGCAAAGGGTTGACCCGCGCCTTTTTAACCGATCTGGCAGTTGCACGGCGCACTCGTTGCTAACGCTTGATCGGAAACGCGAAGCTCGATTATCCTCGTTGTTCGACAGGTATCCCTGTCCACCCTGCGACAAGCGGCTCAAGGGCAGCGGCTCCATCCTGCCACGAAGGTCAGCGAAAGCGGGACATGGGCAGCGAGGATGGAAACGGATGACGGAACAGCAGAAGCATTTTCCGGAATTCTACGTCACCACTCCGCAGGCCTGCCCGTATCTTCCGGGCAAACTCGAGCGTAAGCTTTTCACGCACCTCACGCACGACAAGCCGCTCGCTCTGATCGACAACCTTCTCAAGGGCGGCTTCCGGCGCAGCCAGAACATCGCCTACATGCCCTATTGCGAGGGCTGCCACGCCTGCGTCTCGGTGCGCATTCTGGTCGACGAGTTCCAACCCGGCCGCACCATGCGCCGGACGCTCGAAAGAAACCGCGATCTCGCCGCCCGTCGCGTTTCCGCGATCCCCACCTCGGAGCAGTTCTGCCTGTTCCGAAACTACATCGATGCACGCCACTCCGATGGCGGCATGGCCGACATGAGCGTGCTCGACTATGCCATGATGGTCGAGGACAGCGTGGTGCGGACGTTCCTTACCGAATACCGTGCCAAACCGGACAACCCGCTCGAGCAGCACATGGACACTTGGCCGCTTGCGGGTGTCGCGCTGTGCGACCGGCTCTCGGACGGCATCTCGATGGTCTACAGCTTCTACGAGCCGCTCGAGGAAGAGCGCAGCATCGGCACATACATGATCCTCGAGCACATCGACTACGCGCGCCGGCTCGGGCTGCCGTATCTCTATCTCGGCTATTGGATCGAGGGCTCGCGCAAGATGAGCTACAAGACGCGGTACCAGCCGCAGGAGCATCTCGGCCCGAACGGGTGGGTGCGTGTGCCGGCGACTAAGCCTTAGGCGATCGCTATTTGGCGAGTTCGTCGTCGAGCTTCTTGAACATGTAAGACCACTTTGAGCCCTGGGTCTCGATCAACACGCCCATGAGGCTGCGGAGCTTCGCCAGGACCGTGCAATCCGGCTCCTTGGCGTTGGCGCCCTCCTGGCCCATCGACGAGATCGAAGCCAAAAGCTCGTTCGACTTGTCGTCGAAAACCGTGATCTGGTCGTCCTTCACGTAGGGCGCGGCTTCCTTCATGAACTGGTCGTTGTTCCAGTTCCGCTTTTCCTTGAGCTGGCGCAGCTTGGACTGGAATTCCGGGCGATTGCGGTTGTTGAGGTCGCGGAGCGCTTCGGCGGCCTCGTCGACAGCGCTCTCAAACTCAGACTTCACGCAAGTTGCGGTCGGCGCAGTATCGGCCGGCGTTTCCTGGGCGATCGCGTGTGAGACCCCGCCTAGCCCGGCCGTCAGAACGGCGAGCGCCAACACCAACCCGGGAACATTTGCCACCGATACGCGCAACGGTCTTATTCCGGGGTGTTTTCGCTCTCCGCAGACCCGCACCAACACCCTGGCCCTTTGTTCAGGCGCGACCTTTTCCGGCCGCGCATTTCCCCCATCCGTCTGTCCTACCGGGGCTCAAACCGCGACGCAAGCTTACCCGCACCGCTAGCGGCCAACCCGAAAATTTTTCCGATCGGCCGTGACTTTTAGCGGAAGGCCGGGCCGAACTTGTTGGAGCGCGGGAAGCCCTTGGGAGCCAGCTTGCCGGCCTGCGATCGCTGGCCGACCCATTCCTTGAGATCTCCCCACGGCAGCGTGAAGGTGCGGCCTGCGGCATCCAGCCAGGTCAGGCCCTCCTTCTTGTGGAAGATGACTGCATCCGCCAGCACGCCTTCCTTGAACCGCTGCAGGATGGTGCCCTTGCCGCGGGTCATCTCGTTGACCTCGGACAGCGGGAACACCAGCATCTTGCGGTTTTCGCCAATGGTCGCGACGTAGTCTCCATCGACCGGCACGCAGACGCGTGCCTCCTCGTCGGCGGCGACGTTCAGGATCTGCTTGCCCTTGCGGGTCGAGGCGACGACCTCTTCCTCCGGAACGACGAAGCCGTTGCCCGCCGTACTCGCGACCAGAAGCTTACGCCCCGGCTCGTGTACGAAGCACTCCGCGAAGTCCTGGTTCTCTTCCAGATCGACGATGAGACGCACCGGCTCACCGTGGCCGCGACCGCCCGGAAGCTGGCTTGCTTCGAGCGTGAAGAACTTGCCGTTGGTGGCGAACAGAATGAGCTTGTCGGTGGTCTGTGCCTTGACGGCGCGCTTCAGGTTGTCGCCCTGCTTGAAGTCGAGCTTCGAGAGGTCGTCCTGGTGGCCCTTGAGCGCGCGGATCCAGCCCTTCTCGGACAGGATAATGGTGATCGGTTCCTTTTCGACGAGGGCTGCTTCGAGATCGAGATCGACCTCGGGCGCCTCGGCAAAGCTGGTGCGGCGGCGGCCCAGCTCGGTCTTTTTCGAGTAGCGCTCACGCGTTTCGCGCACTTCGTTCGAGACGTGCTCCCACTGAAGATCGTCCGACTTCAGAAGCTGCTTCAGCTCGCGGCGCTCCTTCGACAGCTTGTCGTGCTCGGCCTTTATCTCGACCTCTTCAAGCTTCGACAAGGACTTCAAGCGCAGGTTCAGGATGGCGTCGGCCTGCACTTCCGTCAGCTTGAAGCGGGCGATCAGCTTGGCCTTCGGATCATCCTCGAAACGGACGATCCGGATCACCTCGTCGATGTTGAGGTAGGCGATCAGGTAGCCATCGAGCACTTCGAGACGGTGCTCGATCTTCTTCAGGCGGTATTCGGTACGGCGCACAAGCACTTCGATGCGATGCTCGAGCCACTGGCGCAGCACATCGCGCAGCGACAGCACGTTCGGGATCTGGCCACCGGAAAGCACGTTCATGTTGAGACCGAAACGGATCTCAAGCTCGGTCAGGCGGAACAGGCTTTCCATCAGCAGCACGGCTTCGACCGTGCGGGTCTTCGGCTCGAGAACGAGGCGGACTTCCTCAGCGGATTCGTCGCGGATGTCGCCGAGCAGCGGCAGCTTCTTCTCGCTCATCAACTCGGCGATCTTCTCGACGAGCTTGGCCTTCTGGACCTGATAGGGGATTTCAGTCACGACGATCTGATAGCCGCCGCGGCCGGTTTCTTCCTTCTCCCATTTGGCACGCAGGCGGAAGCCGCCGCGGCCGGTGCGATAAGCTTCGAGAATGCTCTCGCGCGGCTCGACCAGCACGCCGCCGGTCGGAAAATCGGGGCCGGGCACCATTTCCACCAGCTTCTCGATGGTCGCGCTCGGATGCTTGATGAGATGCAGGAGGGCTGCGCACAATTCATCGACGTTGTGCGGGGGAATGTTCGTCGCCATGCCGACGGCGATGCCGGCAGAACCGTTGGCGAGAAGGTTCGGGAACGCGGCGGGCAGCACCGTCGGCTCCTGCTCGCGTCCGTCGTAGTTCGGGCGGAAGGCGACGGTGTCCTCGTCGATGCCGTCCAGCAGCTCGGCGGCCACGCTCGTCAAACGGGCTTCGGTGTAGCGATCGGCGGCCGGGTTGTCGCCATCGATGTTGCCGAAGTTGCCCTGGCCATCGACCAGCGGATAGCGAACGGCGAAGTCCTGCGCGAGGCGGGCCAGTGCGTCGTAGATCGCCTGGTTGCCGTGCGGATGGTAGTTACCCATCGTCTCGCCGACGATCTTGGCGCACTTGCGGTAGCCCTTGTCGGGATCGAGGCCCAATTCGCGCATGGCATAGAGGATGCGCCGGTGCACCGGCTTCAAGCCGTCGCGCACGTCGGGCAGCGCGCGATGCATGATGGTGGAAAGGGCGTATGCGAGGTAGCGCTCCTCGAGCGCATCCTTGAGCATCACCGGCTCGATGGGGCCGGAACCCGGCAGAATCGGTTTGTCTGTCATGGTGTCTCGATACTTTGCCCGGCCGCGGCCCTCAAGTGCTGCAGCGCCACAGGTTGCATTGCCCTACAATTGTCCACAATACACCCGCCTGTCCTGATTGGGCCGGGGATCAGCCGGCAAGACGCCTTGTCTTTGCCGCGGTCATTGGCGAATTTCGCGGGCAACCTCACGGACCCAAAACCGAGCCATGCCTGCCCTGCTTCCGGATACCGCGAAAGTCGAATCCGCCATCATCGAGATGACGAACACGTATCGCGGGCGCCAGAAACTCGGCGCACTGACGGCCAACGCCGACCTCACCCGCGCGGCGCGGGCCTACGCGGCCTATCTCGCCAAGAACAACCTGTTCTCCCATACCGCCGACGGACGGCAGGCCGGAGACCGGATCACCTCGGCCGGATACGACTGGTGCCAGATCGGAGAGAACCTGGCCCTTCACGCCGACAGCCGCGGGTTCGAATCCCGTTCGCTCGCGCAGAAGTCCGTCGAGGGGTGGATCAATTCCCCGGGCCATCGCGCGAACATGGTGGCCCCCAACGTCACCGAAATCGGTGTCGGCGTCGCAAGCGCTCCGGGCCGGGACCCAAAGTTCATCTCCGTGCAATTGTTCGCACGCCCGAAGACGCTCGAATACGAATTCCAGGTCTCGAACACCACGCGCCAGAGCGTGCGCTACACGTTCAACGGCGAGCCGCATGAGATCAAGCCTTCTTATGCGGTGACACACTCCTCCTGCAATCCGAGCGAGATCTCGTTCGATCGTTTCGGCGAGGGCGCAAAGGCGCAACGCCTCTCGATGCGCTATGAAGCGCTCGATGGGCTCGTTTACATGTTGAAGCCCGATCCCACCAACGGCCTGCGCATCGAGATCGCGCCGTTCGAACGGGTGCAGTAAGCCCGAGCATGATTGAAATCACGCTCTAGATTCTCGATGGGACTGATGATTCACGTTTCGGACGGATAGGGTCCGAAACGATCCTGATCCAAACCTCACGCGTCGATGCGTTTCAGGAAGCTCAACATGCGGCTTCGCGACTCCGGCATCTCGTCGCCGCGCGGATGCACCACGCGAGTTTGCAGGAAATGGCCGGTGAGCGCGAAGCTGCTTTCGACGTCGCCCGGCGCCAACGCCGCCTTGCGCCCCGGCAGCAGGAACTGCGGCAGAGCGAGCAGCTTGTCGCGATAGGGCTCGCCGGCAGACGCCGAGACGGCGCGACCGGTCTTCGGCGAGACGTAAATGAGATCGTCGTTGCCGCCTGTGGCCGCGCATTGCGTGAGATCGAGGCCAAAGCCCAGCTCATCGAGCAGCGCCAGCTCCCAGCGCGCGAGAAGCGCCGGCCAGACGCTGACGTCGTCCAGGTAAGCGAGCACGAACAGCGTCACCTCGTAGAGGTTTGGATGCGGATCGCGCTCCGGCAGAAGCCGCGCGAGCGCGCAAAGCGACGTGAGGCCGGCAAGCGCGGCCGGCTCCTCCATTGCGGACGCGGCATAACCGCGGATCAGCTCGACGTTCATATGCCCAAGGTGATCGGCGAGGCGGGCTTTCCAGGCGACGTCGACGTGATTGCCGATTTGAAGGACGGGGCGCGATTTGCGGGACCGGCCGCCATGCACGAGGCCGAGATGGCGTCCGTGCGCGCGCGTCAACACCTCGGCCACGGCTGCGGTTTCGCCATGGGCACGGACAGAGAGAATCACACCTTCGTCGGACCAATTCATGGGGCGAGACTAAGCCAATCGGCGTCTCAGGCCGTATCTCAAAATGCGCCAAGGCTCCAGCACGACATTTCCTCGGCGCGCGGAGTGAATTAATCCGCCCACTGCCCTGTAATTGCTTGCCTTCCCTCATTGCCCCATGACGTGCCGCACGACACGACTGAGCCTTGTTACGGATATATCCAGAGCCCCTTCAAGCGAGAACCACCATGCCGAGATTGCGTCAAGACAGCCAACCCCGTGCACGGTCGGGACCGGTGGCAGTGTATTGCCTGCCGCTCGTGTTGTGCCTTGTCGCGTTCGCCACACCGGCGCGCGCATGCTGGGAGACGCCGCAGGCGCGCACGATCGAGGAGCTTTCCCACGTCGCCGAGAACCAACAGAGGCGCGCGTCTTCAAAGCAGCGGGCTCCCAGCGCCTCACCCCGGCTGCTTGCCCTGTCCGACGGCAATCTCAAGACCGCCTACGGCGCCGGCTTGCTTGTCGGGTGGGGGGAGACCGGAAAAAGACCGAACTTCACAACCGTCACGGCAGTGGGCCTGAGCGCGCTCGTTGCCCCCTTCGCGTTCCTCGGTAGCGAACATGACCGAAAAATCGCAGACATCTATACGTGCAGCGCCGGGAGCGTCCAAGATATGGCGAACCGGGCGGCCTTTTACCTCGATGCGACGCTGATTGAGGCGATCGCGCGAAAGCACGAAAGCGGCGGCCGGCTGGTGGTCGTGTTGCCGGGCTCCGCAGCGCGCCGCGAAACCATCTGGGATCTCGGTGCCATCGCTGCGAGCCGACATCCGCAAGCCAGCCGCTATATTCAGAATATTCTTTTAGCGGCCGTCGACTTGACGACGTCGATCGACCCCGCAACTGTACCGATTGCCTCCGGAACGTTCAGCGCGCGAAATCCAACATTCCGAAACATCGGAGCGGGGGAACGCTTCCTTTTCATGCCCGGTTCCTCGCCGTCCTATGCGACCGTCTACTTGATCCACAACGGCGTGCTCTTTCCGGATGAAGGGGAGGGCTACATAACAGCCAGAGAGGCCGTTGCCTCATCGCCAACGCTCCAGGCGACGCTCCCGCTGGTGGTGCCTGCCTACGATTTCTTTGTTGCCGCGCAAGGCACGAAGACGGCCGTGCGAATGGCATCACCACGACCGATGCCCCTGCTCCCGCCAACGGCGGAATTCGATATCATCCACATTCGCGCGCTTTTCACCGATGCCTATCGCCAAGCCCGCATGGGCCGCGAGTGGCGCCGCACGTTTCCGGACCGAACGCGCAACTATGGTCCCTAAACTCTCGTCACATATCGAGGCGCTTTTCGCGCAGCTCGCGGCGGTCGGGAGCTTGCTCGATGGTGCACGGGGCGCCCTTGGCGAGGCACTCGAACCCGCCGGTCTTGTGCGGCAAGCATTCGAGCAGCTTGTCGGCGGCAAGGCGCCAGCTCGCATAAGGTTCGCCGTGTTGTTGGGCTAAGATCTTCCAGGCGTCGAGCGCGCGTTTTTTCGCCTCGAGCTCGGTCGGGGCGGTGATGAGTCCGCTCGAAACGACGGGCTGGCAAAGGCGGACGGCGGCGATGGCTGTCGTTTGGAAGCTCGCTAAGGATGTGGCGAGGAGCGCCGCTCTCAAGGCCCATACGCGATGATGCCTTGTGACCGCCCGCGCCATGCTCAGTCCTCCGGGAACTCAAGCCCCATTTCGCGGTAGCGTTCGGGGTCCTGGCCCCAGTTCTCGCGCACCTTGACGAACAGAAACAGATGCACCGGCTCGCCAACGATCTCGGTCAGCTCGGTGCGAGAGGCCTGCGAGATCTTCTTGATGGTCTGACCGCCCTTGCCGAGCACGATGCTCTTCTGGCTGTCACGCTCGACGTAGATCACCTGCTCGACGCGCACTGACTTGTCGCGCAGCGTCTTCCAGGATTCGGTCTCGACGGTGATCTGGTAGGGCAGCTCGTCGTGCAGGTAGTTGTAGATCTTCTCGCGCGTGACCTCGGCGGCGAGCTGGCGCACGGGGATGTCCGACAGCTCATCCTCGGGATAGAGCCAGGGACCTTCCGGTACGCGCTCGGCGAGATAACGCTTCAACTCCGCCACGCCATCGCCGGTCAGCGCCGCGATCATAAACACGCGCTCGAACGCGATGCGCGGCGAGAGATCCTGCACCAACGCCAGAAGGCGCGCCTTGTCCTCGACGCGGTCGACCTTATTCAGAACCAGGATCGCTTTTTTCGACAGTCCGGCAAGCCGTTCGAACAAGCGCTCTACGTCCTCGTCGAGCCCCTTGGCAGCATCGACCAGAACGAGGATCTGATCGGCGTCGGCGGCGCCGGCCCAGGCGCTCGCGACCATCGCCTTGTCGAGCTTGCGCTTCGGGGCAAAGATACCGGGCGTGTCGATGAGCACGAGCTGGCTCGCGCCTGCCATGGCAATGCCGCGGATCTGGATGCGCGTGGTCTGGACCTTGCGCGAGATGATGGTGACCTTGGCGCCGACGAGCGCGTTGACCAGCGTCGACTTGCCGGCATTGGGCGCGCCTATGATTGCAATCACGCCGCAACGATGCGGGCCTTGCGCTTCCGGCGTTGCGTCGCGCTTCGGTTCATCAGCCAATTTCGCGCTTCTCCATCACACCTTCCCGCTCGAGCAGAGCGGTTGCGGCGGCTTGCTCGGCCGCGCGTTTGGATGCCCCTTCGCCGCGTGCCGGGGCTTTGCCTTTGATGCGGACCTCAGAGGTAAAACGCGGCGCGTGATCAGGCCCGGTCCGCTCCACCTCGACATAGGCCGGGAGCTGCAGCCCCTGCCCCTGCGCCCACTCCTGAAGAGCAGATTTGGGGTCGGCGGCGGCATGGCCGAACGAGACCTCCTCGTTCTCCCACAGTCTGCGGACCACGTCGCGGGCCTTGTTGAAGCCCGCCTCCAGAAAAATGGCGCCCAGCACGGCTTCGACCGCGTCCGCCAGGATTGTCGCCTTGAGGCGGCCGCCACTGCCGGCCTCGCTGTCGGACAGCATCAGGAAGTCACCCAGCGCAAGCGCGCGGCCGACCTTGGCGCAGGTTTCGCCTCGCACCAGCCGATTCAGATGACGCGCCAGCTCGCCTTCGGTGGCGACCGGATAGGTCTCCCACAGCAATTCCACGATGGCGAGACCAAGGACGCGATCTCCGACGAACTCGAGGCGCTCGTTGTCCTCGCGGACCTTCTTCGAACCGCGTAGGCTCGCGTGCGTCAGCGCACGCGTCAGCAGCGCCTCGTTCTTGAAGCGATAGCCGAGCTTCTTCTCAAGCTCTTTGTACTTGCGGGCTTTGAACATCGAGCCGTTTCCGGGCCCAGATTCCCGAGCCGCGCATCCAATACATTTCTCAACGAACGAGATTAAAGAACCGGTTCCAGCGAATATCGAAGGGCCAAGTCCAGGGCGAGAGCCATCGCATGGCTTCGGGATCATCGACGGCGGCGGAGAAGAAAATGACCTCGGCCCGGCCGATCAGGTTCTCGAACGGCACATAACCCACAGACGCGCGGCTGTCGGCGGAGTTGTCGCGGTTGTCACCCATCATGAAATAATGGCCGGGCGGAACCTTGAAGACTTCCGTGGTGTCGAAGTCACCCTCGGGCTCGAGGTCGAGCACCGTATAGGTCAGACCTTCGGGCAGGGTTTCCTCGTAGCGCTTGTAGACGACGTTGCGGCAGTGGCGGAAATACTGATCGCATTCCTTGTTGGCGAATTCGTCCTTGTACACCTTCGGAATTGGCTTGCCGTTGATGTAGAGGATGCCGCTCTTCATCTGGATCTCGTCGCCGGGCAGGCCGATCACGCGCTTGATGTAGTCGAGCGATTCATCCTGCGGCAGGCGGAAGACAGCAACGTCGCCGCGCTTCGGCTCGGCGGCGAACACGCGGCCTGAGAACAGGTGCGGGCTGAAGGGGAACGAGAAGCGACTGTAGCCGTACGACAGCTTCGAGACGAACAGGTAGTCGCCGATCAGAAGCGTCGACTTCATGGAGCCCGAGGGAATATTGAACGGCTGAAAGAAGAACACCCGTACGACCATCGCGATGGCCAAGGCCTGCACGACGATCTTCGCGGTCTCAGACCAGCTGCCCGCATTGGCCTTGGAGTTCGTTTCCAGGCTCATCTCCTGCTCCTTAGCCCCGCAAGGCTGGGTCAACACATTAAAACCTTGCTCGCTATAACGACTAAGCGTGCAACGTGCAAATTGGGTGCGGCGTGGTGCCGCCATGCCCGAACTTGCCCCTGCAGTGCCTGCTCTACCCCACCTACCGGCCGTTGCCCGCCGGTATTGCGGAAATAATGACAACAGCCTCCGCCAATGGAAAATCATCGGTCAAGGTAAGGTCGATGCGGGCGGCCATGCCCGGCGGCGTAATCCGGAGCAATTGCTGCGCTGCACCACCGGTCAAGGCCAGCGTCGGACGCCCAGACGGCAGATTGATGACGCCCATGTCACGCCAGAAAACCCCTGCGTGAAACCCAGTTCCGAGCGCCTTGGCACAGGCCTCTTTGGCGGCAAAGCGCTTGGCGTAAGAAGCGGCCCGGTTTGCACGCCGGTCGGACTTGGCGCGCTCAATGTCGGTAAAGACCCGATCCAGGAAGCGATCGCCGAAGCGCAGGAGCGTCGCCTCGATACGGCGGATATCGATGAGATCGTTGCCGAGCCCGATGATCACGCGCTGACCCGCGCGGACACTTTGGACCGCGCCTCGTCCATCAGGAAGCGCATCCTCCGCACGGCCGCGTTGAGGCCGCCGAAAATGGCCTCGCCAATGAGGAAATGGCCGATATTGAGTTCGACGACCTCGGGCATGCGGGCGAGCGGCGCGACAGTGTTGAACGTCAGACCGTGGCCGGCGTGGACCTCCAGGCCCAGCCTGTCGGCGGCCGTCGCGCCTTTTGCCAAGCGCTCGATCTCGGCGGCCGCGCCTTTCGCATCGTCCTCGGCGGCATAGTCGCAATAGCGACCGGTGTGAAGCTCGACGATGTCGGCGCCGAGTTCGGCGGAGGCTTCGATGGCGCGGATGTCGGGCTCAATGAAAAGCGAGACACGGATGCCTGCGGCTTTCAGATCGGACACGACGGGCGCGAGCGATTTCTTCTGTCCGACGACGTCGAGCCCGCCTTCGGTAGTGCGTTCCTCGCGCCGCTCAGGGACCAGACAGCACGCGTTCGGCACATGGCGGAGTGCGATGCGCAGCATCTCGGGCGTTGCCGCCATTTCGAGGTTAAGCGGGCGGGTGAGCTCGGATTTGAGACGCGCGATGTCGGTATCCGAGATGTGGCGGCGGTCCTCACGCAGGTGAGCGGTGATGCCGTCGGCGCCGGCCTCGACCGCGAGGTGGGCTGCGCGCAACGGATCGGGATGGCGCCCGCCCCGTGCGTTACGGATCGTCGCGACGTGATCTATGTTCACGCCCAGCCGAATGCTGCCGTGCTGGCCTCGCGTCATTTCCCTTCACCCTGGATGCTTGTTCGTTGGTGCTAATTTTGGGGCTCGCAGCCTTGGTTCAATCCCTGGCCGGGGGCAAGCCGGCAAGGCTCATCATTCAAACACACGTTCGACCTTGCTGACCACAGCTTTCGCCTTGAGACCGTTGACGATCTGGTTCAAGTGCTGCAGGTCCCAGACCTCCAGGCCGATGCGCAGCTCGGTGAAATCGGAGGCGCGCCGGATCATCTTGAGGTTGTCGATGTTGCCGCCAGCCTGGCCGATGACATTGGCAATCTCTGCGAGCGTGCCGGGCTGGTTGGGGGCCGTGACGCTGATGAGGGCCGGGAAGCGTTCCGGATTTTCGGTGTCGACGTCCCAGGCCACGTCGATCCAACGTTCGTGCTCGAATTCCTGCAGGCGGGGCGACGAGATCTGGAAGACGCGGATTCCTTCGCCCGGAGCCAGCACGCCGACGATGCGGTCTCCCGGCACGGCACCGCCAGCTTCGAACAGCACCGGCATGTCGTTGCGGACACCGCGGATCGGAATACCGCGAACGCGGCCTGTCGTCGTCGCGGATGCGGCATCGGCTTCGGTGGAGCCGCCGAGACGCAATTTGTTGGAAGCGGCCCGGGTCAAACTCAGCCAGCCCTTCGATGCCTTGGTCACATCTTCCCCCCGCTGCGGGGGGCGTGCGGCGGCGGCGGCCAACTCTGGAGCGATCGCCCTGAGGACGTCCTCGATCTTGACCTCGTTGCGCGCAATGGCCGCCAGCGCATCCTCCAGGCTCTTGTAGGAGAGCCGCGGCAGCACTTTCTTGAGGCGTTCGTCGGAGTAGGATTCTCCGATGCGCTCGAAAGTGGAGATCAAAAGGCGGCGGCCGAGCTCAGCATACTGACGGCGGATGGCATCGCGCGCAGCGCGGCGGATGGCGGAGCGGGCCCGTCCGGTCACGGCGAGGCTTTCCCAAGCGGCCGGCGGCGTGTGCGTCTTCGAGGTCTGGATCTCGACCTCGTCGCCGTTGCGGAGACGCGTGTCGATCGGCACGTGGCGGCCATTGACGTAGGCGCCAACCGCAGCGTTGCCGACATCGGTGTGTACGGCGTAGGCGAAATCGAGCGGTGTTGCGCCGCGCGGAAGCGCAATCAGGCGGCCCTTGGGCGAGAAGCAGAACACCTGATCCTGGAACAGCTCGAGCTTGGTGTGCTCCAGAAACTCTTCCGGATTGGAGCCTTCGAGCAGTGTCTCGACGAGGCGACGCAGCCACTGATAGGGCCCGCTTTCCTTGTCGGTGAAAACCAGGGCTTTGCCGGAGCCGCCGTTGAGCTTCTGGCCATCCTTGTAAACGGCGTGCGCCGCAACGCCGTACTCGGCGACGTTGTGCATGGCGCGGGTGCGGATCTGCAGCTCGACGCGCTGATGGCGTGGGCCGACGACAGTCGTGTGGATCGACTGATAGTTGTTCTGTTTCGGGGTCGAGATGTAATCCTTGAAGCGGCCCGGCACGGTGCGCCACGTGGTGTGGGCGACGCCGAGCACGCGATAGCAGTCGTCGATGGTGTCGACCACGACGCGGAATGCGTAGATGTCCGAAAGCTGCTCGAGGCTGATCTGCTTGTTGGCCATCTTACTCCAGACGGAGTAGGGCTTCTTCTCGCGGCCGGAGACCTCGACGTCGATCCCGACGTCGGCAAGCATTTTGCGCAGCGCGACGGCGATCTCCTCGACCAGCCCCTCGTTCTTGGTGCGCAGTTCTTCGAGCTTCTCGGTTACCGTCTTGTAGGCTTCCGGATTGAGCCAGCGGAAGGCGTGCTCTTCCAGCTCGTCGCGCAGCGCCTGCATACCCATGCGGCCGGCGAGCGGCGCATAGATTTCGAGCGTCTCCTCGGAGTTCCTTTTGCGACTCTCGGGCTTCATGTGCTCGAGGGTGCGCATGTTGTGGAGGCGGTCGGCGAGCTTGACGAGCAGGACGCGGATGTCGCTCGAAATCGCGATCAGGAGCTTGCGGAAGTTTTCGGCCTGCTCGGCCTTCTTCGACACGAGGTCGAGACGCTTGATCTTGGTGAGGCCGTCCACCAGCGCGCCGATCTCCGGCCCGAACAACTGGTCGATCTCGGCGCGGGTGGCGTCGGTGTCCTCGATGACATCGTGCAGCAGCGCGGTGACGATGGTGGCGTCGTCGAGCTTGAGATCCGTCAGGATCGCCGCAACTTCGAGCGGGTGGGAGAAATAGGGGGCGCCTGAGGCACGTTTCTGGGACCCATGCGCGCGCATGGCGTAAACATAGGCGCGATTGAGCAGCGCCTCGTCCGCAGTCGGATCATACTTCTGTACTCGCTCGACGAGCTCGTACTGACGCATCATGGGTCGCACACACTCCCGGCGTCGGGTTAGAGCGCCCGGCCTGCCAATCAGGGCCGGGTGCTCCCGTATTTTGATCTGGTCGCGTTTCTTACGACGAACCGACGCCTGTCCCGGATGTCGATTTCGGAGCAGCACAGCTCCGCCATCGCGGTCCGGAACAAGACCTGCCCGAAGGTGCCTGGCACGGGGTCAGGCGAAAGCAGGTGCGTTCCGCAAGAAGCTCAGCGACCGCGCTCGCGCGGGCCGCCGCTGCCGTTGGAGGAGGGCTCCGACGGCGTCATGCTCTCGAGACCGCGCAGAAGCTGCTCTTCGGTGAGCACGTCGACCTGGGTGTCGGACGACTGCTCGTCGCGGCCGAGGATCGGGCTGCGGCGCTCCTGCGGAAGAGACGGGGCAGCGGCCGCTTCCGGCTCGTCCACCTCGACGTTCTTCTGGATCGAGTGGATCAGGGATTCGCGCATATCCTCCGGCGGAACGGTCCGCTCAGCGATTTCGCGCAAGGCCACCACCGGGTTCTTGTCGTTGTCGGGATCGATGGTGATTGCGCTGCCGTTGGCAATCGAACGTGCGCGATGAGCCGCCAGAAGGACCAGCTCAAAACGGTTCGGTACCTTGTCGACGCAATCCTCGACTGTGACGCGTGCCATTCTCTAGCACCCCTCTCTCGTCTCGCTCATGATGCGGAATGAATCCGATTAGCTGCCGTAGCCCTGACCCGGGCTCGACACGCCGCTTCAGCCTGCTTAACTGGCATGAAAACGGCCAGCGAGCAAGCCGAGTTGAGGCCGATCAAGGCATGCGACAACCTCAACCGGTACAGAATGACACTTCAACAATTGCAAAATAGTAAGTTGCCACCATTTGACATTTAGCAAATAGAAAGTTTCGAGGCGCACCGGCACCGCAAACTGCGGCGCAAAATAGCTTGGGGAAATTTTTTCCACCAGCGGGCTGCCATTCGTGACAGAATGCGCTTAATCTTCCTGATGCCGAAGATTACACTACTGCCCTGAGCGAGATTGATTTTGCCGCGATCTTGCCGTTGCCGGCGCGCAGCAGGTGCCTCTAGGCCCGGTTTGTTCAAGGAACATAGAAAATGCACTTTTATCAGGGTGAACGTGTTGCTCTATTTATTGATGGCGCCAATTTGTACGCCACATCAAAGGCTTTGGGTTTTGACGTAGATTACAAGCGGCTGCTCGCACTTTTCCGCCAGAAGTCGCATCTGGTCAGGGCGCTTTACTATACGGCGCTTTCCGAAGACCAGGAATACTCCTCGATCCGCCCGCTGATCGACTGGCTCGATTACAATGGTTTTACCATGGTGACGAAGCCGACCAAGGAATTCACCGATGCCTCCGGCCGACGCAAGGTCAAGGGCAATATGGACAGCGAACTCGCCGTCGATGCCATGCGGCTTGCCGATACCCTCGATCACATCGTTCTTTTCTCGGGCGACGGGGATTTCCGCGGGCTGGTTGCCGCGCTCCAGCAGAAGGGCAAGCGGGTCAGCGTCGTTTCGACGCTGCAGACCCAGCCGGCCATGGTCGCCGACGAATTGCGCCGCCAAGCGGATCAGTTTGTCGACCTCGCCGATCTCGAACAGCTGATCGGCCGCGACGCGACGACCCGGGTCGGACGCGAGTCACGCGCATCGTCCGGGCGCGTCGCGCAGTCCCATTCTCACCGCGAGAGCCACGCCTATCACGACAACGACGACCTCTCGCAAGAAGAAGTCTAGGCCCGGCACAGAGCCACCCGACACACGGCAAGCGGATTATCCGTTTGCCGTGTGATGCGTTTTCAGGGCCGTTCGACTATCCTTTCCGACAACCATGGCCCGCGCTCCCTCCCTTCCTTCGTCCGATTTTCCACCCGAAGCGCCGCGGGATTGTCCGCTGTGCCCGCGGCTGGTCGCGTTCCGCGAACAGGCGGCCCAGAAAGAACCCACCTGGTTCAACAATCCGGTCCCCTCGTTCGGTAGCCCGAATGCAAGGCTGCTGATCGTCGGGCTGGCGCCCGGATTGCGCGGGGCCAACCGCACGGGGCGCCCCTTCACCGGCGACTACGCGGGTGATCTCCTTTACTCGACACTGCTCGCTTTCGGTTTCGCCCGCGGGACTTACAAAGCCGACCCTAACGATGGCCTCACGCTCGTCGACTGCATGATCACCAATGCGGTGCGCTGCGTCCCGCCCGACAACAAGCCGCTGCCGGAAGAAGTTCATACCTGCCGCGGCTTCTTCAAAGCGCGCCTGGCGGCGCTGCCAAAGCTCGAGGCGATGGTCCTCCTGGGGCGGATTGCGCACGATCAAACCTTGACGACGCTTGCCCTCCGTAAAACGGCCTATCCGTTCAAGCACGCCGCGCGCCACACATCGCCGGACGGACTCGCGATCTTCGACAGCCTGCATTGCTCGCGGCTCAACACCAACACGAAGCGGCTCACGACCGAGATGTTCCACGACGTTTTTCGCGATGTGCGGGCCTATCTCGACGGGCTCTCGCCTTAGCACCTTGTGCAGGTTCCCGCGTTGTCGCCCCTTCAACCTTTGCCACTCATTGCTTATCATCCGCCTGCAACAGGCTTCCCCGCCTTCAGGAGACAAACCTTATGGCAGCCGACGCTCCGCTGGAAATCGCGCCCGAAAAGGTGGCCCACGTCATCATCAAGGCGCGCGAATACGATGCCAAGGTGGGCGCCTGGGACAACACGGCGGAGGACGGAGACGCTGACGAGGACCCGAGCTCAATTCTCGAGGACCTTTCCAACGATCCCACGCTGGCGGAAATCGCCGGCTTCATCGACGCGCTCAACGACGATGAGCAAGCCCATCTCGTGGCCCTCGCGTGGATCGGCCGCGGAACGTTCGAAACGGAAGAGTTCGCAGAGGCCGTCGAGACAGCCCGCTCCGAGAAGGTGAACTCGACGGCTGCCTATCTTCTCGGCCTGCCGCTGCTTTCGGATTATCTCGAGGAAGGGCTCGAGAAGCTCGGTTTCTCGGCCGGCGATATCGAGGACGATGTGCTTTAGCAGGCGGCAGAAAATCGGATCGAATTCTGCCTCAGAGCCCCGCCAGCACCGTTAGCAGATCGGCAGCGTGGGTGTGCGGCGGATGCACGGGGTAGACCACACGCTCAATCGCACCGTCGCGGAGCACGAACGTCAGTCGCTTCAGGTAGACTACGCCCCCAGTTTCGAACGCCGGCAAGCGAAGAGCCTCTCGCAAGCGCCCGTCCGAATCTGACAGCAGCGAAAACGGGAGGCGCATCCGATCCGCGAACTCCTGCTGATCGGCAGTGGTCTGGCCGCTGATACCGAGCACGTCGAACCCCGCAGTGCGGAATGTTTCGTAGTGATCGCGAAAGCCTTCGGCCTCAGGCGTCGAGCCATGCGCGCCGGGGATGTCGTCCCAGCTTGGCGGATTGGCGAGGCCCGGCCGACCGGTCCAGGGATAAACGAAGACCACCCATCTTCCAGAGCCGCTCGCCAGGCTCACCGGCGGGCCGCTGGTCGCGCTTAGTGCGATGTCGGGAAGCGAGAGCCCGGTTGCGAGATGGCGCGCTTCGCCGTCATCTCCTGGAGCGGGATAAGGCCAAGCCGTCATACGCTCGCCGTCCGCGGGTTCGTCCGCAACCAAGCCAGCACATCACCAGCATTCCGGTCCGGCGGAAACACGGGATAGAACACCTTCACGATCACGCCGTCGTCGAGGATCAACGCCAAGCGCTTGATCATGGTTTTGCCATCGACCTCCATGGACGGAAGCGACATCGCACGCGTGAGGCCCAGCGCATCGTCGGACAGCAACGGGAACGGTAAGTGCAGGCGTTCGACGGTTGCCTGCTGCTCGGCCAAAGTTTGCGTCGAAAGGCCGAACACCTGAGCTGCGCCGGCAGACTTGAGACCCGCATGAAGATCCCGGAACGCGCAGGTATGCGGCGTGCACCCGCGCGCGCCGGGGATCGCGTCCCAGCCGTCGGGAAGGGCGACGCCGGGCGTTCCGGTCATCGGGTAGATGAAGAGGACCGTTCGGCCGAGACCCTTTGCGAGCGAGACCTGCCCGCCCGCGCTCGACGGGAGCGCGACGTCGGCCAGGGGTGCGCCTTCGAGATGGCGCGCGGCGCCGTCGTCCGTAGGCACCGGCAGCTTGGACCAATCAATCTCGAGAAAGCTGCCGGGTTCGGCCATCAACCCTTCTCGCGCATGATGCGTGCTTTCTGGCGGTTCCAATCGCGCTTGGCGGCGGTTTCACGCTTGTCGTGCAGCTTCTTGCCCTCGGCGAGCGCGAGCTTCAGCTTCGCGCGGCCCTTTTCGTTGAAGTAGAGTTCGAGCGGCACGATCGTCATGCCCTTGCGCACGACGGCCTGGAACAGTTTCGCAAGCTCGCTTTTGTGGAGCAGAAGGCGGCGCTTGCGGCGCGGCTCGTGCTGGAAGAAGCGGCCGGCTTCCTGATACTCCGGGATGTATGCGTTGATCAGACAGAAGCTTCCGTCGTCCTCGAACGACGCATAGCTCTCGGCAATGTTTGATTGGCCCGAGCGAAGGCTCTTGACCTCGGTGCCTTTCAGCTCGATGCCAGCCTCATAGGAATCGGTGATGAAGTATTCGTGGCGGGCCTTGCGGTTCTCGGAAACGATCCGCCGGCCGTCGTCCTTCTTGGCCGACATTGTTCTTGTTGTCCTGTGCTCGGCTATTCGGCGGCGGCTGCCTGAAGTAGGCCAACCTTGACCAGCACCGCATCCACGATCTTCTTCGTCTGCTCGGTGACCGGCGTGAGCGGAAGGCGCATTTCCGCCGAGCAAAGGCCGAGGCGCGAAGCCGCATACTTCACAGGCCCTGGGTTGGTTTCGACGAACATGGCGTCGAACAGCGGCATGAGCCGGTCCTGCTGCTTCAGCGCGCCGGCGAAGTCTCCCTTCATCAGCGCATTCTGGAATTCCGCGCAAAGGCGCGGGGCGATGTTCGAAGCCACCGAAATGCAGCCGTGCCCGCCGTGCGCCGTAAAGGCGAGCGCAGTCGCGTCCTCGCCGGAGAGCTGATTGAACTCGGGGCCCATGGCGACGCGCTGCTGGGAGACGCGGGCCAGATTGGCAGTCGCATCCTTTACGCCGACGACGTTCTTCAGCTCGTAGACGCGCGCCATCGTCTCGACAGACATGTCGACGTTGGTGCGGCTCGGAATGTTGTAGATCACGATCGGAATGCCGACCCGATCGTTGATGGCCTTGAAGTGCTGGAAGAGGCCTTCCTGGGTCGGCTTGTTGTAATAGGGGTTCACGATCAGGATGCCGTCGGCGCCTGACTTTTCGGCATGTGTCGACAGCTCGATCGCCTCGTCGGTCGAGTTCGATCCCGTGCCCGCAATAACCGGGACGCGGCCACGCGCGGTCTCGATCGTGATGTCGATCACGCGCTTATGCTCGTCGAAATTCAGAGTGGGGCTTTCGCCGGTGGTCCCGGTCGGAACCAGGCCGTGGGTGCCCTCGGTGATCTGCCAATCGACGAAGCGGCGCAACGCCTCCTCGTCCAACGAACCGTTCTTGAACGGCGTAATCAGCGCCGTGATGGAGCCTTTGAACATGCGCTCTCTCGATGTCCTGGATTGCCGCCGGCACGGGAACGCGCTCGGCACAATCGTTGTCTTATGATGTCCACGGCTTTATCCGCCGCAAACCTCCGCCTTGTGCGAGTGGGATACCTTGAACGCGCGCGCCCGAATTTGTACCCTCTCCCGTATTCGCCCGTGTCGACCACGGCCTCATTGCGGCTGGGATGGTGGACATTATGCGCTCAGGCGGCTGCCTGCAAGCCAGGGCCGCCCGGGGTCTCGGCAGGTGTTACGTGCTATCGTCGTGCCACACGGGTTATGCCTCATAGGGGCCAAAAAGAAGCTGCAACTGCCTATCACACTTGAATTTCTTCCGGCGCAGCCGGGAATCTAACCGGCGCAGTCGTGGCGCCGCGGCGAGGAAAAGCGTGACGGGACAGAACTCGAAACGAGGTATCAGGCGCAACCGCTTATCCACCGCCAGCCGAGGGCTCTTCGTGCTGCTTGCGGCTGCCGGCCTAGCCGCCCGCCCCACCCAAGCCGATCCGGCCAAACAGGCGGGCAACGCAAAAGCGCCTACCAAGATCGCCACCCGAGGCCCTGAAACGGGCCACCCCGAGCTTCCGAAACCGGCCAAGCCTTCACAAGGCGAGCGCGCGCATACGAGCAGGCTCGATGCCGCGATCGCGCCGTTGAGTTCCTATTCGCTCAGCGCGGCTGATTCACAGGCGCTACGGGACGCCGTCAAGGCGCTCTCGTCGGGTGGCGGCGACGTTGAGAAGGCCAACGCTCTCAAAGCCGATATCAAGGACCCGACCGCCCGCAAGCTCGTCGACTGGATCCGGCTGCGTAAGGGGCTCGGTACGCCGGCCGAGTATCGCGCGTTCCTCGACGCGAATCCGGCTTGGGCGGACAGGACGACGCTCACGCAGAAGCTCGAAGAGGCGCTGTTCGTCCAGGGCGGCAGCTCGGGCGAGATCAGGTCCTATTTCGTCGAACGCGAGCCCGTGAGCGGCGTCGGCTATGCGGCGCTCGCTTCCGCCTATCTGGCCGAGGACAATACCAACGAAGCTCGCCGGCTCGCGGCCAAGGCGTGGCGCGAGAAAATGATCCCGGCGAACCTAGAAGGCGGGTTCCTCACCCGGTTCGGATCGCTGCTGACGCCCGCGGATCACAAATGGCGGCTCGACCGGCTTTTGATGGACGATATCCGCTGGCAGGGCGAGAAATCGGCGCGGGCGGCCATCGTGCGCCGGGTTATCCCGCTGCTGCCGACCGGAGAGCAGAAAAAGGCCGAAGCCCGTCTTGCGGTTTTTCTCGGCTCCAACGGCGCACGCAAGGGCATCGAGGCTTTCCCGGCCGAGGGCGTGCCGGACTGGGGCCTCACGTTCCATCGCATTCAGGCGCTTCGGCGCGCGGGCAAAACCGAGGAAGCCGCGAAGCTCCTGCTCGGCGCGCCCACCGAAGAAGCCCTGATCGTCTCTCCCGACGATTGGTGGATCGAGCGGCGCGCCAATGCCTATGAGGCCTTGAAGGCCAACAAGCCCAAGCTCGCCTACGAACTCGTGCGCGAGGCCGGCCCGCTCGGCGCCAATCCTGCTAAGGACCAGGCTTTCATGGCCGGATGGCTCGCGCTTCGCTACCTGAAGGACACGAAAGCGGCCGAGCGGCATTTCCTGGCCATGAACAAATCCGCTGACGGCCCTCTCAGCCGGGCGAAGGCGCGCTACTGGCTCGGCCGTACGGCGGAAGCCCGCGGCGACAAAGCTGCGGCCAACGAATTCTACCGGCAGGCGCTTGCCGATCCGGATACTTTTCACGCGCTTCTTGCGCGCCAGAAGCTCGAACCGGGGCGGCTCGCCATCACCACCTCGCCGCCTGCCGAGCCGACGGCCGACGAGATCAAGCGGTTCGTCAGCCTGGATGCGGCCAAGGCCGTCGTCATCGCCAAGAGCGCGGGGCTCGACATCAGCATCCCGCGCAGCTTCCTGGTGCAGCTCCGGCAATACGCGAAAACCGAAGGCGAGAGCGCGATGGTGGCGCACCTCGCGGAAGCGATTGGCGACACGCAATCCGCCGTCCGCGCGGCCAAGTATGCGATCGCGCGCGGGCAGAACCTCTACTACTACGCCTATCCGGTACATCCGTTCCCGGCTTACAAGCCGCTGCGCAAGCCGCCCGAGACGGCGTTCCTGCTGGGTCTCGCGCGGCAGGAGACTGAGTTCAACACGCTGATCGTTTCCGGCGCCGGTGCCAAGGGCTTGCTGCAGGTCATGACGGTGACAGCCAAGCACGTCTGCCAAGACTACAAGATCAAGTGCGACATCAACCGGCTGCTGACCGACCCGTCCTACAACGCCATGATGGCGTCGGCTTATGTGGGCGATCGGATGGAAGAGTTTTCGGGATCCTACATTCTGACGCTCGCGGGCTACAATGCCGGGCCAGGGCGCGCACGCCAGTGGATCCGGGAATTCGGCGATCCGCGGAATCCGAAGGTCGATCCGATCGACTGGATCGAGCGCATTCCGATCCAGGAAACGCGCGAATACGTGGCGAAGGTGCTGGCCAATATTCAAATCTACCGGGCGCGGCTCGGCGAAGAAGCCGCCGCACTCAGACTTGAAGAGGATCTCAACAGAGCGCGGATGGCGGCGCGCCATCCGCCGACGACCGCGGGGGCGCGGTCGGACGGGTAGCGAAGTTTTTCGTAGTGCGTTCGCAACGGGGCTGGGCGGCTTCGTTGCAGGACTTTCAGTGGGGTTGTTGGTCATGACGCGTGATAACCAGGCGTTTCGAGACATCTATTTCACGGCCCGAGACGGGCTCCGGCTTTATGGGCGGCACTATCCGGCCGCGTTCCATGACGGCACCGTGCGCCGACCGGTTCTCTGCCTCGCCGGCCTCACGCGCAATTGCCGCGACTTCAACGTGATCGCGGAAGCGCTTTCGCAGCGCTCGGACGGGCCACGCGACGTCTACACCTTCGACTATCGCGGGCGAGGTCTTTCGGAGTCCGATCCCGACTGGACCAACTATGCGGTCCCGATCGAGATGCTGGACGTTCTCGATTTCATGATCGTGGCAGGCATCCAGAACGCATCGATCATCGGCACCTCGCGCGGCGGTCTCATCGCCATGGTCATGGCAGCCGCACAACCTTGCGCGGTGGGGCCGGTGGTTCTGAACGACATCGGTCCCGTCATTGAGCAGAAAGGCCTCGGACGGATCTCCGCTTACGTCGGGCGCATTCCGCTGCCGGGTTCGTGGGCCGAGGCCGGAAGCCTCGTGCATGACATGAGCCGACGTGCGTTTCCGGCTGTCCCTGCCGGCGAGTGGATCGAAGTCGCGAAGCAGTGGTTCAATGAGCACAAAGGACGGCCGGCGCCCGGCTACGATCCCGAGCTTTCGAACGCGCTTTCCGTGCTCGACGGGCCAATCCCGGCCTTATGGCCGCAGTTCGAGGCGATGAAGCGCGTGCCGGTTCTGGTCCTGCGTGGAGAGACCTCCGACATTCTCTCGGCCGAGACCGTCGAGGAAATGCGCCGCCGCCATCCCGCGTTTTCGTCTTACGTGGTGCCGGGGCAGGGCCACGCGCCGCTGCTCCGAGACCAGGAGACGATCGATCAGATCGCAAACTTCCTGGCTGCGTCCGAAACGTCCGAGCGCCAGCCGCGGCTGGCCTACGGCTGAGCGTCGCGCGTGCGCCTGCGGGACGTGAGCAGGCTCACCAGGACAAGCACGGCAAGGCCGAGCGGGAGCCCGAACACCCCGCCTGTCGCACTATCAATGCCTAGCCAATTGGCGAGACCGGCTCGCGTCGGGGTTCCACGCGCCAGCGTCTCGAGCGACGCAAGGGCCGTCGCTTTCGCTTCATCGCTTTCGCCTTCGCGAGCTTCGGTTTCGAGAGCTTCGAATTCCTCGATGGCGGATTCGCTGGCGTTCGAGAGCGGCGCCCAGGTCCGGTAGAACGCAGCCGGAGCGACCTGAATGCCGATGTCGTAGTAGAGGGTCACGCCGGCTCCGACCAAAATGGCCAAGACCGCACCTATCGCCGTGGCGCGGCGCCACGCAAGCCCGAGTGCCAATACGGGAAACAGTCCGGCAGCGGCAAGCGACAGCGAGGCGACGATGATCTCGACCAGATCGTGCGGCCTCAGCATTGCCGTTCCGGCGGCCAGCGCGACGACGGCCAACACCAGGATTGAGGCAAGCCACGGGCGGGCTTTTCGCGACCCGTCCGCATCGATGTTCGCGATGGTCATGAGACCGCGAACCTGCGCGACCACGGCGACGATCGCGGCCGCCAGCAGACCGGCGATGAACAAGACCGCGCCTATACCAGGTATGCCGGAGAGGGCGGGCAGCGCGAGCAGCAGGCCTGTGGGCTCGATGACGAGCGCCGCCTGGCTCAGCGTTGCGGCTTCATTGCCGGCAGCGGTTGCAGCGGCCGGCAGCACCGTCGTGACATAGGCGTCCCATGCGGTAAGTTGGCCCGCGGTGATCGCACGCGCCGCAGCCACGACGGCTTCTTGCGTTTCGGGAGCAAGCACGCGCCACCGCTCCTCCAGATCCAACGCGTTCAAGGCAAGGCGATCGGCAATTGCCGATGGATCCTCGATACCCGCGCTCAAAGCTTTGGCGACCGCATCGAGCATGGCGAGCGACGTGCCATGGACATGTGCCACGCCCCCCTTGAGCGGCGCTTCAAGCCAAGCCGGCAGGGATGCGAGCGGCGTGCCGTCCGTGACTGCGTTGTAGATCGCGAGCTTGGCGTAAGCGGCGAGGGCGGGAACGGTGAGCAGCAACAGCATGACGAACAGCGCGGTCCAGGCGCCGGAGAGGCGGATCGCGGAGCGGCGCTTTCCGGCGGCGAGCGCGGCGATGAGATGAGGCAGCACCGCCACTCCCAGCACGACGGAAACGAGCAATGCTGAAAGATCGATCCCGGTGAGGCGCGCGAACGGCTTTGCGTGCACACTAAAGGTATCGAAATCGACGAGCCCGTTTTCGACGAGCTTTTCTTCAAGCGCGGCGATGGACGTCAGCGTCTCGGGCACGGCGAAATGCGGGATACCAAGCCCATGCGCCTTGATCGCCAATAACACGAGCGGCACCAGCAGACACGCAGCCAGCAGCAAGTAAGCAAACACGGAAAGCCAACGGAAGGCACGGTCGGTGAGCAGCGTTGCGCCCGCAGCGCTCAGCACGAACGCCCCTCCGAGTACAACGATCAGCGGCAAGCCCAATCCCGTTTCCGCCAGCAGGCCGATAAACGTGAACTCGACCGCCAACATCGGCAACGCCACAAATACGATGACGATCGCCGCAAGCATGGCCGTCACCCTGCCAAACCTTCGAAAGAGCGCTTCGGTTATCGTCGCTCCCCCCGCCCGCCGCACGCGCGGCGCGATCAGAAGTCCTGCGAGAACGACGCCAGCGAGAAGACCAAGCCCGTATGCAAGATGATCGAACCCGGCCACGAACACGAGACCGGGCAGCGACAGCAGAAAGACTGCAGGAGCCGCGGTTCCGGCGGTCGAAAGCCCGGCGAAGATCAGCGACCCCGATCCCTCCACGACGGGTGCGTCCGCGACCGCCCGCTCAGGTCCAGCAAGCACGTCACTCATGCTCGCCCCCCTCAATATCGATCCGGTTCTGGCGCGCGGCCCACACGAAGGCGAGGATCACGAGACCGATCAGCCCCCCTTGGGCCGCAAGGTAGTATCCAAGCGGCAATCCATCGACGCGCAGGAGATTGAAGGGCTCGGAGGCCAGCAACAGTCCCGCCGTCAGACACGCGACCAACAGCAGGGCCGAGGTGGTCAGACGCGCCGACCGCAGCGTGTGGCGGCGTGCGTGGTGGCGTTTCATGGCGCGGCGCGAAAACCCAGCCGCAATGAGCAGGATACCGAGCGCCAGGATGAAAGCGGTGCCGCCGTAGCCGAGCAGCGGGAAGAAATCGATGTTGGAGAGACCCAGCGTGTCGCCGGCACCCATCACAACGATGACGGCTCCTGCCAGCAGCAGTAGCCCGAGGACGATTTCGATCATCTCCCCTACTCTCCCCGTACGCGCAACTCACATACCCCATCGATAGACGACCCAACCGATAGTCCGGCCTTTTGGCAGTCCGGCGACTATCCTCGCAGAATGAGGCTGACCGCAATCGCTATCGAAACGACGACGACGAGAGGGCGGATCAAAGGCGCGCCATGGACCATGGCGGCGCGCGCGCCGAGCTGGGCTCCCAGGACCTGTCCGGCCGCCATCGCCAATCCCACCCTGTAATTCACATTTCCCATCGCCGCAAAGACCGCGAGGGAGACGATATTCGACGTGAAATTCAGCAGTTTCGTGCCGGCAATGGCCGCCATCAGGTCGGCGCCGTAAAGCGCAATGAAGGCGATCAGCAGCATCGAGCCGGTACCCGGACCCAGGAAGCCATCGTAGGCTGCGATGGGTAAGGCTGCGCCGAGGGCAAAGGCTACGCGGCCAAGCCGGGCCTTGCGATCTCCGCTGCCGAGCTGCGGGGCGAACGCAAAGTAGGCGGCGACCACAAGAAGAATGACCGGAACAGCACGACGCAGCCAAGCCGGATCGATCCATTGCACGGCGAGGCTACCGAGAACCGCGCCCACCGCCGCGGCAGCCACCGCTGGCGCCAACTCGGCAAAATCGATGTGGCCCGCGCGCCAGAATGCGAAGCTCGACGCAGCGACGCCGAACGTGCCCTGCAGCTTGTTGGTGGCGATCGCCTCGGCCGGCGGCAATCCAGCCATCAGCAGAGCGGGCAGTGTCAGCAAGCCGCCGCCGCCCGCGATCGCATCGACGAACCCGGCGCACACCGCCGCCGCGACGAGCAGACAAACGATCTCCAGCTCCACGAGATTTTCCTGCTTCGTCTCAACCGGAGATCCGGACCCGATCGGCGGGCCGAGAAATCAAATTCGGGGTAGCACCTGTTGGCGCCACCCCGAACTGCATCTCCCTAGACTTGGGCCCTATTCTGATTTTTTCCGGGTGCGGGCTGGCCCTTCCTCACCCCGGTCCGGGGCACAATGAGTGTGCACCCCTCGACTGTCAAGAACACTAGGCTAGGCAACAGGTTTCTCTGCCCGGGTAATTCGTTCGATGAGGCTGGCCCGGCGTTCTGCTTTCTTGGGCGTCTCTCCGTTCGCGACGGCGGAGACCGGGGATGTTCCGTTCGGCTCGGTGCCGTTTCCGTTGGCTTCGCGCGCGGCCGGCACGGTGGGCGCGGCACCATCGAGGGCCCGCAGGAAACCCGTCACACGGCTTGCATCGCCGGCTTCCCGGCGCGGCGCCTGCCCGACGGCGGTCTGGGCGGGGCGAGACGAAGACGGCCGAGGTGCATTGATGCGCTCGACAAGAGGCTGCTTCGGGCGGCCGGTCGTATCGCGGCGCGCGCCTCCCGTCGGCAGCGTGCCGGCGCCCAGCCGGCGCATCTCGTCCATGAAGTGGGCGGCCTGGCGCGCGAGCTTTTCGTTGGCGGCGGCAATCTCGGAGCGCAGCCGCTGGATCGTGCTGTTCTGTTCGTCAGCCTGTGCCTGCAGCGCGCTGACACGCGCGCGCATCGCCACCTTGCTTTCCTTCAAGGTGCGGTCGTCCACGTCCTCGGCCTCATAGGTCGCGAGCGCCGCCTTCAGCCGCGCGACCTCGGCCGTCTGATCCTGGTTGGTGGTCGTCAGCGACCGGATCTGCGATTCCAGAGCGGCCTGACCGGCGTGTCCGGCCTCCGCCATGCCGCGCGCCGAACGCAAGGCGTTTTCGGCTTCGATAAGATCCCGGCGCAGGCGGTTGATCTCGTCGGAGTGATCCTCGACGGGGGCAGCTACGGGTGTCGAAGACGCTGTGCTGGTGGAGATTTTTTGAGCGTCGGCAGGCGTGGATACCGCGTCGTTGCGGGAGCTCGCATTCGATAGCGCGCTCTGCAAGCGACTGATGACGGCGGACTGATCACGCGTCTTGGTGCGCAGCGCCTCGATCTCGGACCTGAGCGCGACCTCGCCGTCGAAACGCGGATCGGCAAGAGATTCGCGGTTGCGGGCCGCACGGGCCGCAAGCGTGGCATTGAGACGGTGGATTTCATCGCGCTGCTGCGCGTTGATCTGGGTCGCTTCCTCGAGGGCATGGACCTGGCGTTGCGAAGACTGCGTGAGGTCGCCGATCTCGCGGTCGCGATTGAAGAGAAGCTTCTTGGTTTCGTTGAGGCGAAACTCGACCTTCGGCATACGCTCGGCGATGGTCTGTTCAAGAACCCGGCGTGCGTTCTCATGCTCCTCGAGCGCAGCCCTCAGGCGCTCGACCTCGCCTTCCAGCTCGCTGATGCCTGCGTCTCGGCGGTTCAGCTCGACGCGCTGCCTCGCGGCGGAGTACGCGGCTTTTTCAACTTTTTGTTCGAGCTTGTGAATGGTGAGCGCGTAGGTCGCGCGCAGGCGATCCTTGTCGGCGGCGATTTCGGCGGAGGACAACGGCATCGTCGCGCGCAACTCGCGGGCCGCGATACGCGCCGAGCGGCGGCCATAGAGCGGCGCCACCAGGAACCCGATGAGGCCCGCAGTAAAAAACCCGAGCGCCACCAGCATGGCCGACTGGATGGTGATCACCGGCGCATCTCCCGGGCCACTCCTCTCATTTCAGTTCCCGCTCGTTGCCTTGCGGATGGGTGCAAGGCCATTGATCAGAACGAATGGTCAGAACCACCGACACATCAGACCCCAACAGTCTGACGCCATCATGGCCTCGTGACGCTGACTTACAAAGCGAACCCGCCGCTCAGCAACAAGGCCCACATGCACGACGCCAGCCCACGTTTCACGCGTCAGAGAGACATAAGGTCTGACGTGATCATGGTCTAAGCCGCACACGGAGCCCAGCGCAAGAGCGTTGCTCTGCAACAGGTCGTTGGGTCACTTATAAAGGATTCCACGTCGGCGTGCGGGTATACTTCAGATATCCCACGTTAGCGCCCAGACGTAAGCCGACGCCCGAACGAATGATCGCGAGCGTCACCCCTTCGTTTTGCTGGAACTGCACGCTGAGCCCGCCAACGAGATACGCTGCGCCCTGCACACCGCCGAATCTATTATAGATTTCCGAGGGATCGTGCATGTTGTAGACGAGCACCATGGTCTTGGAGCCTTCTGCGCCGGCGTCATAGCCCATCGATGGGCCTTGCCAGAACACTTTGTGATCTCCGGCGTCCTTCGTGTAGAGACGGCCTTCGCCATAGCGAAGGCCCACAACGAACGCACCGCCCGCGTCTTCGCCTAAAATATAGCCATTGGGGCGACCCTGGCTCTTGAAGGCATACTCGACCGCCTGACCGAGACCCTGGCTGATGGCGCCGAAGAAGCCGTGCCCGGCCGCAATGATTTCGTTTTGCTCGTAGTGCCGGGCTTCGCCACCACCCTGAGGGTAGGGTTCGCGGTACGGCGCTCCGCCACCTTGGGGCGGCGCGTAGGGCTCGCCATAGCCGCCGCCGTCGTTGGCGGGCTGGCCGGGATCGTTATAGCTGTAGCTGCCGTTCTGCCGTTGGCGGGTGGGCGAGTAGGCATCGCTGCCGCGGGGGTACGAATCGCGGCTCGGCGCATAGGCGTCTCCGCCGCTGCCGCCGCCACCATATCCGCCGCTGCCGTTCGGTGAGTAGGCATCGTTGGCGCCGTAACCTCGGTTGCCGCCGCGCGCGCCGTTGCCCTGCGAATAGGCGTCGTTGTGGTTGGCGTAGCCATCATTGCGCCCGCCGGAATAAGACGAGCCGTCGTCGCCGTAGCCGTTGTTGGCTGGCCGATCGGACTGCCAGGGATTGTTGTCTTGGGCGTGTGCGGAGATGGCGGCCAGAACGAGAAGTGCCGCTCCGGAAAGCGCCGGAAAAAGGCGCGAGCGAATCGAGATTATCATGGGCTTCCGAAATCCTTGGGTCTCGTTGAATAGAGGCGCAGACCTCAGCGCCGAGACGTAGCGAACCCCATTAGATCCTTGCCCGAAAGTGTTACCAAAGTGTGGCCGCGAAGCCGCGCAAAGGCGGCAGAACGATAGCGGATTCAAGCAAGTGCGCGAGATGACTCGCGAATTCACGCGTCGAGGATTTTATTGCTGGCGCGGCGCAATCGGCGTGCGGCCCCAGGCGATGAAGTTGGGATTGTAGTAAGAGTCCTCGCCGTTGCCGTAGACCAGCGGATGGCCCGCCAGCGTCGTGACGCACCCACCCGCCGCCTCGAGGATGGCTTGTCCGGACGCCGTGTCCCATTCCCTGGTCGGGCCGAGACGAACGTAAAAATCCGCGTCGCCGCGCGCGATCAGACAGAATTTGAGAGACGAACCGGCGCGTTTCACTTCGGCAATCGAATAATCGGCGAGAAAGGCTTCGATCTGCGTTGTGCGATGCGAACGGCTTTCGAGAACGGTCAATGCGTCAATGTTCGGCGTGCGGGTCTTGAGTTCCCGAAGCGGACAGTCGGAGAGGTTTACGTCGGTACGGCCCGGTGGGATATATGCTTCAACGGCCTTGCCCTTGCCGAGGGTGACGTAGAGGGCGCCGAGGACCGGCGCATAGATCAACCCGAAGACCGGCACCTTGCCGACGACCAAGCCGACATTGATTGTGAATTCACCGCGCCGTTCCACGAATTCGCGCGTGCCGTCGAGCGGATCGACGAGGAAGAACGTCGTACCCCGCGGTGGGGCAACACCGAGCGCCATGCTCTCCTCGGCGACGACCGGAATGCCGCGTGCTGCGGTCCAAAGCCCATCCAGAAGAATGGCTTCGGCTTCGCGATCGGCGGCGGTGACAGGAGAGGAATCGGCCTTTTCCTCTACGGCAGTCCCGCTCTCGTAAAGTCGCATCTGAGCGGCGCCGGCTGCGAGGACCGACGGCAGTAAACGCTCGGCCAGCGCCGGGAAATCAAACGTCCGCATCGGACAGGGCCCCGATTCGCATTTTTTCTCTCGATTATGGATTCGACCTAACACGGCGTGGCCGTCAAGGCTCAATCATCGCCCAAAATTCGGGGGCTTGTCGGCGGGTAGGCTGCCAGCCTTTGCAGATGAGCGGGTGGCGTGTATCAGAACAGATGTCGTAATTGCGACGCGTGATCTTTTTTGCGCGACACGAAACAATCGGGCGCGCGTGGCCGCAGATCTGGAACGAGGGCCTCCAGACGCGACAATGGAAGATCAATCATCCTCAGGGTGATGCGCGAGGCTTATTCAGAAGGCGGGCCGATGCCGCGACGTGCGGCGCCTGCCGATAGCAGATTGTTCGTCAGGGGGAATTTCCATGACCGAGGCTTCTCAGCGTGTCCATCCCACGGATCTCGAACTCGCCGCGTTGATCTCGAGCAAGATCTGCCATGACGTGATCGGCCCCGTCGGCGCCATCTACAATGGCCTCGAGATCCTGAGCGAGGACGACGACGCGGAAGCCAAAAACTACGCGATGAGCGTCATCCGCAACGTCACCGAGCAGGCCTCGGCGCGACTGCAATTCGCGCGTTTTGCCTTTGGGGCAGCCGGCTCGGCCGGTTCGCTGATCGATCTCGGAACCGCCGAGCAGATCTCCCGAGGTTTCATCGGCCAGGGCAAGCACAAGCTGGTCTGGCAAGGCCTTCCCGGACACATGACCAAAGACAAGGTCAAGCTGCTGCTCAACCTGATCGCCGTCGCGGTGACGGCCCTGCCGCGCGGCGGCGACATCGAAGTGCTGATGTCCGGCACCCTGGAGGCTCCGAACTTCGTGCTCCGCTGCCGGGGAACGGCCGCGCGGGCCCCCCAGCATCTGGGCGAGTTCATATCGGGCGAAGGCGTGCCGCCGCTCGATGCCATGACCATTCAGGCCTATTACACGTGGCGGCTGGCACAGTCGGCCGGGATGTCACTGGCCATCGTGAAGGATGGGCCGGACATCCTGCTTTCCGCGCTCGGTTAAATCGATCCGTTCGCTGCTGTTTACTTTCAAAGCCCGTAACGGTGCTCCGTCACGGCATTGCGAAAGCGTGCCTGACGATCAGGACGTTGCGCCGTCCGGCGCGTCTTTTTCCAGACCTCGTCCTCAACCAGTCGTTAACTCCTTTAAAGCACAAATGACTATAGGACCAACGCTCGAGTTGCGTATCGTTCGATCGCGCCGTGCCTCAGCGCCTCTCCTGCTATCTCCATTCGAGGATCGGAGTCTCGACGTCCATGAAGCGGTGCCTGATCGCAGATCAATCCGAGATCATCCGCAAGGTCGCCCGGCACTACCTCGAAAAGCTCTCTTTCGAGGTGCTGGAAGCGGATTCCGCCGATCCGGCGCTCGGCCTCTGCCGCGAAAAGACCATCGACGCCATCATTCTGGATGCACGCCTCCCCGGCAAGACAACGGTCGAATTTCTTTCCGCCCTGCGCTTCGCCGGAACCGCCCACCGGCCGCTGATCATCTACGCGACCACCGAGAACGACCCGTCCGACATCTCGCGCGCGTTCGCGGCGGGAGCCGACACCTACCTCATGAAACCGTTCGATCAAAACTCGCTCGTCGAGACGATCAGCAATACCGGGCTTGCCGCCTAACCTGCTATCGACCGCTCCCGGATCAAGCGTAAGCTTCCCAGCCCCTGCCGCATCGTGTACTTATCGCCGACCTCGTCGGGCGTCTCCCGCTGCGAGTTCCGGGCTTCCTGTGCCGCGCAGCAAAAGCGCGCGCCCTCACGCTGACGATCGAGACTTCCCTTGCTGCGCGTCGAGCATCTCAAAGTCGGTTCGCTTCCCGCCCTCTCGTTCTCGGTGTCGGACGGAGAGTGCCTTGCGGTGGAGGGCCCGTCAGGCTCCGGCAAAACCCGAATTCTACGCGCCATCGCCGATCTCGATCCGATCGATGCGCAACTGTTTCTCGATGGCGTCGAGCGCCGTGAAATGTCTGCTGCCGATTGGCGCAAAGCGGTTCGCTACGCGGCGGCCGAGCCTGGCTGGTGGTCCGATACACCGCGGGACAGTTTTCCGAATATCGCTTCGCACGAAGTGCGTGTCTCGCGGCTGCTCGCTGCGGTCGGACTGGACGAAGACGTTCTGGAGCGACCGATCGCCATGCTGTCGACAGGCGAACGGCAGAGGATTGCACTGGTGCGTGCGCTCGCGGACGAACCCAAGGTGCTGTTGCTCGACGAGCCAACCGGCGCACTCGATGTCGGCTCAGCGGCCCTTGTCGAGGAGCTGCTTCGTTTTCAACTTCTCGCCGGGCGGAGCATCCTGATCGCGAGCCATGATCCGGCGATGATCGGACGTCTCTCGCACGCCCGGCTTCAACTCGCCCCAACCGAGCGTCCGGCCCGATCCACGAGGATGCCGCCGCCATGAGCTACATTCCGCTCGAGTTTTCCGACCTCGCGCTCGCCGCCATCCTGCTGATTGCCAACGGGGCCGTCTCGATCTGGTATCAGCTCGGCCTCGAGCGTACGCTCGCCATTTCAGCCGTGCGCATGGTGGTGCAGCTTTCGATCGTGGCGCTGGCGCTCAAACTCATCTTCTCGCTCGACTCGCCGCTGTGGACGGTTCTGTTCGGCCTGTTCATGACCGCAGCCGCCGCCTACGAGGTGGTTTCGCGGCAGGAGCGGAGAGTTGCCGGGCCAATCGGTATCCTGCTCGGGACCGGAGCGCCGTTCTTCGCCGGCCTCGTCGCGACGATGTTCGCGGCCATCGCGGTGATCGGTCCGGATCCGTGGTATGCGCCGCGTTATGTGCTGCCGATCTTCGGTATGATGCTTGGCAACGCCCTCTCGGGCACGACGCTGGTGCTCGACTTCATGACCAACGCGGCCGTGCGCGAGCGCCCGGCCATCGAAGCGCGCCTCGCGCTCGGCGCCGGCCGCTTCGAAGCGTTCGACATCGTTCTCAGGCGCGCGCTCACGACCGGGCTCATGCCGATCCTGACCGCAATGGCGACCACCGGCGTCGTTTCGCTACCCGGCATGATGACTGGGCAGATCCTGGCGGGCATCGATCCGGTTTCGGCGGCAAAGTATCAGGTGATGATCATGTTCCTGATCTCGGGCGCGACCGGTGTGGCGGTGTTGGCGGCGGGGCTCGGCTCGGTGCTTCTGCTAACCGATGAGCGCCACCGGCTGCGGATCGACCGGCTGGTCCAGCGCTAATGCTCCAAGCCTCAGCGGCCTAAAAATGTTTCGGGCGCCGTCCATCGCTGGAAGGCGCCCGATGAATGCATGTCCGCAGTCCGGAAAGCCGCGCTTAGGGCGACGGAGTTACGGGCGCGACCGGCGCGGAGGCCGACGCTTCCGCGGCCGGGCTGTTCGGAGCCGACGGGTTTTCGACAACCGGAGCCGGAACGGAAGCCGGGCGGTCGGCGATTGCGGCAGCGGCGCGCTCAGCGGCCAGTGCGGCGCGTTCAGCAGCGGCAGCGGCACGCTCCGCAGCGGCGGCAGCGGCTTCGGCAGCAGCGGCGCTAGCCTTGTGGGCCGCATCCGCGTCGGTGGCGGGCGGCGTCGGCGTGCTCACGTCTGCCTTGACGGGCTCAACCTTGACTGCCTCGGCGGAAGACGTGGCGGCGCTGGCGGCTTCGGCCGTTGCGGCGGCAGCAGGAGGAACCGGGATCGTACCAGTCTCGACCGGAGCGGCTGGTGCCGCGGTCGGTTCGGGCTTGGCTTCGGCAGCCTTTTCCTCGCTCGGCTTTTCAGCAGGCGTGGATTCGGTCGCTGCAGTCGTGGAAGACTTGTCTTCCTTCTTTTCGACCTTCTCAGGCGACTTCGCGGCGGCTTCCTTCTTGGCAGGCGCCGACGACTTGTTGTTGGCCTTGGCGTCCTGCTGCTTCTGCGTCTCGGCGCCCCAGCACACTGTCGCGGAGGCGGTGCAGGTGTGCTCGTCGAACACGATCATGTTGAGGAAGAGCTCGCAGCTCACGTCCTTCTTGCCGACCGAGAACTTCTCGATGCCCTGCTCGGCCGCCCAAGTAGCAATGTGCTTGTCGAGCAGGTCCTTGGCGTCTCGCGTCGGGCCTTCCTTGCCGTAGTCGTTGACCGTGAAGCCCATGCGCTTGCAGCCCGCCATGGCGGGATGAGCGAAGGCGAGTGCACCGGTCAGAACGGTGGCCAGGGTGAACTTGGAAGCGAAACCCATCAAGTTTCTCCGTAACGGTCGAAAAACGTTTGGTCTTCATGCTGCTATAGCTGTGTCAGCCGACCATGCCTAGACCGGTTGGCAACATTATGCGCAGCTTTGACTAATTGCTCAAAAGGGTTAGCGGCCGCAGGTCCGGTCGGCCCACCCTGGTAAATTTCCCGCCAATATCAGGCGAGAACAAGGCCCATGTTCACATATCGCGGGGTGTCGCCCAGAACGCGCACCTAAGTAAAAAAACACCGCGTGCCCTTGCGGAGCGCGCGGTGTGCAATTTCGCCATGCCAGATTCGATCGAACCCGGCTGGACTGCTCAAAGCTTGCAGATCGTGGCCGAGCCACGGCAGGTCCAGCCCCAGGATCCGCCCTGCTTGCAGCTGTAGGTGCGCGGACCATACGTATAGCCCGGCAGGTTTGCAGCTGCGCCGACCTTGTTGTTCGAGCCCATCCAAGCGGCCCAGGCGCCCCAATCGACTGCCTGAAGAAGCGCTTCGTCAACCTGTAGCTTCGCGTCTTGCTGGCTTCCGGCCTCGCCGATCGCACCCTTCTTGAAGCAGGTCTTGGCCTCGGCCACGCTGGCCGAGAAAGCGAGGCCCGCGACGGCCCCCAGCGCCATCATCGAACGCATAGCTTTGTGCATCGATTTTCTCCCTGGAATTTAGAACGCGGCAGTTCTTGCCCGTGGCAGAGAACCGGCCCGTAGCAGAACCCGAGGGACTCTGCCCCACTTGGCGCACGCTCACCATCCGTCATTCACAGGAAAGAGCGGGGAGACACCGTTTTTTGGTTTCTCGTTGCCTCGCGACAACTCACCTCAACCGGCTTGCTGCAAGTTCACGGCTTTTGGGCCTTTTCCGCGCGTGTCCGGCTCGGTATCGAACGAAATGCGGGTCCCCTCGCCCAGGTGCGCAATGCCGGATCGCTCGATCGCGCTCACGTGCACGAAGACATCCTTGCCGCCGTCGTCTGGCGTGATGAAGCCGTAGCCCTTCTGGTCGTTGTAGAACTTCACGGTTCCGCTTTGCCGCATTTCGCTTCTCCAGATGCCCGCGTGACATCGGGGGGAGACCGGCGAGAGAGCGGGCAAGCTCGCGCCGGCCATCCGGCGCGATCACCTTCGACGATTGCAAAACACCATCACGTTCAACAGCACGATCCTGCTTCGTCCACGTCAGTCTCGGCAAACACTCGGACCTTAAGTATTCCGAATGACGACGCCCGGCGCAACCCTTGGCGTCTCCGGAGGGAGCAGGAAATGCTGACGCTTCACGAGGAAGTTATGCGCTCGCCCACGAGCCAGGCGAGATGGCTTTCCGCACCCGTGCCGCGGGCCAGCGTGCGCGCGAGATAAGGAAGAAGAGCGCGCAGTTTCTCTTCGAGCGTAAAGGGCGGATTGAGAATAAGCAGGCCAGTGCCCGGCAACTCGCCCTCGGCGCGGGGTGCGCGCACGAACAGTTCCGCCGAGAGAAGCTTGGGAATGCCGAGGGCCGCGGCGTCGCGTGCGAAGGCGCGTGTGATTTTGACGTCCTTGATCGGGTACCAGAGGATCACCGTTCCGGTCGCGAAACGGCGATGAGCAGCGGAGAGCGCCTCAACGAGACGGCGAAATTCTCCCGGCTCCTCGAACGGCGGATCGATGAGAACGACGCCGCGCCTTTCTTTCGGCGGCAGCAACGCTTTCAGCGCCGTCCATCCGTCAATCATCATCGTCTTGACGGAAGCATCCTTCGCGAACAGCGCCTTGAGGCTAGCGGCGTCCTCGGGATGGGCCTCGTTCACGACCAGCACATCACCCCGGCGCATCAGCCGGCGCGCGACGAGCGGGCTGCCCGGATAGCTGACGATTTCGTCGCGGCCGGCGTTTTCCGCCCGCACGACTTCCAAATACGGCGCGAGGATCGCGGCGATCTCGGCTGGCGGCGCATCGACGAGCAAGCGACCGATCCCGTCGCGCCATTCGCCAGTCTTCTGCGCCTCATCGCTCCCGAGATCGTAGAGGCCAATGCCGGCGTGGGTATCGATGACGCGGAACGGCTGGTCCTTGAGCTTCAGATGCTCAATGACAAGCGCGAGCACCGCGTGCTTCAGCACATCGGCGAAGTTTCCGGCGTGATAGATGTGGCGATAGTTCATGAGTGGCCCAAAGCGATCCGGGAGACGCGCGGCCGCGTCTCCCGGTGCTTGGTAGCATAGTCCGAGGGCCGGTGTGGACCTTCCGGCTCAGCCGGTCGAATGAATGTGAGAGGGGACGGCCGGCGGGGTTCCGGCGGCGCGAGGCTGCTCCCCGTAAGATCCATACGACGCCGCCGTCGCAGGCTTTTCGAGTTGCGGGGCGATCTCAGCCGGATCCTTGACCCGACGCGAGCGGCCGTCGAAGGCAGCGCCCTGCTCGATCGACAGGAGGTGGCTGTGAATGTCGCCCTCAACCTCGGCACCGGCGTGCAGCACCACATGGGTACCCATGATCGCGCCGTTGACGCGGCCGAACACGTCGACCGTCTCGGCGGCGATCGCACCCTGGATGATCGCTTCCTTGCCGACCTCAAGCTGGCGGCTGTGCAGATCGGCCTGAATGTTGCCGAGCACCTTCAGCGAACCCTTGCAACGAATGGTGATGGTTTGTCCTTCGATCGACAGATCGTTGCCGATAACGGACTGGGTGGTCGCTCCTGCGGCCTCGACGGCGTACAAATGCTGCTTCTCGACGCCGTTGCCGCGATCCATCCGGCGCAGCTGCGGTGCGGGGGGCTCGGCCGGAACGGACTCGGGCTTGCGACTGAATACCATGCTCACTCTCCCTGACGCTAAACGTAATCCGCACATGGCCTTCATGCGGCCCGAGTTCGTCGAATTCATGTCAGAGGCGCGCAGAACATGAGATAATTGCGCTCGGCGCATTGTCAGGCGGACGACATGATGCAAGCGACAAGCCGGCACCGACATGCGCCCGTTCGAACATGCGACTACGAATTGGGCGAAGCGCGAATATTTCGTGCAACGACGATCGCGGCGAGGTCCTGGAGGCAGCGGCCCTCATGACGGCGACGGACGAAAATATGAGTGCAGCGCGCGAAGCCATGGTGCGCGAGGTCGAGCAGCGCATGGTCGACATGGTGCCGTGGATCGGCCGGAGCGCGCTGTCTCCGCGGGTCATCGCTGCGTTGAGGGATGTGCCGCGACACCTGTTCGTGCCGCCCGAGCATCTGTCGGAAGCCTATCTCAACCGCCCCGCCGCGATCGGCTACCAGCAAACGATCTCGCAGCCGTTCATCGTCGCGCTTATGACCGATCTCCTCGATCTCGATCCCGACGACAAGGTGCTCGAGGTCGGGACGGGATCGGGCTACCAAACCGCCATCCTTTCCCGTCTGGTCGCACACGTGTTCACCATCGAGGTGTGTGCGCCTCTCGCCGCGCGATCGGGGCGTCTGCTTCAGCGGCTCGGATTCTCGAATATCGTTGCCCGGACCGGCGACGGCTATCTCGGCTGGCCGGAGGCCGCCCCGTTCGATGCCATTATCGTGACAGCCGCGCCGCCCGAGATCCCGGAGCCGCTGATCGCGCAGCTCGCGCCCGGGGGCCGCCTGATCGTTCCCGTCGGCGGCGTCTCGCAGCAACTCATTCTTGTCGAAAAGAAGCGCGATCAATCGATCGTCTTGAGAGAAATCATTCCCGTGTGCTTTGTTCCGCTGACGCGACAAGACACGGCTTAGGATTAACGACTTAAGCCTTATTGCGGGTTCGATGGCGAGATTGCAGGTTCGGGGCCGGCAGAGCGAACATCGGCAGCTCTGTCTCGGCTGGCGGCGGGCGGTGACTAGGGAGACGACGGAATGGACGATCTCGACAGGTTCGAGCCGGGGATACAGACCTTCAGAGGCACGGTGCGTGCCTGGGCGACCAGCACGGCCGAACTGGTGACCGACAGCGGGCTTGTCGTGTTTCTCGATACGCGCGGGCAACCGCCGCTGCCGGCCGGAACGCGCATTCTCGTCGAAACGCGCAAGTATCGGCCTTGCCATTACGTGACGAAAGTGACGGCAGGCTGAGGCTGCTCGCCTGCTCTTCAGATGCGGGCGACGAAGCTATCCACAACGCGCTTCCTGCCCGCGTGATCAAACTCGATCGTCAGCTTATTGCCATCCACCTCGGTCACCGTACCGGGGCCGAATTTCTGGTGGCGTACGCGATTGCCGACACTGTAGCCGGCGCCTTCCGCCGATGACGACGCGATCAGCTGACCTTCGATGGTGATCGCCGGGCGCAGCGGGCGCATGCTGGCCTGGCGCTGCCGGTCTGCGTCACGCGTCCAATTGCTGTTTTGCGACTGCTCGTACGGCTTCGTTTTTTCGTAGGACTTGTTTTTTTCGTAGGATTGGGCCCGCTGCCAGCCCGGTGTGTCGTAGCTCGCGCCAAAGCGAGGGTTTGCATCGTCGAAACGGCTTTTGCCGTAAGGGTTGCGGCCGCTTTCGAACGGATTGCCGAAGTTCTGGTACGCCCCGCCGAATGGGCTCTTGGTTTCCTGGACCTCGGTATCGCCCTCGGGCAGGTCGTCAACGAACCGCGACGGGATCGCCGACTGATAGAGACCACGCGTGCGGCGGTTCTGAGCAAACGAGACCTTAGCAAGACGGCGCGCGCGGGTGATGCCCACATAGGCCAGCCGGCGCTCTTCCTCGAGGCCCTTCTCGCCGCTTTCATCGAGCGAGCGCTGATGCGGAAACAGTCCCTCCTCCCAGCCGGGCAGGAACACGGTGTCGAACTCGAGCCCCTTGGCGGCGTGAAGCGTCATCAGGCTGACGCGATCACCGTCGTCACCCTGCTCCGCGTCCATCACCAGCGTGACGTGCTCAAGGAAGGATTCGAGCGTTTCGAATTCGTGCATGAAGCGCACGAGCTCTTTCAGGTTTTCGAGGCGTGACTGCGCCTGGGGGCTTTTGTCGGCCTGCCAATGCGCGGTGTAGCCGCTTTCGTCGAGCACCAGCTCCGCGAGCTCGGTGTGCTTCATGGTGTCGACCATGCCGCGCCAGCGCTCGAACAGGCGCACGAGATCCGACAGCGACTTGCGGGCTTTTCCGGGAAGCTCTTCGGTCTCGATGATCTCGCGGGCGGCGCGATAGAGCGGAACGGCGCGGGCGCGGGCCAGCGCATGGATACGCTCCACGCTGCTGTCACCCAATCCGCGCTTCGGTACGTTGACGATGCGCTCGAACTTCAAATCATTGGCGGGGTTGTGGACCACCTCCAGATAGGCGAGCGCGTCCTTCACCTCGGCGCGCTCATAGAAGCGCGGGCCGCCGATGACGCGATACGGCACGCCCGTGGTGACGAAGCGGTCTTCGAAGGCGCGCATCTGAAACGAGGCGCGAACGAGGATCGCGATCTGATTCAGCTTGTGGCCGTCCTTGCGCAACTCCTCGATGTCGCGCGTGATGGCGCGGGCCTCTTCCTCGTCGTCCCAGACGCCCATGACGGCGACCTTGTCGCCCTTCTCGCCATCGGTGAAGAGCGTCTTGCCGAGACGGCCCTTGTTGCGCGCAATGAGGCCGGAGGCGGCCGAGAGAATGTGGCCGGTCGAGCGATAGTTGCGCTCCAGCCGGATGATCCGGGCACCTGGGAAGTCCTTCTCGAAGCGGAGGATGTTGTCGACCTCGGCGCCGCGCCAGCCGTAGATGGACTGATCGTCGTCGCCCACGCAGCAGACGTTGTCGGAGCCCTTAGCGAGCAGGCGCAGCCACATGTACTGGGCGACGTTGGTGTCCTGGTACTCGTCCACCAGGATGTAACGGAAACGGCGGTGGTAGTCGGCGAGCACATCCGGATTTTCGAGGAACAGGCGCAGCGTTTCGAGCAGCAGATCGCCGAAGTCGGCCGCATTCAGCTCCTTTAGGCGCTTTTGATACGCCGCATAGAGATGCGCACCTTTGCCGCCGGCAAATCCAAACGCTTCACCGGCCGGCACCTTCGAGGGCGTCAAACCGCGGTTCTTCCAACTGTCGATGAGGCCAGCGAGCTGCCGGGCAGGCCAGCGGTCCTTGTCCAGCCCCTCGGCCTCGATGACCTGTTTCAGAAGCCGAAGCTGATCATCCGTATCGAGGATCGTGAAGCCGGATTTGAGATCGACCAGCTCGGCATGGCGGCGCAGGATCTTGACGCCGATCGAATGGAACGTGCCGAGCCACGGCATCGCCTCGACCGCGCCGCCGACCAGCCCGCCGATGCGGTGCTTCATTTCGCGCGCGGCCTTGTTGGTGAAGGTGACGGCGAGGATCTGATGGCCCATGGCGCGGCCGGTGGCCAGGATGTGGGCGATACGGGTCGTCAGCACGCGGGTTTTTCCGGTGCCCGCGCCCGCCAGAACCAGGACCGGGCCATCCAGAGCCTCGACCGCGGCCCGCTGCTCGACGTTCAGACCGTTGAGATACGGAGGCACGGCCGCCGCCCGCGCGCGCTCGGAAATAGACCGGCGCTCTCGCGTGGCCTCGGGCGCCAAGGGAAGGTCGAACGGCGGAAGGTCGCTGTCGTCGTCTTCGCGATGTTTGTCGTCGTGCGGCATATCTCTCGTCGTAAGCTTCGCGATCTCGTTCGCGGATCTTGTTCGCAGATCTTGGGGGCTGCCAGCAGGCGAGCCGGGTTGGATCCTATAGCACGTGGGCGGGCGCTTCTTTCACGACGGCCAGACTTCATGAGACCAAGCGACCGATGCTCCCTAAATGGGCAACGCGGCTCGAATCAAATTCTTAGCCCCCGGCTTTCGCCCTGGAGCGTGTCCTGATCATGGCCCGAAGCCGTTGCCTGGCATCGTGTCAAATAGGCCCAGACAAAAAAATATAGGACGTTCCAGGCTTTCCACGAGTGAGACACGCTGTCGAATGCGATCGGCCTGTCTGATGCCATCCGCCACGCCTTCCCGGCGGCCCGGGCCGGATGACCTTCTTCCTGCCGTTTCTACGGCGCGCCGTGCCGCGTACGAACAGAAAACGACCTAGAGGTAGGATACTCCCCAGGAAAATGCCCCAATTGGGGGTCACACTTGTCATCAGTGTTAGGCTATGCTGGCACATGCTTCGGTCTTCGCGCGATGCGAAGGCCTTGTTCTGGATCGGCTCCCTTGGCTGCTGCTGCCCGGCAGCGGCTGCTCGAAGGGGGCTGTTTCATGCGTTCACGCGAAGAACGAAGGGCCTGCGGCCAGCCCACAGGCGTGAAATGGTTTTGAGCTGATAAAACGCTGATGAACAACGCCCTCCTCTATCTCGGCGGCATTCTGATCACGGCCCTGGCTGTCCTGTTCGCAGTCCCCCGCTTCGTCGATTGGAACAGCTACCGCGGGATTTTCGAAGAAGAGGCCTCCCGTATCCTCGGGCGCGAGGTTCGGGTCGGCGGCGCCGTCAACGTGCGACTGCTGCCCGCCCCCTACGTGAGCTTCGAACGGCTCCGGATCGCGGATGTCGGCGACGAGGGCGGTAATTCCATAATCCGGGTCGAAAGCTTCACGATGTGGCTTTCGGTTCCTCCGCTTCTCCGGGGTGTGCTCGAAGCGCACAAGGTCGAGCTACGCCGCCCCATCATCAATCTCGCGACTAACGCGTCCGGCAGCGGAAACTGGAAGAGCCTTGCCATTTCTCCGGGTGCCTTCCGCTTTGCGCCGAAAGAGGTCGCGCTGCAGTCGGTGCGGATCAGCGACGGCGCGATCGTCGTCAGCGGACCGGCGCGCACCGAACTCGCCCGGTTCGACGCGATCAACGGCGAATTCACCGCCGAAGCACTCGAAGGGCCGTTCAAGTTCAACGGCGATGTCGCCTGGGACGGCGCGCCGCGCAACCTTCGGCTCTCGACCGCCAAGATCGACAGCAACGGCGACTTGCGGTTCAAGGCTGCCATCAACGTCGTGGGGACCTCAAACACCTACGTGCTGGACGCCCGCCTCAGCGACATAAAAAACACGCCGAAGCTCGACGGCGATCTCACGGCGAAGCTGGTTCTGGGCCCGGCTAAGAAAGGGGGCGCGAGCCCTGCCGCCTTGCCGGAACTCTCGCCCGCGCCGGTTCAAGATGCTTCGCCCGCTCTGCCGCCTGCCGAGCCGTCATCGTCTGAAGAAACCGTCGCGCAGCCGGCCGCGCCGGCCCCTCTGCCTGTCGCATCCGCTCCGCCGGATGGCTTCGAACTCAAAGCAAAGGTCATCGGATCCACGCTCGGCGTGGAACTGAAAGACATTGCGGTTTCGCTGGAAGCGGGCGCGACGCCCCAGCTCATTACCGGGCAGGCCAAGGTCGGCTGGGCCGACAAAATGCAGCTCGACGTCGAACTCGCCTCGCGCTGGCTCGACCTCGATCGGATCGCTCATGCGACCGATGCGCGGGTGCCGCTGGAAGCGGGACGCGGCTATTTCGAAGCGCTGGCGTCCGTGCTGCCTGCGGAAGCCGATACCAACGCGCGGCTCGATTTCGACCAGTTGACCCTCGGCGGCGAGCCGATCGGCAACGTACACCTCGCCGCGTCGCGCTCGGGCGGGCCGCTCGAACTCAAAGGCGTGCGCGCCGATCTTCCGGGCGGGGCGCGCCTCGAACTCGATGGCATCCTGACGCCCACCGGCAAAGTGCCCCGGCTCGACGGCTCGCTGTTCATCTCGGGCCGGAGCCTCTCCCGCTTCCTCGCGTGGGGATTAGGCGATGCCGGCTTCGGACAAGGCCGCAGCGACGGGGCGTTCTCGCTCGACGGAAAATTCGCGCTCGGCGACGGCACGCTTGCGCTCACGGACGCTGCTGCCGAATTCGCCGGGACGCCGCTGGCCGGCGAGCTCAAGCTCGATCTCGGCGAGCGCAAGAAGCTCGCGATGACCGTAGAGGGGCCGCGCGTCGACGTCGCGCAATTCGGGTCGGGGCTCGTCGGCCTCGACGTGCTGCAAAACCTATTGTTCGGCGGCACGCCTTCCGCCGCCGCGGACGATGCGTCGCAAGCTCCCGCGAAAACCGCTTTGTTCGATCCTGCAGCCGGCGACCTTTCGCTCGATTTCAAGGTGGCGGAATTGGTGGATGGAACCCGCACGCTCACCAACGTCGACGCCAACATCCGGCTCGACCGCGGGACGCTGACCATTCCGCGCCTCAAGTTCTCGACGCCGGAAGGCCTCTCGGTTGAAGCCGACGGCGAGGCCAAGGATGTGCCGGCGCGACCCAAGGGCACGATCCAAGGCTTGATCTCGGCGCCTAACGCTGCGGCCGTGCGTGCGCTCCTGACCCTGATCGACGGAGATGGCGCGGCTGCCACGGATCTCGACCGCTTCTCCCGGCTCGCCCCGCTGCGCCTTGCGGGCTCGCTCGAACTCGGCGGCGGCGGCGCCAACGCGAGCGCACTGGCTTTCGACGGGACGCTGAAGGGTGGGCGCGTTTCGGCCTCGGTTCGTCTGGATGGCGGCCGCAACCAATGGCGCAGCGCGCCTCTCGACCTTCAGGCGACCCTCGACAATCCGGACATCGCAGGACTGGTGGCAGCCCTGTTCGACGCCCACATCAAGACCGATTCCGCGGAGGCTCCCAAAGGCGGACGCGCCGTCATCAAGGCAACCGGCGTTCCCGCCAATGGTCTCCTTTCCTTCGCCGACGTAACGGCCGAGGGCTTGGCTCTCGGCTATCGCGGACGCGTCAGCCTGCCGGAAGCCGGCAACACCCAACTCGACGGAGATGTCTCCGTCACGACCAGCGACGCGCGCGTGGCACTCGCGCTCGCCGGACTCTCGACCGGCGATGGCGCGGCGGGCATTCCGCTCGGCGGAAAGATCCGTGTGCACCGTGAGGGACCTTCGCTCAAACTCGCAAGCGATGCCGTGACGCTCGGCGACAGCACGATTTCCGGCGAGGTCGGCATTGCGAATAGAGACGACGGCCGCAAAACCTTCGATGCGACGCTCAGCGCGAACAAGGCGTCGTTCGCGTCCCTGCTTTCGCCCATTCTGGGCCGGGCCGACGCTGAAGGTCTCGACGGCACGATCACGCCGCCGGTCCCGCAGCAGGCGACGCGCCTTCCCACCGGACGCGCAAACGTGCGCCAGCCTTCCGAAGCAACACCGTCTCCCGAGATCATCTGGCCGGAGCAGGCCTTCGATCTGTCACTGCTCGATCGCCTCGACGGCAAGGTTGATCTTACGATCCGCGCGCTCGCGCTCGAGCCGGGGCTCACAGTCGGCAATGCGCGTCTCAAAGCCGAGCTTCAACCGGCTTCGATCAAGATCGCGAGCCTCGAGGGTGAGGCGGTCGGCGGGCGCCTCACCTCTCAGCTCGACCTCACGAAGGCACCTGCGGGTATCGGGCTCACCGGCACACTCAAGATCGACATCGCGAACACCCCGGCCGCAGCAGCCGCCGACGCCTCGGCATCTCCTGGCGACGCCGTGGCCTTCAACGTCGCCTTTTCGAGCCGAGCCTTGAGCCCGGCCGCCGTGCTTTCCGCGCTTACAGGCAAAGGCGAGCTGACGATCGGCGATGCCACGCTCAACGGCAACTCTCCGGCCGCAGTTTCCGCCATCGCACGCGCCGCGCTCACCGGACAGGGGCCGAGCGGCGGAGCCGGACTGGTGGACGCCATCAAAGGTGCGCTCAAGCAAGGCGAAGTGAAGCTCGGCAAGATCACCATTCCGGTCGAGATCAGCGACGGCGCACTGAAGCTGGAAAAAGTGCGGGTCGAAATGGGCGAGGGGCGCTCGACGTTCGTCACCGCGGTGGAACTCGCGACGATGAAGATCGACAGCGAATGGCAGATCGAGCCCAAGCTCGACAAGTCGCTGACCGCAACTTCATCCCGGGCGCTGCTTCCAGCGGTCACGGTCGTCTACACCGGAAAGCTCAACGACTTTGCCAATCTCGTTCCGCAGGTCTCCGCGAGTGCGCTCGAGCGGGAGCTGGTAGTACGCAAGATGGAGCTCGACGTCGGCGAACTCGAACGCCTCCGCAAGCAGGATGAGGCGCGGGCGCGGGAGGATGCGGAGCGGCGCAGGGCGCTTGAAGAAGACGCGCCACCTCCTCCGGCGCCGGTTCCTGCTCCAGGCGCGACCGACAACAGCATCGAGCCGGCGCAGCCGGACAGCTCTTCCCAGATGTTGAACGAGGATGCGCCACCACCTGGAGCGCTTCCCAAGCAAGAGGCGGCCGTGCCGGAAACCGCGCCCTCACCCGCGGCGCAACGGCCTCCGCCGCGCCGCAAACGGCCGTCCGACGAAAACTGGCGGCCGTTCCAGCAGCAGTTCTGACGAATTGGCAGGGTCGATCAATCGCGATTGCCGCCGTCGTAGCTGGTAACGGCTTCTGCGGAGCGCACGTAGTCCAGAATCCAAACGCGCACAGCGCTCGAAAGGCCGGCTGATCCGCGCTGCTCGTCGATCCGCGCGATGAGGCCGGCCAGCGGCAGGCGCTCGCGGGCAGCGGCTTGCTTCAAGGCTTCCCAAAACGGCTGTTCGAGCGAGATCGACGTGCGGTGCCCGCGGATCGAGAAGGAGCGTTTGACAGGGCGGGCCGTGTGCAAGCTCATGATCCGGGCCCGTTTCCGTCATCCTTGCCGGAGGCGTCGTCGTCCTCGTCACGCTTGTGGGCTTCGATGCGGCGCAGGTCGATGGCCTTGTTGGCACTCTCCAGCTCTCGCTCGGCCTTGGTGCGGCCGAACTTCGCGCGGTTTTCCTCGGCACGCTTTTCCTTCTCGGCGCGATCGCGCGCCTTGCGGGCCTTACGGAGATTTACGATCTCTGCGGACATTCAGCTTTCAGCTTATATTAACGGACTGGGCTTGCGGTCGATGCCGTCATACGATTCCCTGTTACCCATCATACTGTCGTGAGCGGGCCTCCGCCATTGCTTGTCGTGGGGGCTCGCGCGATGAGCCTGGACTTTCCGGCAGCTGGCATTGCGATGCCGGTTCCGCGACCCCACCTCGCTCCCGAGCGGTCACGCCGGAAGCGATCGATCTCTACGGCCGCCGCAACCTCTATGCAGGAGTGCACTATGGAATATCGTCATCTCGGGGCCTCAGGCTTCACGGTTCCGGTGTTGAGCTTCGGTGCCGGTACGTTCGGCGGCAAAGGTCCGCTGTTCAGCGCCTGGGGCAACACCGACGCCAGCGAGGCGCGGCGCCTGGTCGATATCTGTCTCGATGCCGGTCTCACCATGTTCGACACCGCCGACGTCTATTCGGGAGGCGAGTCCGAGAAGATTCTGGGCGAAGCAATCAAAGGACGCCGCCAGGACGTCATCATCTCGACCAAAGCGACCTTCCGTTTCAGTAACAAGCCGAACGAGGTGGGCTCGTCGCGTTTTCATCTCATCGCGAATTGCGAAGCGGCGCTGAAGCGCCTCGGCACCGACTACATAGATCTTTTCCAGCTTCATGGTTTCGACGCCAAGACGCCGGTCGAGGAAACACTGTCGACACTCGACGACCTCGTGCGGGCCGGAAAAATCCGTTATGTCGGCGTCTCCAACTTCTCAGGCTGGCATCTCATGAAATCGCTGGCGGTCGCGGATCGCTACGGTTATCCGCGCTATGTCGCCAACCAGACCTACTACTCGCTCATCGGCCGCGATTACGAATGGGAGCTGATGCCGCTCGGCCTCGACCAGGGCGTCGGCGCCGTGGTCTGGAGCCCACTCGGATGGGGGCGGCTTACCGGCAAGATCCGGCGCGGCCAGCCGCTGCCGACGCAGAGCCGCTTGCATGCAACCGCGGACAGCGGCCCGCCGGTCGCCGACGAGCACGTCTACAAGATCGTCGACGCCTTGGACGAGGTCGCTGCCGAGACGGGGAAGACCCTGCCGCAGGTCGCGCTCAACTGGCTGCTGCAACGGCCGACCGTTTCGACCGTCGTCATCGGCGCGCGTAACGAGGAACAGTTGAAGCAGAACCTCGGGGCCGTCGGCTGGAACCTGACGAAAGAGCAAGTCGCCAAGCTCGATGCCGCGAGCACCGTGACGTTGCCGTATCCCTACTGGCACCAGCGCGGTGTCTTCACCGAGCGCAACCCGCCGCCGGTCTGATCGCCGTAATCTTACTCAGGGGCGATCATCTTTTCCGGTCGCACGATGGCGTCGAAATCCTCGGCGGGGATGCCGTCCTTGACGGCTTCCTCGCGCAGGGTCGTGCCGTTCTTGTGCGCGGTCTTGGCGATCTTGGCGGCGCGATCGTAGCCGTACTTTTCCTTGAGCGGCGTCACGAGCATCAGCGAGTTCGCAAGCCCCTGGGCAATGTTTTCGAGGCGCGGCTCGATGCCGACGACGCAGTTGTCGGTGAACGACACAGCCGCATCGGCCAGAAGGCGGACCGACTGCAGGAAGTTGTAGGCCATCATCGGATTGAAGACGTTGAGCTCGAAATGGCCCTGGCTACCCGCGAAGCCGATGGCGGCGTTGTTGCCGTGGATGTGGGCCGCGACTTGCGTCAGTGCCTCGCACTGGGTGGGGTTCACCTTGCCCGGCATGATCGACGAGCCCGGCTCGTTCTCGGGAAGCGCCAGCTCGCCAAGGCCGGCGCGCGGACCCGAACCCAGGAAGCGAATGTCGTTTGCGATCTTGAAGCAGCTCATGGCGACCGTCGCGATCGCACCATGCGTCATGACCATCGCGTCGTGAGCGGCGAGCGCCTCGAACTTGTTCGGTGCCGAAGTGAACGGCAGTTTGGTGATGGCGGCAATATGCTCCGCGACCTTTTCGGCGAAGCCCTTGGGTGAAGCGAGGCCGGTGCCGACGGCCGTTCCGCCCTGTGCCAGCTCCATGAGGGCCGGAAGCGTCATCTCGATGCGCTTGATGCCGTTCTCGATCTGCTGCGTGTAGCCGGAAAACTCCTGGCCCAACGTCAGCGGCGTCGCGTCCTGGGTATGCGTGCGTCCGATCTTGATGATCTTCGCCCACGCGTGTGCCTTGTCGTTGAGAGCGTTGCGCAGATACTGGAGCGCCGGCAGCAGGCGGTGATGGATCTCCTCGGCGCAGGCGATATGCATGGCCGTCGGGAAGGTGTCGTTCGACGACTGGCTCATGTTGACATGGTCGTTCGGATGCACGGGCTTCTTCGAACCCTGGACGCCGCCCAGCATCTCGATCGCGCGGTTCGAGATCACCTCGTTGGCGTTCATGTTCGATTGCGTGCCGGAGCCCGTCTGCCAGACGACCAGCGGGAAATGCTGGTCGAGCTTACCTTCGATGACCTCTTGCGCGGCCTTGACGATGGTGTCGCCGATCTTGGGATCGAGCTTGCCCAGCGCCATGTTGGTTTCGGCCGCAGCCCGCTTCACGATGCCGAGGGCACGGATCACCGGAGCCGGCTGCTTCTCCCAGCCGATCTTGAAGTTGCCGAGACTACGTTGCGCCTGGGCGCCCCAATACTTGTCCGAGGGGACCTCGATCTCGCCGAAGGTGTCGGTTTCGATGCGGACACCGCTGCTGGAGGCGGTTTTCTTGTCGGCGGTCTTTTTCTCGGTCATGGGCGCAAGTCCGGGCTCAGGCGTTAACGTTGGGCTCGCCAATAGCATGGGAGTGTGCGGGAGACCAATACGACATAGCGGACCGGACCTTGGACCTTCGGAGGTCCGGGACGTTCGTAAGCGTCCGTCCGGGAAGGCGCCAAGGCGGGCCGCAATCCTGTTGCGTCATTAGCGGCGGTAACGGCGACCCCGGCGAAATGCGCGTTCGGCGCAAGCATCCGGAAGCCGATGTAGCTTCGCTGCGGGCCCTGGTTGTGCATGCCGCGTCCGCGCGAAGACCTGCTAATCTGCGACAGCCTTGTTCGAATATTTACCCAGACGTGGGACGTTACCCTCGAGCGTGCCCTAACCGGCAGCTCGTGTGCAGCTGTGAGTCACGATGTCAGTTTTTGTTAACGCGCTCATCTCTGCGCGATACCAGCGTCTGATCGGCTTCCTGCTGTGGCTGGGAGTGACCGTCTGCCTGCTCGGCGGCGGCTTCCTGTTCGTGCGCCATCTGCTTTCGGACTCGCTACGTCGGGAAGTTGCTGCTGATCTCGCCGATATCGACCATCTGCACAAGAATGTCACCTCGGCTTTCGATGCGATGAGCGAAGAGATCACGGCCACGCCGTGCAGCCCCGAATTTATGCGCCAACTTCGGAGCATCGCATTCCGGCCGGACGGCCTCAACGAGTTCATCTATGCGCCCGGCGGCATGGTCACCTGCTCGACCACGATCCTTCAGCCCCAAAACCCGCTTTCGCTCGGTAGTCCGGATATCGCCTCGCGCGGACGCAAAGGCATTTCGTACTGGATCGACAAGAGATTGAATTATGTCGGGCTGACGGGATTGTCCGGCATCGTCGCGCATCGCGAACCCTTCGCTGTCGTCGTTCCCATGGGTGCACTGCGGCCCGCCGTTACCGGTACGATCTCGCACGAAGTCGTCATCTCTCCGCGTGGCGGGCGCATCTGGCATGTGCACGGCGAGCGCGGTCTCTATACACGCGCAATGGAACGTCAATCGCCGCTCGACAGCCTGTTGGTCGCGCGAAAAGTCAAATGCGGGCTTTCACATCCTTATTGCGTCGCCGCCGAGTTGAATATCGCTGCTTTCGCTTTCACCTGGCGGACCGAACTCATCGTTGCCGCACTGCTCCTCGCGTTCTATGCGATCTGGCCAGCGGGAATGCTGCAGCGTGGGCTCAAGTACTACTGGTCGCTCGAATCCCGCTTCCGGCGCAATCTCACACCGGAGTCGGTGGTCTGCGCCTATCAGCCGATCCTCAACCTCAAGACCGGAGAGATCTCGGGCTGCGAGGTGCTCGCGCGCTGGCGCGACGTCGACGGCTCGATTGTGCCGCCAGACAAGTTCATCGAGATCGTGTCGCGGACCGGGCGCACGCTTGAATTCACGCGCATGGTGGCAGAACGCTCCTACGCCGAGCTTTCGGATCATCTTCCGGCTGCAAGCGGGCCGTTCCAGATCAATTTCAACATTTTCCCGCGCGACCTCGACCACGAGGCGCTGAAGTCGGTATTCGCGGCGTTCATCGAAGACCCGCGATTCAGTCTCGCGCTCGAAATCGTTGAAAGCGACGATCTGTGCGTCGAGCAAGCGGAACGCGAGATCGATGCGCTCGCCCGAGCCGGTGTTCGTACCTACATCGACGACTTCGGCAACGGTTATTCCAACATGCATCGTCTCGCCTCACTGGCGATCCATGGCGTCAAGCTAGATCGCTCGTTCGCAATGGCTCCCCGCGAGAGCCTGATGGCACGCATGCTCGTCCACGCCCTCGATATGGTGGGAAGCTGCGGTCGGGAAATCGTCGTCGAGGGCGTCGAAACGCAGGAGCGCCTCGATCTTCTCAAGGGGATGCAGCGGGTCACCTACGCCCAAGGCTACTTCATCTCTCGTCCACTTTCGATCGAGAGGCTGGCGGCATTTCTCGCCGAGCCCGCACGGCCGGTTGTGCCTCCGGCGGACCGCGTTGCTGCGTAGGCCTTCGGCGGATTTTGCCAAATTGCAAAGGTCAAGGGCTGCCGGATGGCAGCCCTTTTTTTGTTGCAGTCGAAGCCTAGCGGGATCTTACGTGCGACGGGCGCGAGCGATCGTCGCTGCAAGCTGGCGTTCGGCATTCTTGATCTGGACGCGCTCGAGGAAGGTCAGGCGTCCGTCGCGCCAGGCGCGTGCCTTGACGGTGGCAACCTTGGCGCGGGCCTGGGCGATGGCGGCACGCTCATAGGGGTTCACGCCGTTACCGCGATGATCGTGACGGGGGGCTGCCATAGAAGCGCCGGCGGTCATCAGAAGAGCGGCGGCGGCGAGGACGACGGTTTTGGTCTTGGTGCTCATGATCTTCTCCAGTTTGTTTCTGGCCTGGCCGCTGCAGGTGAGCGGCTTCTCTCAGGCTTACAGGAAGAAGAACGCGGGGCGCGGAGCGCTTCCGTCGTCAATTTTTTCAAAAAATGCAAAAATTTTCAGCCACTTAGCTGCCACGTTGCTGAACGTCCGTTCATCAGATTTGCGGGTTTGAAAGTTGGCGTTCAGGAACTTTGAGGGCGCTCAGGCTTTATATTTCCAAACAGCGGCGAAGACGCCAAAGCTTCCTTTCGGCAGGCTTCGCAAGGAGTATCGTCATGAGCAATCCCTTCACGCACAGTAAGGCTGTCCTCACGACTGCTGCGCTTTTGGCTGCCAGTATCTTCACTGCATCAGCGCACGCGGGAGGAATCTCCGTTGGTGCAGCCGCGCTCGACAGGGCAACGGTCGATCAAAGTGCAGGTGTCGAACCCGTGCGCTATCGTGGCGGCAGAGGGTTCAGCCTCTACATCGGGCCTTCCTACGGATATGGGTACGGCTACTATCCGCGCCGTAATTATTATTATCCGCGCTACAGCTATTACGATGACGGCTATTATTACCGGCCCTATCGACGCGACAGGCGATGGGCACGCGAGCGCTTCGAGCATCCGCTCGGGCGGCGCTAAAGCACTCATCACATCCAGAATGTCAGAAATTTCGGAGCGGGATTGCGGTCAGCAGTCCCGCTTCGCGCGGACATAAACGCGTGCGGGATCGCAGCGCTATTTCTTGCGGAATTTGTCGAGACTGACGATCTCGGCGCCGCCGGATTTTGCCGGTGCGTCCTCGTCTCCCGACGCGGGTTCCGCGTCTTCAGCCGTCTCCTGACGCTTCGTCGTGGATTTGGCGGCGGAGAGCGGCGTTGGCGCCGGAGGTGACGCATTGGCGGCAGTGGAGGTCTCGACCGGCGCCTGGGCCACAGCCTCTTCGCCGACGTTTGCGGGCTTTTCGGCGCTATCGTCCGCCATTTGCGACTTTCTCGTGCCGCGGTTGGCTTTGCGCGTATGGGTCGAGCGTGTCGTCCGCTGCGCAAGCGGATCGAACGAAGCAGCGCCCGATTGCGAGCGGGCCTCGGGGCTTGCGTTCGGATCCTCGAATTGAAGACCAAAACGGACCGACGGATCAAAGAAGACCTTAATAGCCGCGAACGGAACGACGAGACGTTCCGGAATGCCGTCGAACGTCAGCTTGACCTCGAAGCGATCCTCGGTGACCGAAAGATCCCAGAAGCGGTGCTGCAGCACGATCGTCATCTCGCGCGGATACTTTTCCTTGAGCCGCTTGGAGATCGAAACACCAGGCGCTTCGGTATCGAAGGAAATGTAGAAATGATGATCGCCGGCCAATCCGGACTTAGCGGTATTGGCAATAACTTTACGTACGACTCCGCGCATCGCTTCCTGCGCGAGTCCCTCATAGTCGATCGTCGACTCAACCGTCATGCGTGTCGCTTCGTGCCCGATCGCGCTTCAATTCCCCCAGGAGCGCAGATGAGTGGGAGGCTTCTGTTGCCCGGTGCCTCCCCGACCGCGCCTTGCTCGGCTAGGAGCGAGGACTTTAGTAGTTAGGCATTTCGCGCCGCATTACGCAGCGAGAGCAGCCTCAGCATAGTTGTCATTGGCAACTATTCTGAATGACCCGATGACGGCGGTATCATGCCGAGCAAAAGCTAAATCCTTTACACCCTCGTCGATCCTAGTTCGCCCCCATCATCAGCCCACTCGCTTGTCTTGACCGACGTGCGTCGGAAAATGGGCTGGTGGTGGAGGCGCCGGGTACTGCCCCCGGGTCCGAACGGCTTATTACGATCGCGTTTATCGCCATAGCCGGACGAATCCGGCCCGCTAAATATATGCTGAGAGGATTAGAAATAAAAGTGCCTGCGCTCAGGCCTTCAGACTGTCACGTTGTCGCTTGATGTGAAGGCCTTACAGGTGCCATTTCAGCGATCAGATCTCGCGCCCGTCGCTCCATTTTTCAAAGGTTCCCAATGTCCGATACGACTCTCGACGATGCCGGACGGCCAGCCTATCGGCCGGACACGCCCTGGGGGCCATATGCGGCACTGACGGTAACGGTGCTGGTCTGCCTCGCCCCGGTGCTGGTCGGCATTGCCTGGGTGGTTGCCGAAAACTCCGGCCTCATCGCTGTCGACGGAGCGGGATGGCGGTCCCGCGGGCCTTCGCTCGCCTCGCCGTCCCTGCTCGCGCAAATGATCATAGGGCAATTGTTGTCGCTCGCCATTCTCTGGCTTGCGGCCGGCTGGAAGAATGCCCGCGCGCGGACGCTGCGTCTGCTGCCGCCGCAAACCGACGTGCTCACGGCGCTCGGCCTCGGGCTTCTTCTAATCGTGCTGATCGGGCCTATCGAAATTTTGCTCTATCGCCTCGCTGACCTGGACCTTTTCACCGACGGGCGCTGGCTGCTCGAGGGTTTGAGGTCGCCAAACTGGTGGGCGGTGGCGTTCGCGGCGGTGGTGCTGGCGCCGCTGTGGGAGGAACTTACCTTCCGCGGGTTTCTACTCTCAGCGCTTGCAAAAACCAGACTCGGCTACTGGCCGGCAGCGGTGATCTCATCTCTGCTGTGGACGTTTCTGCATTGGGGCTATTCCTGGCCTGGTTTGGCCAGCGTTTTCCTTGCAGGTATCGGGCTTTCGTGGATCATGAAGCGTACGGGCGCGATGTCGGCCGTGGTGATCGCGCACGGGGCGATCAACGCCTTCTCGCTCACGATCGTCTACCATTTCGCACCTTGAGCCTTCGGGTTGATAGGATCGGAAGCGATCTTGGTCTAGGAATTACTCATGCAGCCTTATCTTGATCTTCTGCGCCGCGTCCGCACCGAAGGTGCCGCCAAGTCCGATCGTACGGGAACGGGCACACTGTCGGTATTCGGGCATCAGATGCGGTTCGATCTCGCAGACGGCTTTCCTCTTGTCACCACCAAGAAGCTGCACGTCAAATCGATCATCCACGAATTGATCTGGTTCCTCGCCGGCGACACCAATGTCGGCTATCTCAAAGCCAACGGCGTGCGCATCTGGGACGAGTGGGCGCGTGAGGACGGCAGCCTCGGGCCGGTCTACGGCAAGCAGTGGCGAAGCTGGGCCGCGCCCGATAGGGGCCCGTCTCCGACGGGACATGGGCGCACGATCGACCAGATCAGCGAGGTCGTTCATACGCTCAAAACCAATCCCGACAGCCGGCGCATCATCGTCTCGGCGTGGAACCCAGCCGACATTCCGGATATGGCGCTGGCGCCGTGCCATTGCCTGTTCCAATTCTATGTGGCGGATGGGCGGCTCTCGTGCCAGCTCTACCAGCGCTCGGCGGACGTGTTCCTCGGCGTACCATTCAACATCGCGAGCTATGCGCTGTTAACACTGATGATGGCGCAGGTGACGGGGCTCAAGCCGGGCGAGTTCATTCACACGTTCGGCGACGCGCACCTCTATACCAATCACCTGGAGCAGGCGGACCTGCAGCTTACGCGCACGCCGCGCCCGCTGCCACGCATGACAATCAACCCGGATGTGCGTTCGATCTTTGCGTTCCGATACGAGGATTTCCTGCTCGAAGGCTACGATCCGCATCCGCATATCGCGGCGCCGGTGGCGGTTTAGATCTCGGTCTCTCATTCGCGTGCCTGGATACTGGCCAACGCCGGTGTGACGGAGTAAATGCGGCGAGGTCGCCGCGGATTTCCGTTCTGTATTCCGTTGCTAGCATAAGGCTCTCTTGGTCGTGAAAATCTCACTCATCGTTGCTGTTGCGGAGAATGGCGTCATCGGCGCCAACGGCGGGTTGCCGTGGAGGCTTTCGGCCGACCTCAAAACCTTTCGGCGCCTCACACTCGGCAAGCCGGTCATCATGGGGCGCAAGACATTCCAGTCGCTCAAGAAGCCGCTCGATTTACGCGACAACATCGTGCTGACGACCGACCCGTTTTTCGAGGCCGAGGGCGTCAGCGTCGTCGACAACCTCGCAGACGCGATCACGCTGGCGCGGACCCTTGCGCTCACGCGCGGGGCCGAAGAGATCATGGTTATCGGAGGAGCCGACGTGTTCCGGGCCGCCCTGCCGCGAGCAAACCGGATCTACTGGACCACCATCCATGCCAAGCCGGAGGGAGACGTCCGGTTTCCCGATTTCGACCTGTTCGAGTGGACCGAAAAGGACCGCCAGGAGCTTCCAACGGGGGAAAAGGACGACGTAACGGCGACCCTAAGGATACTCGAACGCAACTAGCGACTTAGTTGCAGGGCGAATTACGGCAGGGCAGCCTTGACGGTGAGCGCCCGCGAACCAATTTCTGCGCGGCGGATTTGCTTCGACGGGGGTCCTACCCTATAAGCGAAGCGCAATTCCCATCCGGGACTTAAGGCGATCCAGGACGCCCAAGACAGGCCTCCTCACTCCGCTGTTCCGGCCATCATCCACAATCAAAGGGCCACAATATATGCCTTGGAGCAATCAGAGCGGCGGCGGCGGAAACGGCGGCGGCTGGAAGGGCGGCGGCGGAGGCGGCGGTCCCTGGGGCCAGGGTCCCGGTAACCAGCCCCCTGATCTCGAAGAGATGCTCAAGCGCAGCCAGGACCGCATGAAACAGGTCATGCACGGCGGCGGCGTTCCCGGACCGCTGGCGTTCCTTGCGGCAGTCGTCGCTGCGGCTGTCGTGGGCTGGTACGCATTCTTCTTTCGCGTCGATCCCGATGAGCTCGGCGTCGTGATGCGCTTCGGCGAGTTCGTGCGTCAGGAACCGCCAGGTCTGCACTTCCGGCTCCCCTATCCGATCGAAGAGGTCGTGCGCCCCAAGGTCACGCGCCAGAACATCACCGAGATCGGAATGCGTTCGGCGAGCTTCGAGCGCGGGTTCGGCGGCGCCGGCATTCAGGACGTCAAAGAAGAGAGCCTGATGCTGACCGGCGACGAGAACACTGTCGATATCGACTTCGTCGTCTACTGGCGCATCAAGGATGCCGCGCAGTATCTGTTCAACATCCAGAACCCTGACAACACCGTGAAGGAAGTAGCGGAAAGCGCCATGCGCGAGGTTGTCGGGCAATCCAACATCCAGCCGATCCTCACGGAAGCACGTCAGAAGACCGAAGCGGCGGTGCTGGCGCTCATTCAGCAGACGCTCGACACGTATCAGGCCGGTATCCAGATCGACCAGGTGACGTTGCAGAAGGTCGACCCGCCGGGCGACGTCATCGACGCGTTCCGCGACGTCCAGGCGGCGCGCGCCGACAAGGAGCGCCTGCAGAACGAAGCGTTCTCGTATGCCAACAAGGTGGTTCCGGAAGCGCGCGGTGAAGCCGAACGCATTCTCCAGGCCGCTGAAGGCTTCAAGCAGCAGACGGTCGCCGAAGCCCAGGGCCAGACGGCCCGCTTCCTCAAGGTCTACGAAGAATACAAGAAGGCTCCAGACGTGACGCGCAAGCGCATCTTCCTCGAAACCATGGAACGCGTGTTCGGCGGAACCGACAAGATCATCATCGACGGCAAGAGTGGTCAGGGCGTCGTGCCTTACCTGCCGCTGGACCAGCTTCAGCAGCGCCGCCAGCCGACCGAGGGAGGAAACTGATATGCGCGCTTTTCTCCTTTTTCTCGTCGTTCTGCTCGGTGCCGCCGGTGCCGCCGTCTACGCCTCGGCCTTCATCGTTCATCAGAACGAGCAGGCACTGGTGCTTGAATTCGGTAAGCCCAAGCGCGTCGTGACGCAGCCCGGCCTCAACTGGAAGCTGCCGCTCGTCGAGACCGTGGACATCTTCGACAAGCGTATTCTCGATATCGACACGCAGACGCAGGAGGTCACCGCCTCCGACCAGAAGCGTCTGATCGTCGATGCGTTCGCGCGCTACAAGATCGTCGATCCGCTCAAGTTCTATCAGACGCTGCGCTATGAAGGCGCGGTGCGCTCGCGGCTCGGACCAATCGTCGAATCCGCGCTTCGCCGCGCGCTCGGTGCCTCGACGTTCCAGGACGTCGTGCGCGACAAGCGTGAGGCGCTCATGAAGCAGATCGCCGCGAACGTGAACGAGGAAGGCCGCGATTTCGGTCTCGAGGTGGTGGACGTTCGCATCAAGCGCGCCGACCTGCCGGAGCAGAACCAGAAGAGCGTGTTCGACCGGATGCGCGCCGAACGCCAGCGGGAAGCCGCCGAGTTCCGCGCCCAGGGCACCGGCGAAGGCAACCGCATCAAGGCAACCGCCGACCGTGAGGTAACGGTCATCAAGGCCGAGGCCACCCGCAAGGGTGAAGAGCTGCGCGGCCAGGGTGAAGCCGAACGCAACCGGATCTTCGCGGAAGCCTTCAATCAGGACCCCGACTTCTTCGCCTTCTACCGGTCGATGCAAGCGTATGAGCAGGGCCTCAAGCCCGGCGATACGCGACTTGTGATCTCGCCGGACAGCGACTTCTTCAAGTACTTCTCCAATCCGCAGGGAGCAGCCCCCGCGAAGCAATGAGCGATCTGATCGTTGCGCTCGGTCTGGTCCTCGTCATAGAGGGCCTGATCTGGGCTCTTTCCCCCGATCTCGGGCGCCGCCTTCTGGCAACAGCCGTGGCGACGCCCGAGGACACGCTGCGCAAGGCCGGCTGGGTGGCGGTCGCCATCGGCGCCTTAGTGGTTTGGATGGTCAGGGGGTAACTTTTCCGATCCCTCCCTCCTTTTCTGGCGCGTTGACAGCCTCCTGGCGATCTCACACTTTGGGGTGGGCCGGGCGCCGGGCTCGCCGCGCGTCGTATTTTCCTGACGATGACAGCGCTTCCCGGTGTTCGTCCGGCGGGATGGATCGCGGGTTAACCTGCGGTTCATACGTCAGATTGCCAAAATCCAACGCGACCATGGTCTTGAGAAGGAGTTCCTGATGACGACGACCTCTAGGCCATGCCCGCGCGGCGCGATGCGTCGATTTTCACTTCTTCCCCTCCTGGGCCTCGCCCTCGCCGGGCTCGCGTTCGGCTCACTGCCAGCCGCTGCACAGCGGGGACCGGAGTCGGTTGCGCCTATTGCCGAAAAGCTGATCGACGCGGTCGTCAACATCTCGACCAGCCAGATCGCCAAGGGACCGGAAGGCGTTCCGCTGCCGAAGGTGCCGAAGGGCTCGCCGTTCGAAGACTTCTTCGAGGACTTCTTCAACAAAAAGGGCGGCGGGCGCGTACCGCCGTCGGAGCGGAAAGTCTCCTCGCTCGGCTCCGGGTTCGTGATCGACGGCGTCGAGGGGCTCGTCGTCACCAACAACCACGTCATCGAAGGCGCCGACGAGATCATCGTCAATTTTCATGATGGCTCGAAGCTCAAGGTCGACAAGGTGATCGGCCGCGATACCAAAACCGATATCGCGCTGCTCAAGGTCACACCCAAAAAGCCGCTGGTCGACGTCAAGTTCGGCTCATCCGCCAATACCAAGGTGGGCGACTGGGTGATGGCGATCGGCAATCCGTTCGGCCTCGGCGGATCGCTGACGGTTGGCATCATCTCGGCCAAGCAGCGCGACATCAACGCCGGCCCCTACGACGACTTCCTGCAGACGGACGCCGCGATCAACAAAGGCAACTCGGGCGGCCCGCTGTTCAACATGGCGGGCGAAGTGATCGGCGTGAACACCGCGATCATCTCGCCAACCGGCGGCTCCATCGGCATAGGCTTCGCCGTCCCCGCCGACACCGTGACCACCGTCGTCTCGCAGCTCAAGGAATTCGGCCAGGTCAAGCGCGGCTGGCTCGGTGTCAAAATTCAGTCGATCAGCGAAGACATCGGCGAAAGCCTGGGCGTACCGGAGAACACCGGCGCGCTCGTGGCCGGCGTCACTCCGGACAGCCCGGCGGCCAAGGCTGGCATCGAGGCCGGCGACGTCATCCTGAAGTTCGACGGCAAGGACGTGACCACGATGCGCGGCCTTCCGAAGCTCGTCGCCCAGTCGCCCATCGGCAAGGCGGTCGACGTCGAGGTGCTAAGGCAGGGCCAAAAGAAGACGCTGTCGGTCTCCGTCGGCATGTTGGACGAGGAGGACGGCGAACCGCAGCCTCCGGCTGAAGAAAAGAAAGAAGAGCCGCAGCAGCCGTCTCCCGCCATCCTGGGACTGACGCTCGCCCCGCTTTCCGACGAGATGAAAAGCCGGCTCGGGTTCGACCCCAAAGTCAACGGCGTGATCGTGACCGAGATCGATCCTTCGAGCCCGGCCGCGACGAAGAACATCCGGTCTGGCGACGTGATCACGGAAGCCCAGCAGGAGGCCGTCAAGTCGCCGTCCGACATCGAGAGGGCGGTCGAGAAAGTGAAGAAGGCCGGCGGCAAGAGCGTGCTGCTGCTGGTCGAGGACGTGAAGGGCGATACGCGGTTCGTCGCCATTCCATTCTAAGGGTCGACATTTCCGCTATGATGCGGCGGTCGGGTGTGCCCCGATCGGCTATACTGACTATTTTCCAGCCCGAAACGCGGGCCGAACGACATGTAAGCGGATCAGGAGACCACATTGTCCGATCGCCATTCCTTGCTCGACACCATCACCGACAGCCTGGCGCCGGTGCATCGCGACGGCCACAAGTTCGTCGGCATCGGACTGGTCGTGACGTTGATCCTGCTCTGGCTGTGGCCGCCGCTCGGCTGGATCGCAGCGCTCATTACAGGCTGGGTCATCTACTTCTTCCGCGACCCCGATCGCGTGACGCCGCTGCGTGACGGCCTGATCGTCGCTCCTGCAGACGGCAAGGTGTCGCTGATCGAAAAGCTGCGCCCGCCGGCGGAACTCGGCCTCGGCGACGAGGAACGCATTCGCATCTCGATCTTCCTCTCGGTGTTCGACGTGCACATCCAGCGCGCGCCGCTCGCCGGACGCATTATCCGCTCGCTCTATATTCCGGGCGCGTTTCTCAATGCCGCGCTCGACAAGGCCTCCGAGGAGAACGAGCGCCGCACGATCGTCATCGAGACCGCTACGGGTACGAAAGTCGCTGTTGTGCAGATCGCCGGGCTCGTGGCACGTCGCATCGTTACGCTCGCCGCCGAGGGCGACAACATCGGCGTCGGAGAGCGGTTCGGGCTCATTCGCTTCGGATCGCGCGTCGATACCTACCTTCCGGTCGGTGCGTTCCCGGCCGTTGCGGTCGGGCAGCGCGCAATCGGCGGCGAAACCGTGCTTTCGGACTTGAGATCGACGGAACCTGAACGCGAGGCGCGCCGGCATTAGTGTCGTCGCCGGCAGCACTCGAAGCGCACGAGACGCTGGCCGAGGAGAGACCATCATGGACCCCATCGTACCGCAACTCGAGAAGGAAACGCGGCGCAGGCGTCGCCGGCGGATGTTCAGCCACGCCCGCATCCCCGTGCGCATGATGGTGCCGAACTTCTTCACGCTGTTCGGGCTATGCGCGGGCCTGACATCGATCCGCATGTCGATCGAAGGGCGCTACGATTTCGCGCTTGCGGCCATCGTGTTCGCGGCCCTGCTCGATGGGCTTGACGGACGTATCGCGCGGCTGCTCAAGGCTTCGTCGCGTTTCGGTGCCGAACTCGACAGCCTCGCGGACTTCGTGAACTTCGGCGTCGCGCCCGCGATCATGATCTTTACGTGGGGCCTCGGCGAGCACCGGAGCCTGGGGTGGATCGCGGTCATGCTGTTCGCGCTCGCTTCCGCCCTGCGCCTTGCCCGTTTCAACGCCACCATCGACGACGACCGGCCGAGGTGGCAGTCGGACTTCTTCATGGGCGTGCCGACGCCGGCAGCGGCCATTGTCGTGCTGTTGCCGATCTATCTCGCGCACCTGGGCCTCGACCTCAGGGAGTCGCCGCTGCTGCTCAACCTCGTGCTCGCCTACACGATGATTATCGGCGTGATGATGGTGTCGATCCTGCCGACCTACTCCGGCAAGCTTCTCGGCGAGCGGCTGTCGCGCGACTGGGTGCTTCCGATCTTCATCCTGGTCATGCTGGTCGTTGCGTGCCTCGTGACCTATCCCTACGCAACGCTCTCGATCGCGACGATCCTCTATCTCGCCGCCATTCCGGTGACCTGGAAGCGCTACCGCAAGCTCGAACAGCTTCATGCCGGGGTAGCCGTAGCCCCGAGCGGCGGGGCGACAGCTCCGGCGCGCCCTGCGGACGACATCCCGAACGAGCCGGCCACCAGCCGCACGGCCGAGCCGCCGCGCGCGCCACAACCCTCCGCGGATAGCCAGAACCCACCGGCCGCCGAGCCGGGCCGCGTCATCGAGATCCGCCCCGGCGAGCAGAAGCGCTGACGTAAATCCTCCTTGGGCGTTGCGCCGATGCTACGCTCAGCCCGGCGTGCGCGGCGCGATCGAGGTTGCGCCGGGACAGTCCTGTTGTTTTCCCCTAGTCTGCGGCCGTCTGGGAGCTGTTAGTCCGCCGGGGGTCCTGCGTCATGGCCGAAGCCGCATCGAAGCCGTCCACGTCTTGGCGAAAGCGCCTGGACTACGTTCTCGGCCGCAACATGATGATCGGCGTCGCCTCGCTGATGCTGCTGTTCCTATCCGGCTATGCCACTTGGCACGGCATGCGGGACTTCATCATCGGGGTCTCGGACACGCCTACCGACGCCGGGTCGATGTCGATCCCGAATGATGTGCTGGTGATCGGTGTCGTCGTGGCACTCACCTTCCTGATGTGGCTCGCGCTGCGCGAGACATTCGGGGCGGGACGCGACTTCAGCGACCGCATCATCATGTTCGTGCTCTACATCTTCCTCGCCATCTGGTCGATCGGCTTCGGCTACGGATTCTGGTGGAGCCTGATCTCGGGGCAGGAAGCGACCCGCACCGGTCTCTCCGGACTACAAGAAGACGCGCGCGACGCGAGCGCCGTGGTTGCCGCACGGCTCGATGCCGTGCGCTCGCAGCTGGACAATGTCGTCTCGTGGTCGGAAAGCCAGATGACCCGCGAGGAGACGAGCGGCGGAAGTTGCGGCACCTCGTCGGGAGCCGGACGCGGACCGCTTTATAACGCGCGGCGCGGCGTGCGGGACTCAGTCGCTACGCTACGCGATGGCATGGTGCGCTCCTGGCTCGAGCCGGTGCAGGCAGAGGTCGAGCAGCTTCGCCAGAGTGCGCAGTCGCTCGCCGGCCAAAGCGTCGAGGAGCGGCAACGCAATTTCGAAGCGATGGCGTCGCAAATCCGCGGCTCGGCCCGCAACATCGCGGCGCGCTCGAACGAGCTCGGCAAATCGACGGCTGCGGAAATGCGTGCGCTCGCGGAATCGGTTTCCGTGGCGCCGGGCCAGCCAGGCTTTTCCTGCTACGATCCGACGCTTGCGGCGCGGCTCACGCAAGCCGCCGATCAGGCAAACCAGCCGGCGGACGTGAAGCTCCGCGACGCCGCTTTCAGCGAAGGCCCGGCCGGCGTCGCCAACGCGGTCAAGAACCTTTGGCGCAACATCGGCGCCTATGGCTACAGCCTCGGCCATTTCGTCTTTACGCTCGGCTCCGAACCCGCGACGACGACCGACGCGGGTGATCCGATCACCGGCCGCGATCTGATCGCGCTGTTGGCCTCGATCGGCATCGACTTCGGGCTTCTCGTGCTTGCGATCCTCAACCCGCCGGCGCGGAGACCTGAAATGGCCGGCGACAAGCGGCGTGCGATCCAGGCCGCCATCGCAACAGCCATCGCGCGCGCTCCGGATGCGGACATCGAATGGGTGCGCCGCCACTTCATCTACCACAAGACGCACTCCTATCTCGTGATCCCCAACCTCTACAGCTGCGATTCCGAAGCCGAGGGTGCGAAGGCATTGGCCATGAACCAGCTTGCCGGCGTGCTCGACGATCTCGACCTCGTCGAGTGGCCGAGGCCGGGTTGGTTCAAGCTGACCAAAAGCGAGTTGCAGAAGCTCAAGGACGAGGAATCGCTCGAGAGCGACACCGACCTCACCAACATCCGCAAGAGCTGGCTCGACAAGCACGGTAAGACGAGCGGGCCTGATGCAGAAGCGCGCGACGCGGCGGTTCGTGACGCGGCACCGCTGCGCAATCACGGCCTGTTCTCCAAGGCGGAAAAGGCCCTGACCATCGCCGGATGGACCGAAGCCGCGCGTCGCGACATCGAGGTGTACCGGCTGGTCGATGTCGAAGGGCTGACACCGATCCTCGACGTGCTCAACGACTGGAGCGACGGGACGAGCAAGCCCGCAGCGAGCGAGCAGACCGCCTGAGGGCAAGGTCTGCTCAGCGCGGCAGGTGGGGCCTCAGCAGACGCTCGCGCAAGGCAAGGCGTGCGTTGGTGCCAGGCTGGCCCAGCGGCGCATCGGCCGCGCGGGGTGAAGGCGCCGGCTGCTCGGCAGGCGGCGTATAGGAGGAGCCCAGGCGATCGGCCAACACCCGGCGTAGCGGGGGTTCCTCGCGCTCTACCGGCGCGGCCTCGACCGGAGCAGGTACGGGCTCCGCCACAGCGGCAGGGCTTTCAAATTCGAAAGCGCGGCGCTCAGGCGGAGCGCGCTCCGACGTCGACCGCTCAAATCCGTTCCGATCGGGCGCGAACGCGTCCGGCCGCCGCAACGGCGACCCGGACATCGGAATATTGACCGCGTCCGCCAGAAGCTGGGCTTGCTGGGTGGCGTCGAGCTGGCCGCAAACGCCAGCCGCACGCCAACGCTCGACCACGGCTTCGAGGAAGCTTTCGTCGCCCAGGGATTCCTGCCACTTCTCGGTGAAGCGGGCTGTCGTCGAGCGCGGCAGCGCGTTGGCCGGCAACTCGTCGAACTTGATACGGACGGGGATCGGCACGCCGTCGCCGAACGCGATAGCCTCGCGGGCGCCGAGCGCAGGCAAGAACTCGATCAGGCCGGTACCGGTATCGGCGACCGCAGACGATACGATGGCCTGGTCGCGCTCGTTCGACATGCGCAGCGCGAACACGGTGTTGCACTGGGACAGGATGGTTGGGTCGATCTCAGCCGGCCGCTGCGTCACGATGCAGAGCGAAGCGCCGTACTTGCGGCCTTCCTTGGCTATCTTGGCGATGGCGCGCTTGCACGGCTCGAAGCCAGTCTGTGCATTAAGCGGCACATAGCGGTGCGCCTCTTCGCAGACGACCGTGACCGGGACCTTGCCTTCGCCCCAAAGCGCGAAATCGAACGCCATACGGCACAAGACCGAAACGACGACGTTGACCACCTCCGGCGGAAGGCCAGTGAGCTCAAGGATGGTGATCGGCTTGCCGTTTACCGGCACGCGGAAGATGCGCGAGAGAACCTGCGTCATGCCGTCGAACACGGTGACGGAGCCGAACATGAAGGCGTAGCGGCTGTCCTGGACGAAGGTCTCGATGCGGGTCTTGAGCTGGCGGTAGGGCGCGAGATCCTTGCGGTTTTCGAGCTTGCCCATGCGCTCGTCGATCAGGGCGGTGAGATCGGAAATGCGATAGGGGACCGGCGTATCGACGGTGAACTTACTGCCGTCGAGCCCGGGCTTGCGGAGCTTCTGGGGATCGTTGCTGGCGGCGCGGCCGGCATTGTAGCGGGCCTTGGCCAGCGGAATGAGATCCTGCAGGATCTCGATCTCGCCTTTGCGCTCGGCGTCGCCGACCAGCACCTCGACTGCTTCCTCGAAGTTCAGAAGCCAGAGCGGCAATTGCAGCGTGCGCGGCGAGATGACCTCGGCACGCTCTCCGAAGGCTGTCGCGTATTCGTTGTGCGGATCGAGCAGCACGATGTGCGCGTTGGGCGTGCGCTCCAGGATTGCGCGGAGGATGAGCGCGGTCGAGCACGATTTGCCCGTACCGGTGGTGCCCAAAATCGCGAAATGCTTGCCGAGCAGGTCGTCGACCCGGATCATTGCGGGGATCGAGCTATCCTGGCGGATGGAGCCGATGCGAACGGCATTCTTGTCGGCGCCGGTATAGGTCAGCTGCAGCTCGTACTTGGTGGCAAAGCGCACGCGGTCTCCGAGCGTCGGGTAAGACGTCGTACCGCGTTGAAAATTCACGGGCCGACCATCGGCGCCTTTGTACAGCTCACCGACGAGGCACAGCTCGGCGATGCGGATCTCCTGCTCGTTGCCGTGGGCCGGCACCGGCACGCTCAAGGCCGAGACGGTTGCAAGGACGGTCGTCGCGCCGGTATCGATGGCGAGCAACGTGCCCATCTCGGGGCGGTCGGCGCGGCTCTTGGGGTCATTCTCGTGCGAAACGTCGAGCAGCAGGACGGCCTTGCCACCGGTGACCGAAGCAATACGCCCGATCGATCGCGGCAGCACGTGGTACTGGGGCTCTTTGGGCGTCGCGGCCGGCTGCATTGGTCTGCTCTTCTTGCTCTCTAGATGCTATGGCCGGTGCCGAATACGGCATCGCGCGCGCCAATACGGGAAACTTGATGGGCTGGCGGCAACGTGATGGTCACGTCGGTGCCGCGGTCCTTGACGCTGGTGATCAGAAGCTCGCCGCCGTGCAATTCGACCAGCGACTTGGCAATGGTGAGGCCTAGCCCCGCGCCTTCGCGCAAGCGCGAGCGGGCTCGGTCGACCTGGCCGAACGGCTCAAGCGCGATGTGGACTTCTTCAGGCGTCATGCCGATGCCGGTGTCGCGCACGGAGATCGAAACACCGCCATTGCTCTGCTCGCGCAGCTCGACGGTGACGTTGCCACCGCGCGGCGTGAACTTCAGCGCGTTCGAGATCACGTTACGGAAGATCTGGGCGAGCTTGGTATCGTCACCGCGGATCGGCGGGATGGAATAGGGGAGGCGGGGCGAGATCTCGATGCCGGCCTCCTTGGCGGCGGGCGTCGCCTCCTCGATGCAGTCGCGCAGCACCTGCCCGATATCGACCTCGAAGGCGTCGAGCGCATAGGTGCCACTTTGAAGCTTCGAGATGTCGAGGATGTCGTTGATGACGGTCAGCAGGCGGTCGGCGGCGTGCTGGATGAGGCCTGCATACTCGACGATGTCGCTCTCGGAGAGCTTGCGCTCGCCATGCTCCTTCAAGAGCTTCGAGAACCCGAGCACGGTGTTGAGCGGCGTGCGCAGCTCGTGGCTCATGTTCGAGATGAATTCGGATTTGACGCGGTTAGCGAGCTCGGCCTCGAGACGTGCTTCGCGCTCGGCAATACGCGTTCGCTGACGCAGGACGGCGTCACCGATGAGCGCCGAATACTCCTGTATCAGGCTAGCCGTGTTGCCTTTACTCCGACCACTCGTGAACATACGGACTAAGCGCCAAACCTTCTGAGGACGTTCACCACGGTAGTGCCCATAGGATAAGACGTCGTTAATCTGACTTCTCTGCTTGTAATAAGCTGAACAACCCACTGACGTGGCCGCCAGGCCGTTGTTTTCGGCCCGCGGTTGGGCTTTGATGCTGCCGGATCGCTGCTGGGGTGACGTGGGGGAGTACTGAACGATGGATCGTCGCGAGTTCCTGATCACGAGTGGTGGAGCTGCAGTTGCAGCCGCATCTCCCATCGCAGCCTATGCTTCTGAAAATTCAGCGGAATTTTCGAATTCCTATGCCGACAACGCGACCGTTCTGCGGCTGGCCATGCCCTGGGCCGACGCGCCGCAAGGTCCCGCCGACGGCGTCCGGCGCCTCGTTCGCCGCTTCGAAACGATGACGGGCGGGCGTTACCGGATCGAAATTTCCGCCGGAACGGACGTTGGCGCAGACGCCGACCTCGTGCACGGCTCGGCTCACGATTTCGCGAAAATTCACCCGGCGTTTGCCTATTTTGCAGGTCTTCCGGGCTTGGCCGGGCTCAACGCCCAGGATTTCGCGCATTGGCTCGCCGTCGGCGGCGGTCAGATGCTCTGGGACGACCTGGCTGGCGCGGAAGGCTGGAAGCCGCTGCTGACGGGGCATTCGGGCGAGGCCCCGCCGCTGTGGTCACGTACGCCGATTGCTGGCCTGGGCGACTTTTCCGGCCAGCGTGTTGCCGCCTCGGGCCTTGGTGCGGATGTCGCCCGCGGCCTCGGCGCCGATGGCCTATCACTTGCGCCTCAGCAAGTCGCTCAGTCCCTGGCCGATGGCAGCTTGTTCGCGGCCGAGACCGGCGGCGTTCTGGCAAGCCTCGCCAACGGAACCGGACGAGCTTTCAGCCATGCCACCGGAAACGGCCTTAACGGCCATGGCACAGCCCTTTCGCTCAGCGTGCGCCTCGCGGTCTGGAACGAGATGCTCGATGCCGACAAGGCCATCCTCGAAGCGGTGTCAGCCGAAGCCTATCAGGCGTCTCTTGCCGAAGTGCGCGCTCACGACCGGCTTGCGCGCCAGGTGCTGGAACGCTCGTTCGGCGTGACGTTTGCTCCTTGGCCAGCAGAGCTCGCAGAGGCACTCGACCGCGTTGCCGAAGCGACCATCGCTCATGTTGCAGGGTGCGATGCCATATCGGCCCGGATCGACCAAAGCTACATGGCGTTTCGCAGCGCTATTTCAGGCTCGAACGGACCGCGCCGGCCTGCGGCAGCGATGCCCCTCGCCTGATGGTCTGAATTAGCTACTCGTCCCGCACCCGCCGAGACGGGCCCGGCCGCAAGACCAGAACCGTCTCGCTGGTGTCTGGGCGCGCGCTATTTCTTGACGAGGGCGTCGCGGATCTCACGCAGGTAGACTTCCGATGGCGAAGGCGCTGCGACCTCGGCGGCCTTCGGCTTCTGGAACTTGTTGATGGCGCGGATCAGCAGGAAGATCGCGGCCGCGGTGATCAGAAACTTCAAAACCGCATTCAGAAACAGGCCGTACCTGATCAACACCCCGTCGCCGGTCGGCGTCGGCAACGTGATGGCGAGGGCGCTGAAATCTATGCCCGCCAGCAAATAGCCGATCGGCGGCATGATAATATTCTCGACCAGGGTCGCCACGATGGGCGCGAAGGCGGCACCAATGATCACGCCGACGGCGAGGTCAATGACATTGCCCCGCATTGCAAATTCCTTGAATTCGGACAGTATCGACATAGTAAGCTTCCTTCAGCAATCCTCGATCCCGACTCGCACGCGAGACGGCAGGACATGCTAGAGCGTGTTTAGCTCACAATCACGCTCTAGATCGTTGGTGGGACCCTGTGCGTCGGCGCGTGCATCTCAGGGGCGCGAGCTGCCTCAATGGAACCACAACTGCAACGCACCTGATGGCCAGTTTCAAAATCGGACCAAAACGGAGAAACCTCTGTCATGATCGAACGGCGCGAGCGAAAGCCCTACTGGCGTCATACGAAGTGGCAGATGCTCGCCAGCCTGATACCGTTCCTGGCCGTGATCATCGTGCTGCCGCTCTATGCCGACCGCTTGAACTCCAGCCGGTTCATGGGCTTTCCGCTTGGCTATTTCCTCAGCCTGCACGGACTGGTGCTGATCGCCGTCATCACGGTGGCGAGCTTCGTCAACCGACAGGACGCCATCGATCACTGGCATGGTGCCCATGAGGACGTCTAAGGGACGCGGAGATCGTCCCATGCGCGACATCCGCAGACATCGCCACGTCAAGACGGAGGGCTGAGCGATGCCGTTCTCGCACCGCACCGGCTACGTCAATCCGCGTCTCGGGACGTACTTCGGAATTTTCATGAGCGCGTTCATTGCGCTCACGCTGCTGACGCTCATTCTCGAAGGACTGGGCTATAGCGACGGCACGCTGAAGCTTGCGATGTTCGCCGGGCCTATCGCGCTCTACGCCGTCATCGGCATGGCCGCCTACACGAAAGAGCCGATCGATTACTTCGCGGCCGGTCGGCGCGTGCCGGCGTTCTACACGGGCCTCGTGCTCGCACAGACCGCGCTCGGCGCAACCGGGCTCGTCGCAATCACTGGCGCGTTCTTCCTGATCGGCTTCGACGCGCTCTGCCTCGTCATCGGCGGCCTCGCGGGTTTTGTCGTGATGGCCGTTCTGCTCGCTCCGTTCTTCCGCAAATTCGGCGCGTTCACGGTTCCAAGCTATCTCGGCAAGCGGTTCGAAAGCCGCACGCTGCGCCTGATTTCCGCCAGTATTCTCGCCGTGCCGATGCTGCTGGTCATGGCGGCGGAGCTGCGGATCGGCGCCCATGCGGCCACCTGGTTCTATCCGATGCCGACGGGCATCGCGGTGATGACGCTCGTGATGATCGTGGTGCTGACGCTCGCGGCCGGCGGTATGCGCTCGTTCGCGTGGTCGTCTGCCGCGCAGAGCATCGCGGCGCTGATCGCGCTCTTGGTGCCGGTGGCTATCGTCGCGGTGATCGTCACCAACCTGCCATTTCCGCAGCTTTCGTCTGGCCCCGTGCTGCGCATGGTCGGCCGCGCGGAGGCAGCTCAGGGACTTCCGATCATTCTGCCTCCAATGCTCGCCTTCGACTTTCCAGGCGAAGGGCTCGAACCGTTGGCCAAGCGCTATTCCGACGCTTTCGGCAGCGTCGGACCGGTTGCCTTCATCATCATGACGCTGTCGCTACTGGCAGGGCTCGCCAGCGCACCGTGGCTGTTGCCGCGCGTCGCCGGCACACCCGGCGTCTATGAAGCCCGCAAGTCGCTCGGATGGGCGACGCTGCTGTTCGGGATCGCGATGATGACCGTCGCCGCGGTCGCGATCCTGATGCGCGACTATCTCACCGATATCGTGACAGCGGCTGGCCCCGTGCGCTTTCCTGAGTGGTTCGAAACGCTCAGGGCGTACGGCATCATCTCCGTCACCGGCGAGGGGCGCCCCACGCTCTCGAGTTTCAACGTGAGCCGCGACGACGTTCTCATCAGCCTGCCGATTGCGGCGCAGATGCCAGCGGCAGTCGTTTATCTCGCGGCGGGCGGCATCGTCGCGGCCGCGCTGGCGACGGCGGGCGCGGTTGCGCTCGCGCTCGGCAACATCCTCGCGGAAGATATCGTCTATGGGCTCAGTTGGAACCCACCGGGACCGGGCGCCCGTCTCGTGGTTTCGCGCTTCGCGCTCGGCATGGCTGCCGCGGTCGCGGGCCTGCTCGCGCTTGCGGCGCCGACCGACCCGCTCAAGCTCATCCTGTGGGCCATCGCATTGACCGGCGCGTCGACGTTCCCGGTGCTGGTGCTTTCGATCTGGTGGAAACGCCTCAACGAGTTCGGAGCGGTGGCTGGAATGGTCACCGGATTCAGCGTCACGGTTCTCGCCATCATCGCTGGAGAAGCAGGCCTCACGGGCATCGACAGCGCCCTCGCCGCCGCGATCGGACTGCCGGCCGGCGCGGTCGCGACGATCGCAGTCGCGCTCGCGACGCCCGGTCCCCAGCGCAGCCTGCTCGAACTCGTACGCGATATCCGCGTGCCGGGCGGAGAAATCCTATACGATCGCGAAATGCGCTATCAGCGCCGCAAGAAGACCCCGCGCGTCTAAAGCACGGCGTGCCGCCGAAGACCTGAACGAATTGGAAGCCCGATGTCGTCCCGAGAGCGTCTTACTCTTTTTCCGCCGCGCGAACTTTTCAACGAGGGTTTTTTCGACACCGGCGACGGGCACAGGCTTTATTATGCCGAATGCGGCAATCCGAACGGCGAGCCGGTGCTGATCGTTCATGGCGGGCCGGGCGGTGGGTGCAATCCGGCCATGCGCCGCTTCCACGATCCGAGACACTATCGCGTCGTCCTGCTCGACCAGCGCGGGTGCGGACGCTCGCAACCGAATGCCACCATCGAGAACAATACGACGTGGCATCTCGTCGAGGACATGGAGCGCCTGAGGTGTCATCTCGGGATCGAGCGCTGGCAGCTGTTTGGCGGATCGTGGGGCTCGACACTTTCGCTCGCCTACGCCGAAACGCATCCCGAGCGCGTGACGTCGCTGGTGCTGCGCGGCATCTTCCTGCTCCGAAAGAGCGAACTCCACTGGTTCTACCAGGACGGCTGCAGCGCGCTTTTCCCGGAAGCCTGGGAGGCCTTCGAACGGATCATTCCCGAAAACGAGCGCGGCGACATGATCGGCGCCTACTACAAGCGCCTCACCGATCCTGATCCGCGCGTGCATATTCCGGCCGCCGAATCCTGGAGCGTGTGGGAGGGCACCACGCTTTCCTTAATCGAAGACCCAATCCGCGTGCGCTCGTTTGCCAATCCGGACTACGCGCTCGCGTTTGCACGCATCGAATGCCACTACTTCGTGAACAACGGGTTCTTCGCTCAGGATGGCCAGCTTCTCGCTGACGCGCATCGGCTAGCCGACATTCCCGCCGTGCTGATCCATGGCCGCTATGACGTCGTGACGCCGGTACGCAACGCCTGGGACCTCAAGAAGGCGATGCCTTCGGCCGAGTTGCGTATCGTCCCCGACGCGGGACACGCGATGACGGAGCCCGGAATCATCCATGAATTGGTGCGCGCAACCGCGCATTTCCGAGATCGCGGACCTGCAATGTCCTGACGCGGCTTCTCGGCGGACGCCGTTCGCCATACCAAACGAACACGCTGGCTCAGACGCGGCCGGAGCAGATAAAGTAAATTTTGAACATGGGACACTGGCCTCGAGCGCTGTCACGCTCCAGGTTTTTGATGAGACCCACGATTCACGCTTTACGGTGCCTAGACCTCATGGTCTGGCCGGGTTGCGTATCCATTTCGCGAGTTCGCCTTTTATATGCCCATCGAGACACACCGCACGATCGCCATTGCCGACAAGAACCCCGTGGTCCGCACGGGGCTCGTGGACATTATCACGCGCGATGGCCGCTTCGTGGTTTCGGCGGCTGTCGCCACGGGCGCCGCGTTTCTCAGCCTCGTCGAAAGTCAGCCGATCGATATCGCCATCATCGGCTGGGCCATGCCGGACATGACCGGCGGCGATATTCTGACCGAGATCAAGAAGCGGCGCTCTCCGGTCCGCATCATCGTCTATACGGGAGAACCAGGAACGGACGTATTGCGGCGCACCATAAAAGCCGGTGCCTGGGGCTTCATGTCGAAGAGCGACGAACCGGAGGTGCTGCTTGAAACCATCTCATCGGTTTCGCACGGGCGCGTCTCATTCCCGTATGTCGATATGGAAGCGGCGAGCAAAGATCCACTCGACGTGCTGACCGTACGGGAGCGGGAGCTGCTCGCGGCGCTCGCGGATGGCTGGTCCAATCTGCAAATCGCCGCGCGTATCGGTATTTCCCGCAATACGGTGAAGTACCACCTCAAAAACCTCTACGATAAGCTCAACGTGAACAATCGCGCGATGGCCGTTGCGCTGTTCATGACGCGGCAGGCCGCGCGCGAGGATCGCTAAGGCCCAGCGCGAAACTTTCGCCGCCGATCAAATCTCCGCTTGCACTTTTCGCAACGCACTCGCAATCTGCGCGGACCGCAGGCGCGGTCGCACACGCGATTTGCTTTTCAGCTCAAGCGCTTTAAGCCGCAGGGTGGGTAGGCACAAAACTACCCAACTGGGCAATTCCCTCAGCCGCCAAGTCCGCCCATAAGCCTACCCAAGAGATTTTCTGTCGTCGCCCTTCCGGGTGTTGTGCGCGGTTAAGAGATTGCTAAGAGTCCAGCCTACAAGGCGCCGCTCGAGCGCTGTCAACCGGGGCTCATCCGGAGATCAATCACGACGCGTAGAAAAACTCAGGTCTCACGCATTGAAGGACACCGTCCTTTTTGCGCGAGACTGCGCCAGTTTGGGCTGACGCTTCGCAGCCGAGACGCTAAGATTGGTGCAAAAAAGTGAAGCTCGACTCTGGAGGAGACGACTATGACTTCAATGGTGAAGCCGCACCTTTTCATCCCTGGCCCGACCAATATCCCCGAAGCCGTCCGCATTGCCATGAACCTCCCCATGGAGGACATGCGCAGCCCCGAGTTTCCGAAATTCACGCTGCCGATCTTTGAAGACCTCAAGAAGGTCTTCAAGATGAAGGACGGCCGCGTTTTCATCTTCCCGTCTTCGGGCACCGGCGCTTGGGAATCCGCCATCCAGAACACGCTCGCCGCCGGCGACAAGGTTCTGATGAGCCGCTTCGGCCAGTTCTCGCTGCTTTGGGTCGACATGGCTGAGCGTCTCGGCCTCAACGTCGTTCTTTGCGACGAGGAATGGGGCACGGGCGTTCCGCTCGAGAAGTACGCCGACATTCTCGCCAAGGACAAGAACCACGAGATCAAGGCTGTCTTCGCCACGCACAACGAAACCGCAACGGGCGTTTCGTCCGACATCGCCGGCGTCCGCAAGGCGCTCGATGCCGCCAAGCATCCCGCGCTGCTGTTCGTCGACGGCGTTTCGTCGGTCGGCTCGCTCGACATGCGCATGGGCGAGTGGGGCGTTGACGCTTGCGTCTCCGGCTCGCAGAAGGGCTTCATGCTGCCGACGGGCCTCGGCATCCTCGCCGTCAGCCAGAAGGCGCTCGACGTCAACAAGACCCAGAACGGCCGCTTGGCGCGCTGCTTCTTCTCCTGGGAAGACATGATCAAGACCAACGATCTTGGCTACTTCCCCTACACGCCGGCGACGCAGTTGATCCGCGGCCTCCGCGCATCGCTCGACCTCATCTTCGCCGAAGGCATCGACAACGTCATCGCCCGCCACACGCGTCTCGCCAGCGGCGTGCGCGCTGCCGTCGATGCGTGGGGCCTCAAGCTTTGCGCCAAGGAGCCGAAGTGGCACTCCGACACGGTGTCGGCGATCCTCGTGCCTGAGGGCATCGACGCGAACAACGTGCTGAAGACGGCCTACTACCGTTACAACACCTCGCTCGGAACCGGCCTCAACAAGGTCGCTGGCAAGGTGTTCCGCATCGGCCATCTCGGCGCGCTCGACGAGGGCATGATCGGCGGCGTGCTGTTCAACGTCGAAATGGCGCTCAAGGATTGCGGCGTGCCGATCAAGTTCGGCTCGGGCACCGGTGCGGCGGCTGAATACTTCAGCAAGACCGCGACCAAGCCGGCCCTTCAGAAAGCTGCCTAGTTAAACGAGGCGGCGCCACCCGGCGCCGCCTTTTTCATCTTTCTCGATTCTCCACGACGCTTTCGCGGCCCCGCCGGTTCGGAAGGGCGGCAGCGTCTTCATAACAAGCGTGAACACAAGGAAACGTTCCGATGAGCTACACTCTCTATCCGACCCGCAAGCAGCGCCTGCAGCGGTCGTATCTCGCGGTTCCGGGCTCCAACCCGACGATGATCGACCGCGCCATCAAGAGCGCCGCCGACTACGTGTTCCTTGATTGCGAGGACGCCGTTGCTCCGCCGGAGAAAGAGCAGGCCCGTAAGAACATCATCCAGGCGCTAAACGATCTCGACTGGAAGGGCGCTGGCAAGAGCGTCTCGGTCCGCATCAACGGCCTCGACACGCACTACATGTATCGCGACGTCGTCGACATCGTCGAGCAGGCAGGCGCGAAGCTCGACACGATCCTGATCCCGAAGGTCGGCGTTCCGGCCGACGTCTATGCAGTCGAGACCATCGTCAGCCAGATCGAAGTCGCCAAGGGCCTGCCGCACCAGATCGGCACTGAAGCCCTCATCGAGACGCCGCTCGGCATGGCCAACGTCGAAGCCATCGCCTCGGCCAACAGCCGCCTCGAATCCATGCACTTCGGCGTCGCCGACTACTCGGCCTTCAACAAGGCCCGCACGGTCGTCATCGGCGGCCTCAACCCCGACTATCCGGGCGACCAGTGGCACTTCCCGCTGTCGCGCATGACGGTCGCCTGCCGCGCGTTCGGCCTTCGTCCGATCGACGGCCCGTTCGGCGGCATCGACGATCCCGAGGGCTACAAGGCCGCTGCCCGCCGCGGCGCCGCGCTCGGCATGGAAGGCAAGTGGGCGATCCATCCTTCGCAGATCGAGCTCGCCAACGAAGTCTACTCGCCGACGGCAAAGGAAGTTGAGCGCGCCGAGCGCATCCTCGTCGCACTGAAGGAAGCCGAAGCACAGGGCAAGGGTGCTGCTTCCCTCGACGGCAAGATGATCGACGCGGCTTCCGAGAAGATGGCAAAGAACCTTCTCGTTACCGCAGCCGCGATCAAGGCCGCTGAAGCTGCCCGGGCAAAACAATAATAAGCAGCGCTCGAGGAAACCTCATCACCCCCCAAGGAGGTCCAAATGGACATTCACGAGTATCAAGCCAAGGAGCTTCTCGCGAAGTTCAATGTGCCCATCCCGCGCGGTGGGCTCGCCTACAGCCCCGAGCAGGCCGTTTACCGCTCCACCGAGATCGGCGGATCTCGGTGGGTGGTGAAGGCCCAGATCCACTCGGGCGCTCGCGGCAAGGCCGGCGGCATCAAGGTGTGCAACACGGACACCGAGATCGAGGCCGCCGCTGAAGGCTTGCTCGGCAAAAAGCTGGTCACTATCCAGACCGGCCCTGCCGGCAAGCTTGTCTCGCGTCTCTACATCGAGGAAGCCACCGACATCGACAAGGAGATCTACCTCTCCTTCGTGATGGACCGCGCGGCGGAGAAGATCGTCGTCGTGTCGTCGGCTGCCGGCGGCATGGACATCGAGGAAATCTCGCACAGCCAGCCCGATACCATCATCAAGGTCGCGGTCGACCCGGCGGTCGGCATGCAGGGCTTCCAGGCCCGTGAGGTCGCTTTCGGTCTCGGCGCCGATCCCGAGATCATCAGCAAGCTCGAACGTGTCATCCTCGGTTGCTACCGGGCATTCCGCGATCTCGACGCTTCGATGCTCGAGATCAACCCGCTCGTGATCACCAAGCAGAAGTCCGTCGTCGCGCTCGACGCGAAGATGAGCTTCGACGAGAACGCGCTGTTCCGCCGTCCGCAGATCGCGGAACTTCGCGACAAGAGCCAGGAAGACTCGCGCGAGACTTACGCCAACGACCGCGGCCTCTCCTACGTCGGCCTCGACGGCGACATCGGCTGCATCGTGAACGGCGCGGGCCTCGCGATGGCCACGCTCGACATGATCAAGCTTGCGGGCGGCGAGCCTGCGAACTTCCTCGACATCGGCGGTGGCGCCTCTCCGGAGCGCGTGACGAAGTCGTTCAAGGCCGTGCTTCGCGACAAGAACGTGAAGGCGATCCTCGTCAACGTGTTCGCCGGCATAAATCGCTGCGACTGGGTGGCGAAAGGCGTCGTCGACGCAATCCGCGAGCTCGAGATCAAGGTGCCGATCGTCGTCCGTCTCGCAGGGACGAACGTCGAGGAAGGCCGCAAGATCATCGATCAGAGCGGTCTCACCATGATCAGCGCGGAGACGCTGGCAGATGCCGCAAACAAGGCTGTCTCGGCAGCCAAGCAAGCCGCGTAGGGAGAACGAGAATGGCCATCTTCATCAACGAAAATACGCCGATCCTCGTACAGGGCTTTACCGGCCGCATCGGCACGTTCCACGCCCAGGAAATGATCGACTACGGCACCAACGTGGTCGGCGGCGTTACCCCCGGCAAGGGCGGCTCGACGCATCTCGGACGGCCCGTCTTCAACACCATGAAGGGCGCCGTCGACGAGACCAAGGCGGAAGCCTCGATCGTGTTCGTGCCGCCGCCGTTCGCGGCGGACGCGATCATGGAAGCGGCGGATGCTGGCATCAAGTACTGCGTCTGCATCACCGACGGTATCCCGACGCAGGACATGATCCGCGTGAAGCGCTACATGCGCCGCTACAAGAAAGAGAACCGCATGGTTCTCACCGGGCCGAACTGCGCCGGCACGATCTCTCCCGGCAAGGCCATGCTCGGCATCATGCCCGGCCACATCTACATGCCGGGCCGCATCGGCATCGTCGGACGCTCGGGTACGCTCGGCTACGAGGCTGCCTCGCAGCTCAAGGCGCTCGGCATCGGCGTCTCGACTTCGGTCGGCATCGGCGGCGATCCGATCAACGGTTCGTCGTTCAAGGACGTGCTCGAGCACTTCGCGGCCGATCCGGACACGGATGCCGTAATGATGATCGGCGAAATCGGCGGACCGCAGGAAGCCGAAGCCGGCGAATACATCCGCGACCACTTCAAGAAGCCGGTCGTTGCCTACATCGCGGGCCTTTCGGCTCCGAAGGGACGGCGCATGGGTCATGCCGGCGCGATCGTCTCGTCGTTCGGTGAATCGGCCTCGGAGAAGGTCGAGATCCTGAAGGGCTGCGGTGTCATCATCGCTCCGACCCCATCGGAAATGGGCGCAACCGTTCAGAAGGCTCTCGCCGCCCGCAAGGCAGCCTAAGCCTTCTTCGGGCTTTCTTTCGGACCAGCGCTTTTCCGTTCCCGTCGCGACAAAGGAAAAGCGAAATCCGGAAGCATCCCAGGTCAAGCTGGCTCTGCGCCCGATGGCAGATCCGGCTTCGACGACCCGGCGGTTGAATAGACCGCCGGGCCCCTCTTTGCGCCTAGATCGTTTTGTGAGACCGATGATTCACGCTTTGGACCGATAGACTCCAAAGCGATCATGGTCTGGGGACTCTCAAAATTGTGGGCCCCGTTCGTTCGGGGCGGTTGAGGAGATGACGATGTCCAACAAGCCGGCTTCCGGCAGTGCCAATCTGGATGAAATGGCCCTTCGCGCCGAACTCAGGGCGCTTCGTTCGCAAATTCCCGATCAGCCGACGCTCAACCCGGTCCTCAACGTCGCGTTCAATCTCTCCAGGCGGCTGGAATCGGGCGAGATCAGCTTTGAATCGGTGAAGGAGCTTTCCACCCGGCTGATGGACAGCGCGTGCGTTCATCGCGCGCTCGTGCTCAAGGAACAGATCGGCGTCGAGAGCGAAGCTGCGACACGCGCCGAATTTTCCGCCTTTGTTCAGCAGTATGTGTCCGGCCGCGACGACAAGGCCTTCCAGGCCTTCAAGGAGCGTTTCTCGCGCGCGCGGAACGGCATCGTGTTCACGGCGCATCCGACCTTCGGGCTTTCGGAAGCGCTTTCGGACCGCATGGCCGAAATCGCGGTGTCCGGCACGGCCGCAGGTCAGAAGATCGGCCTCCCGCATCGTCCGGATCCGGATCTCAGCCTCGAGTACGAGCACGGCCGCGTGCAGAGCGCGATCAAGAACCTGCGCGATGCCTATTCGGATCTCATGACCGATTTCTTCGAGGCCGCTCACAAGGCCTTCGGCGATCGCGCCTTCAAGCTCGATCCGCAGCTCGCTACGTTCGCGTCGTGGGTCGGATACGACCTCGACGGGCGTACCGACATCAAGTGGACGTTCTCGTTCGTGGTGCGCCTCAAGGAGAAAATGGCGGCGCTATCCGACATCCGCGAGCGTTACCTAGCGCTGCGGCCCCAACTCGGTGAGGGCGCCGAGATAACGCGCCTTACGCGTCAGATCACCGGCAAGCTCGACCTCGCGATTTCGGCCGTGGCAGCCCAGATCAAAGCGCTGCAGTCAGTCGGCAAGGATGGCGTTACGCTCGCCCAGGCGGCGAACCTCATCACGCAGGGCGACGGCTACAATCTGACCAGCACCAGCTCGATTCTGACGCTGATCGACCAGATCGTCGATGCCGCCGAAGGGACAAAGAGCAAGGCTTCCATCGCCGCACTCGCTGCCCTGCTCCGGGCTACGGGCCTCGGCATGTCGCACATCCACGTGCGCGTCAACGCCGTCCAGATCAACAACGCGTTCCGCGCGTTCGTCCATGAAAGCTGGACGCGGGACCTCACCGAACGGCAGGCGCAGGCGCGCATTGTCGAAATGATCAACACGGTGAAGCCGGAAGAGGTGAACTTCGAGACGCTCGATCTCGAGAACGCCACCGCGATCCGCCAGTTCGCGATGGTCGCGCAGATCGCCAAGCACATCGATGCCGACACGCCGATCCGCTACCTGATCGCGGAGTGCGAAAGCCCGGCGACGATCCTCATCGCCGTCTACTTCGCGAAGCTGTTCGGCGTTTCCGAGATCGTCGACATCTCGCCGCTTTTCGAAACTCCGGCCGCTCTCGAAACGGGGCCGCGTCTCGTCGAGCGTCTGCTCAGCACGGATGCGTACAGAGACTACGTCTCGAAGCGCGGCAGGCTTGCGGTTCAGACCGGCTACTCGGACGCGGGACGCTTCATCGGCCAGATCGCAGCGGGCCTCGCGCACGAGCGCCTGCATCACGGACTTGCCGAAGTGGTGCGGAAATCGAAGGTTTCGGGCGTCGAAACCCTCATCTTCTCGACCCACGGCGAAAGCATGGGACGCGGCGCCCATCCGGGATCGCTCCGGCGCAGGCTGCGCTACGTGTTTCCGGGTGAATCCCGCTGGCGCTTCTTCCAGTCCGGCCTGCCGGTGAAGCACGAGACCAGCTTCCAGGGCGGCGACGGCTACCTCTATTTCGCAAACCGGGAATTCGCCCAGCGCGCGCTCGCGACGATCATCATGAGCGGAAAGGATCCGGGCGAGGGCGAGGATCCCTTCTATACCGACAAGACGCTCGCGCTCGATTTTCAGATCCGCCTTCGCGACTATCAGCAGGAGCTGTTCGCGCATCCGGGGTATCGCGCGCTGCTCGGCTCGTTCGGCGCAAACCTGCTGTTCAAGACCGGCTCGCGTCCGGTGAAGCGCCAGGGCGACCACCATTCGGACCGCGGCGACCCGGCACGTATGCGCGCCATTCCGAACAACGCGATCCTGCAACAGTTCGGTTACGTCGCGAACGTCGTCTCGGGTCTCGGTTCGGCTGTCAGCAATGATCGTGAACGCTTCGTCGAACTCGCGAAGAAGTCGAAGCGCCTCGGTCCGCTGGTCGAGATGATCGCGCGCGCCAAGCAGCTTTCGAGCCTCAATGCCGTCGGCGCGAATGCGATGATCTTCGATCCGGGCTTCTGGGCGCAGCGTGCCTCGTGGGCGCGCGAGCCGCATCTCGAAGGTGCCTTCAAGTTCCTGGCCGAGCGTCTGCTCGAGGACGACCGGGCGCAGAAAATCATCGGGCTCGCACACTATCTGCGTCTCGATGCCATCGAGCTGCACGGCATTCTCGAGGAGCTGGGTCTCGAGGGCGGAAAGATCCCCGATGATCATCGTCTCGAGCTCGATCTCCTGCAGGCGATCCGTGGCGCGCTGATCATGCGGATCTTCATCCTTACGGCGCAGCTTCCGCGCTTCACGCCGACGAACGAAGTGACCCACGATCAGATCGTCGGACAGGCGCTGTCGCTCGACATTCCGGAAGTGATCAAGGTCGTCCGGCTGGCGTTCCCACGCCGCTCCGGACATGCTCACGACGATGCCGCGTTCAACGAGAAGGCGACCTACCTTCCGAAGGGCATCGACGACTACGGCCGTATCGAGACCGAGATTCTCGAACCGATGGAGAAGGCCTACGAACTCGTTCGCGAGATCGGAACCGGCATTTCTCATCACTGGGGCGCGTTCGGTTGATCTCGTTGTCTCATCCTCCCCATCGCTTCGGCGATGGGGAGAGGTTTTCTCATTTTGCTATCGCTCGCTAAGTCTCTCCACCCTGGCCATTACCGCCCGGCTCTCCTACGTTGAAACAGACGTAGAAACGAGAAAGGGGAACGCCATGGCTTATGTGGATGGATTTTTGCTGGTCGTACCGACTGACAAAATCGAGGACTATCGCAAGATTTCGAAGAAGGCCGGCAAGGTCTGGCGCGATCACGGTGCCCTCGAATATCGCGAATGCGTCGGCGAACATCTCGACATGCCGTTCGGCCGGCCCTTTCCGAAACTCCTCAAGCTCAAGCCCAACGAGACCGCCGTCTTCTCGTGGATTGTCTATAAATCACGAGCGCAGCGCGACAAGATCAACGCGGCGGTGATGAAGGATCCTCGATTGGCGAACATGGATCCGAAGACCATGCCGTTCGACATGAAGAAGATGTCGATGGGCGGCTTTACGGTGCTGGTGGACGTCTGACGCCGATCAGCGGAGATCCCGTTCCGCGTCAGCCACCTCTCGCGCGCGTTCCTTGTCCCAGGCGCGGATCAGCTTGCGGGTCAGGCGGAACACGCGCCGGGCGCGGCGGCGATCCTCGCGCGAAAGACAAACGCAACAGCAACAGAAACCGGGCTTGCGCGCGATTTTCAGCATCATCTCGCGGTGTTTCCAGGCTTCGTCTTGCGGGATGATGTCGTCGCTCATGGTCAGCCTTTCTCAGTCACCGGCTCGCACACCCAGAGCCTCGGCGCCAAGGGCGAAGACTTCGCCCTCGCTTTGCTCGGTATCGAGCCAAAGAAACGGCAGATCGGGGTATTCGGTTTCAAGGGTCTCGCGTCCCATGCCGATTTCGACAACGAGAACGCCCCCTGGCGCCAGATAGCCGGCAGCATCCCTCAGTATTCGGCGCACCAGATCCATGCCGTCCTCGCCGCCCAAATGAGCCAGCTCCGGCTCGGCCTGGTATTCGGGCGGAAAGGCTGCCACGGCTTCGCTCGTCACGTACGGCGGGTTCGAAATAATGAGGTCGTACTTACGGGTTCCGAGCCCGGCCAAAAGATCGGATTTGTGCAGTGTGACGCGGTCGGCGAGCCCATAGTCGCCGACGTTGCGCGCCGCCACATCGAGGGCGTCCGGCGAAATATCGACAGCATCGACCGCCGCATTCGGAAAAGCGAGCGCCGCCAGAATCGCGAGGCAGCCGGAGCCGGTGCAAAGGTCCAAGACCTTCTCCACCTCCTCCGCGTCGGGGACGACAGCCGACAGGCCACCGTCCAGCAGTTCGCCGATATAGGAGCGCGGCACGATCACACGCTCGTCGACGTAGAATTTTCGGCCCCGAATCCAGGCCGCGTTAACCAGGTAAGGCGCGGGCTTGCGCGTGGTAACGCGGGCTTCGATGAGCCCTGCAATCTCGCTGCGCTCGTCGCGGGTTAAGCGTGCTTCGAGCCACGGTTCTAGCTGGTCGACCGGAAGGTGCAGCGCAGACAGAATCAGGAAGGCGGCCTCGTCGAGCGGCGCATCGGTGCCGTGCCCGAACACCAGATCGGCGGCTGTGAACCTGCTCGTCGCGTAACGGAGCCAATCCCTTACGGTTAAGAGATCGTCGATTGCGGAGGTCTGGGACGGATGGCTCATGGCTAGACGGTCACTCTCGCAGGCTTTTTTCGTGGGCTCGCTGTCCGTAGCCGATGGGCCGGGCCGTGCCAACAGGCTCGATCGGCAGTTGCGGAAGCAATCGCATCTCGGATCGTATGGCAGGCTGCCTCGCGGACCAGCCCCTCGTCTCACTATCCGCTTCCGGCGTCGTCCTCGCGAAGGCGCGAAACGGGCCCATTTCCGCGAAACGTTTTGATTTCACTCCCGTTCAAATTCCGCACCTGCGAAATGATCGTCGCATCGCGTCATCGTGTCCATATCCTTGCGACCCGCTTGGCGAACTGCGCGCAAAAAGCCAATATCGGGGCTTGCTTCGGCCCGCACAAAAAGCGGGCCGCATTCATACAGAAACGTCCAATTCGGAGGGACCCCCGTGACGGTGAAATCAGATATCGAGATCGCGCGCGAAGCTAAGATGAAACCGATCACCGAGGTGGCGGCGAAGCTTGGTATTCCTGCCGACGCGATCATCCCCTACGGGTCGACGAAGGCGAAGCTGTCGTTCGATTTCATCAACGCTCTCAACACGCGTCCGGACGGCAAGCTGATCCTGGTCACGGCGATCAGCCCGACACCCGCCGGCGAAGGCAAGACGACGACTACGGTCGGCCTTTCGGACGGTCTCAACCGCATCGGCAAGAAGGCGATGTGCGCGCTGCGCGAACCGTCGCTCGGCCCCTGCTTCGGCGTCAAGGGTGGTGCTGCCGGCGGTGGCTATGCGCAGGTCGTGCCGATGGAGGACATCAACCTCCATTTCACCGGCGATTTCCATGCGATCACCAGCGCGCACAACCTGCTCTCGGCGCTGATCGACAATCACATCTATTGGGGCAACGCCGTCGGCCTCGACAGCCGCCGCGTCGAATGGCGCCGCGTGCTCGATATGAACGACCGCGCGCTGCGCTCGATCGTCAATTCGCTGGGTGGCGTTTCGAACGGCTTCCCGCGCGAAGACGGCTTCGACATCACCGTTGCCTCTGAAGTCATGGCGATCCTGTGCCTCGCATCCGATCTCAAGGATCTCGAGAAGCGCCTCGGCGACATCATCATCGGCTACACGCGCGACAAGAAGCCGGTGCGTGCGCGCGACGTGAAGGGCGACGGCGCGATGACCGTTCTGCTCAAGGACGCGCTGATGCCGAACATGGTGCAGACGCTCGAGAACAACCCCGTGTTCATCCACGGCGGTCCGTTCGCGAACATTGCACATGGCTGCAATTCGGTGCTCGCAACCAAGAGCGCGCTCAAGATCGCCGATTATGTGGTGACGGAAGCGGGCTTCGGCGCTGACCTCGGCGCCGAGAAGTTTTTCGACATCAAGTGCCGCAAAGCCGGCCTCAAGCCTTCGGCAGCGGTCATCGTCGCTACCGTGCGCGCGCTCAAGATGCACGGCGGCGTCGCGAAGGACGATCTCAAGAACGAGAACGTTGCGGCTGTCGCGAAGGGTTGCGAAAACCTCAAGCGTCACATCGAGAACGTCGGCAAGTTCGGCGTTCCGGCCGTGGTCGCCGTCAACCGCTTCATCACCGACACGGACGCCGAGATCCAGGAGGTCATGAAGGCGGCCGAGAGCATGGGCACGCGCGCATTCATGTGCACGCACTGGGCCGACGGCGGCAAGGGCACGGAAGCGCTCGCGCGCCATGTCGTGGAAGTCGCCGACTCGGGCAAGGCACAGTTCAAACCGCTCTATCCGGACGACATGCCGCTGCGCGAGAAGGTCAAGACGATCGCGACCGAGATCTATCGCGCCGCCGACATCTCGTGCGACTCCTCTGTCGAGACGCGCTTCAAGGAGCTCGAGGCGATGGGCTTCGGACACCTCCCGGTCTGCATGGCCAAGACGCAGTACTCGTTCTCGACCGATCCGACGAAGCGCGGCGCGCCGTCCGGCCACATCGTGCCGGTGCGTGAGCTTCGCCTCTCGGCGGGCGCCGAGTTCGTCGTCGTCATCACCGGCGAGATCATGACGATGCCGGGCCTGCCGAAGGTGCCGTCGGCGGATTCGATCCGTCTCAACGCCCAGGGCCAAATCGAGGGTCTGTTCTAAGAGACCGCCACGCCTGAACGTTCGAGGGCGCCGAACCGCACAAGCCGGTTCGGGGCCCTCTCTATTTCTG
>OFDN01000081.1_pt1 | contig 99390 bp, 111 predicted proteins | sample 1520971 | NCBI WGS metagenome assembly OFDN01 (sample SAMEA94257418, study PRJEB24077) | hot springs metagenome | biome: Aquatic biome; feature: Geographical feature; material: Water | place: India | collected 2012-06-12 | depth 5 m
TGCCGACCGGCACCTATCTCGTCTGGAGCGGGCAGTTCGAGTACCTGGAACGGGCAGAAGCGCGGCTGAAACTGGTCGTGCCGGTCACGCTGATGATCATCTTCCTTCTGCTCTACCTCAACTTTGGCCGGCTCACGGAAACTCTGATCGTTATGCTCTCGCTACCGTTCGCGCTCGTCGGCGGCTTGTGGATGGTCTGGTGGCTGGGGTTCAACTTGTCGGTTGCTGTGGCGGTCGGGTTCATCGCGCTCGCAGGCGTAGCCGCCGAGACCGGCGTGGTGATGCTCATCTACCTCGATCACGCGGTGGAAGAAGCCAAGGACAAGTGCAGGCGTGAAGGTCGGGCTTATGCGCGTGACGATCTCTACAACGCGATCATGTTCGGCGCCGTCGAGCGCGTGCGGCCCAAGATGATGACTGTGGTCGCGATCATGGCCGGCCTGCTCCCCATCCTGTGGAGCACGGGCACGGGCTCGGAAGTTATGCAGCGGATCGCCGTACCGATGATCGGCGGCATGGTCTCGTCTACGTTGCTGACACTGGTGGTCATACCGGCAATTTACGCTGTGGCGAAGGGTTGGCAGCTGAATCGAGGGAGCGAGTCGGCAACAGCGGACCGAATAGTTCAGGCAAGTTCATAATTCTGCAGTTGGCACTTACGGCCTGCTGGGGTGTGAAGATTTTCCCGTTGGGATTTAGGAATGATTGTCCCCCGTCAGGACCTACGGGACAACTTGAGCTGATTGCGTAAGAGAGAGTTTGCGGCTCATCGTAACCCCACGGAGGGACACGATGAGACAACGCGACAAGCAAGCTCCGCAGAGCGCGGAGGAGACCGTCAGGGACATTCGGCGAGCCACCAGGCGGCACTTCTCGGCCGAGGAGAAGATCCGCATCGTCCTCGACGGCCTACGCGGCGAGGACAGCATCGCCGAACTCTGCCGCAAGGAGGGCATCGCTCAGAACCTCTAGCTAAAGCAAGGCGCAAGCCCGTTGTCTAAGAGGTTAAGTCACGCCACATCGATGAGTGGTGGCCTCGTCTTTTTGGTTCACGTCAGGGATCGGCGATAGTTTACCGCAAACAGGCCGCTGAAATCCATGTCACCATACCGCTGTATGCTTAGCACGGCCACGCGGCTACGGGCCCTCGCGCGGCACCCCAACCGAGTATTTTTCAAGCTGGAAATTTGACCGATTCAAACCTACGTTAGGTTGCCGGCGAACGATCCTGCCGGCTGCGATCCACGATCCACTCCTGCCAAATTCGTCTAGGGACGCTCGGTTGCGAAGGATCAAAATTGGATCAATTTCAGCCTGAATCCCTGAAGCGGAACCCGATAACTACTTGAAGGATATTGGTCGGAGCGAGAGGATTTGAACCTCCGACCCCCAGTCCCCCAGACTGAGCTGCCCAAATGGCTTTCGATCATATAATCAGAAGCTTAGCCATCATCTCCTGTCCCTTTTAGGGACTGATTTAGGGACTCTCTGCTACTCGCTCAAACCGGTACGAATTTCCTTCTAGTCCTCGAGCACCACATCGTCGATCACCTCGCTGCCAACGATCCAGTGAGGCGGCACGACCTCGTCAAACACCAAACCACAATCAACCATCATGCGCGTACTACCGAGTGCTGGATACGCTTTCCGGTACGCCCAAGCGCTGATGATCTCACCCGCGAGATTGGGCATGTCACCTCGCGCCATTAGTTCAGCCGGTGACACATACGGATGGCACAGTTGAACCGCCAATTCCCCGGGAACCCTGAACCTGAAGACTACCGCTCGCCCCTCCTTCCGCAACAGCTCCCTTCCCTCCTCGCCAAAGAGTTCGGAGGCGATGTGGCCGTCAATCTCTGATCCGCATTGAAGGTAGTGGTTGAATCCCTCGATCAACGCCTTTCGCGAGATTGTCAGATGAGCTTCGCCTTCCCGTTTTCCGAGAGCAGCCCCTGAGCCGTAAAGGTCTATCGCTTCGTCTAGACGGGTTGAAGCCAGAGCCCAACCGGGATGACTCGAAAGCGCGCGAACAAGGCGGGCTTTTCTGTCGACGGCGACCAGAGGCAACAAGCCGAGCTGATTGATTGAGGCTTCATCGGCGGCAGCAACCCTCGTTCCGTGATAGCCGGCCACGTCACCAGAAGCCAGCCAGGCCAATACCGCGTTACCGACCGTCTCACGTCCCGCACGTGCGATTATCAGGTCGCGCGCATCCTCGACGTATTCCGGTACCGCAGCTTGCAATTCGGACTCAATGTCGGCCGGAAGCAATGGCAATAGCACCGCGTCAACGCGCGGTGCCCATTCTTCAATCTGGTCGAAGTCAAATAAGAATCGAGCGGTCACAACACATCATATCATATGCCGCCACCAGTGCCGCCGGTCGTCGATACCGCCGCTACCCTGCCTTCTTTCGCCGGGCCCCCGACTTCTTTCGCGTCTTAGCGACGTCCTCCAATGCCTCGGCAACCTCGCTGTCGAGAACATGAGCATACCGCGTCGTGGTCTTCAGATCCGCATGGTTCAACACGCGCTGCACCAACTTCAAATTGCCCGTCTTCCGAAGCACCTTGGTGGCAAGATCATGCCTGAAGTCATGGAACCGAAAGTCCGACACCCCCGATCGTGCCCGCTGACGGCGCCATTCCGTCTTGGCGCCCGAATATGTGATGGGGTAGCGAACACCTTTGATCTTACCCTTGCGCGTCCGCTTAGCGACGTATGTGAACACAAATTCGTCGTGATGCTTCATCAACGGCCGCAGAATCGCGCGCACCTCCGATGTAATCGGTGCAGTGACCAGCCGCTTGCCTTTCCCTTTCCTCCGGATCTGCCGTGCGTCCCAATCCACCTCGGGCCAACGCAGTAGACACTCCCGGAGGCGAAGGCCTGTCGCCTTGGCAAACGCTAGGAACGGCCCATAATCCTCCCGCGCAGCGTCATCAAGCTTATCACCTTCCTTGCCGACGAGCTCACGCACGCGCTCCTGCGGCTCTTCAAGGAAATGCAAGCTCCAGTTAGGCTCTTGACGAAACTGTACGCCCCACGCCTTCGCCCGCGTGAACAACTTCTTCAGCACCTCGGTTGTGCTGCGATTGACAGTCGTGCTGGAAATCAATGGAGCCGTGGCCGAGTCAGCTTTCTTACTTCGCAAGATCTTGTGCTGACGTCGCCAGGCGACGAGCTGCGCGACGTCGTCGTCGGTCACTTCTGTTAGAAGCTTGGTTGCGCCAAAGTAGCCCACCAAGCGCTTTAAATCGCGCCACGTGTTGTCTGCTCCGGAATGGTACTGGCCGACCTCAATCCAATATCGATCAGCCACATCGTTGATAAGCAACGATGTCGAAGTTGTTCGCTGCTCCGCCAGACGCCGTTCGGCGTTGCGGCGCTCGTCGCGTTCTACTTGCTCCGCAGCGCGTCTCTCCGTTCTCTTTGTCGACCCAGAAAACCGCTGCCCGTCGATCTGGAAGTCGAAGTAGTAATATGGAGAGCCCTTCTGTCGGTGAACTGGCATGGGGACACCCTACGCGCGCGAGATTCGATGAATGCCTTGAGATCCGCCTCGAGAAACATGCGGCGTGGCCGAACTTGGCCATTGCCCTTGATTATATACCGAAGCTCACCCGAACTCACGTATCCTGCCAGTGTCTTGTAAGAACACTTCAACCGCGCAAGCGCCTCCCGCGGCGTCACAAGGTCGTCCGACATCACCCACCTCATACGCACGACTACACACGTCCGGCCACGGCCCCGCACCATCGGCTGGACGCGCACGTCCGGCCGCACATTGGTCGCGCTTGCAGATGGCGAACAATTGTAGAACTGGGAACACATTCTGGCGATACAAGGGGAAATATTCCGCCTAGGGAGATTTTCAGTCGCCGCTGGTTTTCTTCACCCTGCGCCCCGGGCTAAATGTGAGAAATTGGGCTGACCAAGGTGAAGCCCAAGCTGAGAGCGGGTTTGCAGCAGCTCAAAAGTGAGAAAACGGGCGACCGGATAATTCGCCCCTCAGCCCACGACTTGGACGACCCGCCCCTGACGTCTCGGCACCCGCCCTACCCGGCTGCGATGCCGCTCCTCAGCCGCAAGCTTGGATGCCGCCGGACCTTTCTTGAACCAAGTCAGCATCAGCTTATCAACGGTGCGACCTCGCATGATGGCAGCCACGCTGACCTCATAGTCGGTCAATTGATTGATCTCCGCCAATGCTGGGCGCAGGGCGTGCTTGTTGAAATCGCTGAAGCGCGGGAGTTTGTTGTCGGGAACACCCAGCACAGAGCGAAATTCCAGCACCGAAAACGTCTCCGACTGGCTGGACAAGTTGATGCGCCGCTCGACCATCTCGTAAAGTCGCAGGCTGTACTTCGACCTCAGCAGGTACATCACCTCGCTCTTGAGACGAGCCCACGCCACCGAATTCTCCAGCACGCGAAACAGGCTGTCGTGGATGGTGTAGTAGAACGCCCCCTGATCCGCATCCTCCTCTGTATTCGGCCCGAGCAAACTGATCCGCGTAGTCATCGGGCGGCCGGTGTTGGGATCTCGGTAGCGAACCTTGGCGAAGGCCCCCATCAGGCGATCGAACGCCTCGTGCAGACGATCATTGGAATCGTGCGAGGTGCGCAACAGGCTCTTGGGCAACTTGTAGACCTTGCCCGGCGCCATGTCGTTCCAGGCATGCGCCAAGAGCTGATTGTAAAGAATGAGCTCAGAGCGATTCAGCGGCGTAAGCTCAACGACGTCGACAAGCTCCGCCGGCTTGATGATCGTCCCTATGTTGTCGGGATCTAGCGGATGCCCGGTCGTACGCACCTGAAGCGCTAGCAGCTTGCCCCCCGTGGAAACGACAGGGGCCGGGCCTTTTTCTATTACATCGGTTTCTAACGCATGACTCACGTGTAACAGCGTGAGGATGAAAGGTGAGAAAGTCAACGCGCCATTTCACATTTGCCCCTCGCTTATTTTTACATCCGCCCAGTTTCTCACGTACACCCCTCTAAGCTCCGCCCAATCCCTCCCCGTAACCCGCCCCTTCCCTCACGTTTCACCGCCCATTCCTTCACGCGACTCGGCCCTTTTTCTCCCCCGAAACGGCCCCGTTTCTCACTTTTAGGTTCGTAACTTATTGTTTTAAAATTCATATTCTCCCCTGAATCTGAACTTGAATCTTACTAAGAGAATCTTGAACGGCTGCCTAGCTTACCCACACCTGTGAAAACGTCGAAATACGATTATTAGCCTCGCTCACGCTCGGCATAAAGGAATGGCCGCGTATGCGGCCATGCTTAGTGTATCCCCTCACCCTGCGTTCGGGCTTCGCCCTCACTGCGCCGCACCTTAATCGGCATCGGCCAAATGGCCGATTGGCACATGGTTTAAAAGAAAAACGCCGTAAGTACACACGTACAGGACTGACACCCTGATTGAACCCAACCTACTCAGCTTTGCTCGGCGGGACGAGCAAGCGGCTTATTTTGGCGGCCGATTTACAGACCTTAGGTGGTGCCCGAACTAAGCGTCGCTGGCACTACCGAGCTCGCCTGATGAACCAATCTGTCGATGGCAGCCGGTTTCCTCATCGAACATCCCGCGTCTATAGGTGGCGAAAACCGGACCTAGAACAGACCCCCCATCTTTGCGCGGCTTCGCCGCTCATTTTTTTTACAGATATCGGAATTTGCGACTGTCTCTACAGAAAGCCCAAATGTGAGACGCAGCCCAATTTCTCACATTAGCTGCAGCTGCTTAAGCCGCACGAAATATAGGCTGAAGGTGAGACGGCGCCCATTTTCTCACTCTCTACGATCCCAGCTCACCGCGCATGTCCAAGTGTGAGGCCCAGCCCAATTTCTCACCCTCACCCGGATCGACAACCCATCGTTGTGAAGAGATTCGCAATGTGAGAAGCCGCCCATTTTCTCACCTTCGTAGCGCGATGTCCGACCAGCCCCGCCCGCTGCCCGATCATCGGCACATGGCAACATAGGCAAATAGCAACAACGGCAAATGGCAGTCCGCACAAGTTGGCAAATGCCGATTTAGTCAGATAGCGACATAGCCGCATGATCATTTGATGCAAAAACATATGGAAAATAACCGCCTCGCCGCCAAGCATTCCTTATCGCCGACGGCGAAAATATCGTTGAATTTCAATTATTGTTCCGTATACTGATGTAGTCATTTGACTATGTGGTCATCTGTCCAGATGGCGATCTCGCTAAGTTCCTATGTGTTCTCTTGCCTATCTGCCTATGTCGCTAGCTGCCTATCTTCATCAACCCAGGAGGTAAGGGCTCGGAGGCCCGCACGTCATGATTCTCGTTTTTGCGTCTTCCAAGGGAGGTGTCGGTAAGTCCACCACTTGCGCTGCCCTCGGCGCCGCCCTCGCTCAAGAGGGCGCTCGCGTCCTGCTTCTCGATCTCGACCAGAACCGCACACTGCATCGATGGAGCCGCAAATTCTCCATTCCAGGCCTTACCGTCGAAGCCCCGGCACCCGATGATTTTCAGATCGTGCTCAAATCCCGGATTACTTCAGGAGACTACGATCACGTGCTGATCGATCTCGCAGGCGTACGTGAAATGACCATGTTCAAGGCCATCAGCCGCGCAGACCTTGTCATCATCCCGGCGCAAGCCTCCGAGCCTGACATCCGCGAAGCACTCGTCATCGCCAGCGATGTCCGCGACGTGCAGGAAACCGCGAACCGCGAAATACCCTACAGGCTGCTCCTCACAAAAATGTTCCCGCTCAGAAACCGCGTCAGCGACTTCGCCTACTCAGAATTGGCCCGCAAAGGGCTGCCCCTGTTCAAGACGGTCCTCGTCGAGCGCACCGCCTACCGCGAAATGTTCCTGAACGGTGAAGCACCGACACAACAGGACCCGGGCAAGGGGGCAGGGCTCGAGATCCGCGCGCTACTCGACGAGATCGAAGACGTAATCGATCCGGATACGTCGGCCGCCGTGCTAGATCAGCTTCAGGCAGTGGGGTGAAGACCATGAGCCAACCCCGCAAGCCCTTCCTCTCTATCACTCCAGACGTCGACGACGCGGCCATTGAGGCTATCGCCGTCCGCAAAGGCGTTCGCCAATTCCTGCCCATCACGCCGCGCGGCGGCAGTGGGGCAGGGGTGGAACCTGTAGCCCCGGCGGTTGAATCCGCACCCGCGACAGTCAGTGCGAGACACGACGTGACAGAACAGAGGGCCACCGCCGCTGCTCCCGTAATCGAACCGTCGGCCCCCGAAGAGACGCAAATTGGCCGGACCGCGCGGTGCAACCTGCATTACGCGAGAGTTGGGGTTCCCGACTACGCCATGCTTGAGCTCAGAACCCGCTCCGCGCGCGGCGAAGGCACCGTCAATTACATCCTGCTCAAAGCGCTCAACGACTACGGCATCGTCATTAAGCCTGAGGACTTGATCGAGGACGGCCGCCGCAACAAGGACAAGACTGCCTAGAGACCGCGTCACACCTCGAAGGATTCGATCTTCGCGCCTTTCTTGAGGGCGTCGACCAACCACGTTGGTTTACGACCTCGGCCTACCCATGTCTCGTCCGGCGATTTTGGATTGCGGTATTTCACCGTCGCCGCACCTCGGCGGCGTCCCCCGAACAATTCTTCCAGTGTGAACCCCGCTTTTTCGGCTAAGTCGCGAAGCTTCGCCTTCGTTTCCCGAGCTTCGATCGCTTTTCGGTCCGCAATCGCGGCGTCAATCTGATCCCTTGCATCCAGAAGATCGGCATATGACATTTTCTCAAGACCAGGCAGTCGGGCCATCTCTCTAATTTCTCCCATTCCAGAGCCAGTGCGGCCCTCAATATCCTCTTGGAACCATCCGCACGAGTTTAGTATAGGTCACGCACGTGCCGATCCACGGTGAACCGCGGAAAGTAAGGCTGACCGCGCATGTCGTTCATGAGATCCCAGTACATCGTTCGAACGAGTGGATCGGTAACAGCCGCGGGCACGTCGTATTCGTACATCTGCATCCCTTGGAAGACCTTCGTCGGCGTGTAGGAGCGTCGGAACTCCGCCGACAGATACTGATAGATGCCCCACCTGATTTCATTGAGATGCCATGCAAGGTGAGTCGCTGATGCGATGAAGATGTTGTCCTGGAACCATTCCTGAAACTCCGGGATCACCAGATAGCTCTGGCCTTCGTCGATCTCTGTTCCGTTGTCGGCAAGGATGCTGCGGATCTGCCTGACGACATCACCCAGCCGGGTGAAACCGTGCTTGGAGATTGTCCCACAGATCTTAAGGTAGGACATTCGCTGCACACGCAGCATTCCTTCACGATCGATGGATGGAAGCCAGACCTTCTCAACGACGGCGTAGCCGTCCAGCCATTCCGCGCAGGCCTTCAGCGATGACGCCAGCAAGGTGACATCGCCGGCGAACTGAGGATCACTGACAACGTTCTCAAGATCGCCGAGATAGGTCTTGCCGAGACTGCCTTCCAATGTCGGCCTTATCAACCCGAACGTTCCATTCCGGGGACGCGAGAGAAAATCGGCAAGAATGATCAGGAAGAGCTTGCTCGCTTCCCGTGTCTTGAACATCAGGAAGGCGTTCTCGATCCTGTGCTCCTTCTCGAAGTGGCCATAGTGAACGAGAGAGCCGATCAGATCCCAGACAGCGGCAAGCGCAATGATTTCCCGATCCAGCACAGAGTATGATTTGTCAGCCATGCATCGAAGGTAACGGGCGTTTCGGGCATCGCCAACTCAGGTCGCGACAATCGCGCGAGGCATACACATTTTCGGTCTCGAATTATCTTCTATCGTCACATCAGCATAGGTCTGCAAGGGTGATGGGCGTCCCCGGCGACCGAAGGCCGCCGGCCGGGCTCTAGACCGCGGAGTGCAGCGCCGCGCCCCGGAACCCCGCGAGGGCAGGGGACACGGGTTTCCGCCCATGCGGGTTGCGATCCCTGACGCAGACACCTCAGTTCGGCACTAGGCGGCGCCAGAGGACTTCGGTGATGTCCTCGACAGTCATCGCGACGCCCATATCCTCCCCGTCCGCAGTTACTCGGTAGCCAGCCTCCTGCGGCATCTCACCGGCGAGCTCGGTAACGTCATCCTGCAGCGGCAGCACCGTCACCTCGCAGAACAGTTCGCCAAGACGTGCTCTGCCACGATGGTATCCATTGGCATCCGGTCCGATGACAGCGACTTCAATCACGAGCTTACGCGTCACTGTCCGTCCCTCCCGCTCGCATAGCCTCGCGACCGTGCGTATTTGGGCTGAGGGGCAGACTTGGCAGCTCGCCTCGGGGCAGGGGCCTCGACCGCGCGCAGCGCGCCCGTGCCCAGACACGGCCTCATCAGATCGGTGATTTCCAGCTCCAGATGTTCTGCTGTGCCAGCATCATCGTGTACCGCGAGTCTTCGGCTCGTAGACGCGAGCGGCAACAGCTCTAGCGAGACCCCCTCCACTGCGGCCACCCCAATCCCTTCCAGTTGGGCGATGACGTGCTGCACCACCACGACCAGGTCCTCGAGCCGGTAATTTCCGCGGATGTCGATGCGCATCTAGGCCCCCCCGCACTTTGCTAAGACGAGCAGGCGAGAAGGGCGACACAAACTGTAGTTGTTAAATATACTCACGCTCAATACACGCATAAGACCATGTAATATTTCATTTAATCTTGACATATACATCATGCGAGCATAATGTCCTCATACATTGCCTACACAATGTCAAGTTGTAAACAATTAATACTGGAGATAATCATGAGCAAAACTTTGAAGATCAACGGTGCGACTGTCGTCCCCGTTTCAAACATCCGCCGTATCCGCCCCGTCACGGAAGAGGATCGCGCCCGCATCACCGAAAAATACGATCAGGTGGAAGACGCGGCAAAATTCCAGCTGCAGATCGAGTTCGCCGATAAGTCGACGAAACTCTCTGCCGAATCCCTTGACGACGTGCGCGGGCAGGGGGTTGCCCTCGTCAATATCGGCAACGACACCTACGTGCCCGCCCTCAATATCAAGCTGGCCGAGCCCTTCACCAAGGAAGACGCTGAGAAGGTCAAAGGCAAGGACTACACCTTGAGCCACACCTTCCGTTCGCGCGTCGAAACCAGTGCCGGCACGCTGCTTTCCACCGCCACTCCAGATCAGGTCATCACCCGCCGAGAGAAGGCGATCGAGTCTAACGCCAAGACTGACAGCAAGACTGACAACAAGAAGCCCGCCGGCCCGAAGGCGCCGGCTGCATAAAGCTTTCTCCCCCCTTAGAAATGGAACGCGGCTCCACACCCACCGGAGCCGCGTTCTTCTGCCTTCCGGCAGCATATGGCGTTATTTGCGATTGAAGAGCTCTCCACGGTCGGCGTTCGCCGCCCGCCACGCGTGACACTTGACCTTGATCCAACCACGATTTTTTCCGCTGACGTAGGGCTGGTCGGCTTTCTTCGACACGACGCCCTCGAGCTTCATGTTGTCGAGCTTAGCGAGCAGGGCGACCACGTCAGGGAAGTTGTCCGAATAACGCAAACATTCCTCACCCGCCCGCTTGAGCAGGGCTTGCAGACGAACACGTCGCGTGACCAACGGAAACGGCCGCATGTCGCGCCCATCGATCTCGAGCAGATCGAAGCACCACGCGACCTTGCCGTGCTTTTGGCCCCCGACGAGCGCGCGAAAATCTGGTAACCCTTGCGCATCAAGCGCGACACCTTCCGCATCGATGATGCAGGATTTCACTTTTACCGCGGACAAGGCATTCGCGATCGACCGGAATCGCGCTGTGAGATCTTTGCCGTTCTTGCTGAGGATTACGACGTCATCGCCATGCTTGTGGAGCTGCAGGCGATAGCCGTCGAATTTCACCTCATGCACAAACCCCTTGCCGGAGGGCGGTACGCTCTGTTCGACGGGTTCTGATGGCGGAATAAACGCGAGTGGTTTCACGTCCGCTACATGGGATGCAAATACACAAGGGGCAAGAACTGGCAAGATCTTGCCAAAACCGTACTCAGTCTTTTCAATGGGTTACAGACAATCATGCGGCAACGGGCTGCGTTTGACACCCGTAAGCTTGACCTTGGCCGGCGATCGTGGCCCCTACTACCCCTTCCTCTTCAAAATCCGTCTCTCGGTTCTCGCTTCGAATGACGAACTGCGTCCACTGTTCGTCACGTCCCGGAGCAGGGCAGTTCCGTTCCTAGAGAGAGACGAGTTGTATCATGCTGCTAGAGTTCACCGTTCTTCTGCAAGCCCTGATCATTCTGTGTCTTGTTACGCAGAAGCGGCACCAAGCAGATCCCGCTTCTCCTTCCCGCTCTGAACAATCCGCATCTGCTCGGCGTCGAACGTCCTCACCAGACGGCGCGCCTCCGCGACAGATCCCGAAAGCCACGTCTCAAAATCGGCCTCGTCGGAAAGCAACACGGGCATCCGGTCGTGCATGATAGTGCCCGTCAAAGCGTTCGGCGTCGTCGTCAGGAACGCATAGACATCGACCTCCACATTCGGGCCGTCCTTCTTCATTGGACCGACATAGCGCCGCCATATGCCAGGGAACGCGAACAGTGGACGCTCCTCCGGCGGCAACAGCGCAAACCAGTGCCACCCAGCCGGCGAATTGCTGTCCGGCTCGCAGTAGGATGTCGCAGGTACTAGGCAGCGGCGCGCTTCCATGCTCGGCCGCCAGAACGGACTTTCCAGTTTATCGTCGCGCACGTTGGTCACCGGCTTTGGCGCATAGCCCTTGCGCAATAGCGGGAAGCCCCACGTCATATGCACAAGCTCACGCTCGCCATCCTCGGCCCGGCGCACGACCGGCGCCACACTCTTCGGAAAAATGGCAGTCTGAATCGCCGTCGCCACCGCCCGGTTGTCAGCTATGCGAAACAACGCCCGAATGGCGTCACGGCTTCGCGTGTTGCTATAAAGATTGCACATGCGTTCGACGTTACCGCTCCCAAGCGCCGATGACGGCCGACCTGCTACCGTTAAAATCTATGGCACACTCTCAAGCCATCCCCCCGACAAACCCTTCCGTTTTGTCGTCGTGAATTAAAGCAAGACGCACATCACCCCGGCAACCGCGGCGAGCACACTTCAGGTGCCGTTCGACCTCGTCCAAATAAGCGTATCTGAACTCTGCGCGCCCAAGGAGCGTTCCGGCCTCTTCATACCGGACCAGTGCGCAGACTCGGCAGGTGATCTCCAGACGTGTACAGGCGTCCAGATCCGCCAATTGAAGATCCGATTTCCAGTTCATCACCAAAAATCCTCCGCCCGTGGAATTCGCGTGTAGCTGATCTTGCCACCGGCATAGCCGCCCGGCGGCGGCGACCACGGCCCAACACTGACAACCGTCCTGCCATACTTCGAGTTGATCGCGTCGATCATCGCCGACAATCGCTCGTGCCGAATTCGCGCCGGATCGTCGTCCAACAAAAGATCAAGCTGCCGTTCGGAAGCCCGTGTCAGATCGAGCAGGGTGACCCCAAGACGAAGAATTCGTTCGTTCGGACTGAGCGCTTCGCGCGCTGAACACCAAACGATCTCGAGCGCTGAAAGCACCGCCTGATCGTCGCTGACAGCTGGCAACCACGCGCGCCCCTGCCAATTTCCATCTCCGACCTGAAGCCACAGCCACAGTCTTCCGGCATGCCAGCGGTCGCGGCGCATGCGTCTGGCCGCCTTCGTCAACAACAAGCGCGAGGATGCTTGCGCATGCGCGATCGTCCTGTGCTCCGGCGGCAAGACACGTCCGTGGCCATACATGCTGCGACCCGAAGGCCCTGCCTGGATTTCATACCCGTGCAGCGCATACCAAAGACGTTCACCCGTCACGTTCCCCCAAAGCTGACGCAATTGTTTAGGTTGCGTCGCCAGCAATGCCGGCATGGTCGTGATGCCGGCGCTGATCAGTCGCCGTTCCATGCGGTCGCCGATGCCCGGCACATCAGAGAGTTTTAACGTGAGCAGGGGACCCGGCATCTCGGAAGGGTGCCAAACCATGTTCCCGTCGGGCTTACCGGCCTTGCAGGCCATTTTTGCAAGCTGCCGGTTGGCAGCGTAGCCAATCGAACATGTGATCCACGGACCGATGTTCACGGCAAGGCGATCCTTGATGCGGCGACCAAGTCCATCAGCCTCGCTCCGCTCATGCGGGCCGAGCTTGCACGTCAACTCGTCGATCGATTTCACCGCGTCGATCGGAATGATGGCCGTGATTTCTGACAGAAGCGCGTTGTGCGCGCGGCGATAAAGATCCGGCGATTGCGGCACCAGAATAATATCGGGACAGAGACTCTGCGCTTCCCCGATCGCCATCACGTTCTTCACGCCTAACCGTTTGGCTTCGCGCGAACAGGCGATCACACAGGAGTTGCGCGCACCGGCAAACGGAATGACGCCTACGGGCTTTCCCCGTAGCGCCGGATTGGCCAGCTGCTCGACGGATGCGAAGAACCCGTCAAAGTCCAGATAAAGCCTCTCGATGTCGTCTGGTCTGCGCACCCGAATCTCTTTCCCGTGGCGGAGCAGGATGGAACAAACCATGAACATTAGTCAAGAAGAGTGGGCAACGTTTTCCCCACGCGCATGAACGGATGTCCGGCGGCTGTCTTCCCATAATCTTGACAGAGAACCGGGACGCCGCGATCAATATAGCTTCTACGCTATATAGTCTTGACATTATATCTCGATTTATGAGATGCTGGGGTATGACCTGGTCCGTCGCCTTTCACGATGACTTCGATCGCGAATTCTTAGAGCTGCCGGACGCGGTTCAGGACGAGCTGCTGGCGGTTGCCAAATTGCTTGAGCGGTTCGGGCCATCCTTGAAGCGACCGCATTGCGACACGCTTGATGACTCGAAGCACGCCAATATGAAGGAACTTAGATTCAAGGCCGCGGACGGGGTGTGGCGCGTGGCCTTTGCCTTTGACCCTCGCCGAGAAGCCATTCTGCTCGTGGCGGGCGACAAGTCGGGAGGCAGTGAAGATAAATTTTATAAGAAGCTGATCGACAAAGCGGACGATCGCTTCGATGAACACCTAGCAGCGCTCAAGAAGCGCCCAGGAGGCAAGAGATGACCGTATCGCTAAAGAAAGCCATGAACCGGGTATCGCCTGATCGCCGCAAGGCGATCAATGCGCGCGCTCGGGAACTCATCGCAGAAGAACTGACGTTGAGCGATATCCGAAAGGCTCGAGAACTCACCCAGCAAAAGCTGGCGGACCTTCTCGGCGTCAAGCAGGAGAGCGTCTCCAACATCGAGAAGCGTTCCGACTTGCTGCTCTCGACATTGCGCGAGTACGTCGAAGCACTTGGCGGGGATCTCACGTTGATGGTCAAGTTCCCAGACAGGCCGGCGATATCGCTAAAGACGCTCGCCGAACTGACCCCTGCAAAATCGCCAAGGCCATCACCTGCGCGCCGCTAACAGTTATACGGTGTGAACGGAAAACACTAAATGAGCGATGACACTCAACCGGACAAGCCGCGCCGCGGATCGAGCCTCGACGAGATCCTCAAGGAGGAGGGCGTCTTCGAAGAGTTGCAGGCTGCCGCCATCAAGAACGTGATCGCCTTTCAGCATGAGGCACCAGCAAATGGACGACACAGAAAGGAACCAAAGGCCGAAACAACCTGATATTGGGCTACGTCAGGCGAAGCGCCTTTGCCAAATGCCCGAACGGGAGCGCCTTGCTTTCATCTCGGAAGGCCTTCCCGTCATCCTTGAAAGCGCAGACGGCTTCTGGAGGGCAGCACAGCGGCTCACCGAACATCCTAGGGAAGCAAGAGTTCTGAAAGGCTTTGCGGAGGAGGAAGCTGCAAAGGTTCTGATCTTGATGGACGTAGTGCGTTGTCCGCGCAAGCTCGTAGCGTCCAAACTGAGCAAAATGATCGGATGGTTCTACGATCACTTGGCCCGGCTGATCTACGCAGAGGCCGTGGTCTGGAAGCCGATGGACCTCACCCAGCTTCGTGATTACGTCGATCAGCAAAGACGGGGCCATGACGTGGATGGTTATGCAGGCGAATACATCTTGCCCAATTCTGCCGTCTACGAACGTGAAAGCAGGCTCTACGCCGACGTGGAAGCATATCAGGATGGCACGCTTGTGTGGACCGCCCAGCGCGATACATATCGTGTCCCCAGCTCGCTTGAGGCATTTCAGCCGCCGGCTTTGCGCCTAGCCGAAGCCATGCAAAACCTCGGCTTGTTCACTAAGAAGGGGTTGCAGGCGACATCCGACATTTGGGGCAGCCTGGAGTTCCGGGACAAGGAAGATCATCAAGACGGGGGGCATTTGACCGAGCGGCTGCTAACGCGCGTCAAGGCCGAAGGCCTTTTCCAAGACGCTGCACAACAATCGGATGTGGCCACGCTCTACAATGACTGGCAGATCCCCATGTACAATCTGGACCTCAGCCTCATTCCCATAACGCTCGACCAGCTCAAGGCCGAGCAGGAGAGGCAATACTTCTCCATGGTCGGCGATCCCTAGCAGGAGCGCCGGATGGATCGCTTGTCGCTCAAATACGTTTGGAAGCAGCAGAAAGAAATACCGGTCGTTTTACGACGAGTAGGAAAAGGCGAGCGCCTGCGCGTGAGGCTTCCCTATGCCGATAACAACCGTCACTGGCTTCGCGATGGCAGGTCCATCAAGCCCGAATGGTTCGATGCACAGGGTGATCGACCGGGCTATTGGGAACTTCCAAAGGCATGGTTCAACGACTTCGTCGACCGAGCACTGGCACGGTACGGGAAGATCTACATCATACAGCCGTATCGCCCGCAGGAAATTTGCTCGTCCAGCTGTCGGAATGCTATGAAGCACGAATGTGAGTGCTCTTGTATGGGCGAGCATCACGGGTCCGGTGTGCATGCAGGCTGGTTTGATGTCTCCGACGCCTTCTCCACTCGTTGGGGGCAGCGCGAACTTGCCTGCAGGCTTTTGACGGCGCGCGGCAACGAAAAGGCCCCTTCGCGCCGCTCCATCTAACGCTCCATCTTCCGCAGTAGATCGTCGAGCGCGACAGCAGCGTCCTCCTGACGCGTCATCCAGACAACAGCTTCCTCCGGCAATTCGGTAACGACTTCCTTGATCTCATCCGAAATGCTGCGAACGACATTTGGATTGCGCGTGGCATATCCCACGGGGATCGGAAACCCTCCGTTTGGACCGGGTATGTGCACAAGAACGATTGCCCACGCCCCTGGCTGTACGATCAGCTCTAGCGACTGTGGAATGGAGTCAGGGGGCAACGCTATGCATGTGTCGAAAAGCGGCTGCTGGCGTCCGTTCTTTCCCTCTCCATACGATCGGATCAACGCTCCTTTCGACTTCTCATCTCTGCGCGACCTTGGCATCAGGACAAGCCCACTCTCGTGCGCAAATCCAGACTTGATCTGCCGCGTGACATCGAGAAGGTAGGAGCTCGCTCCCCATGCGCTGTGTTCAGCAGGAACCCAGATGACTGGGACGTCACTGGCCTCCGTGCCGGTTTCGCCTAGAAACTGGGAAACGGAATTAAGGAAGCTTGGCGACATCGCCGAACCGCTCAGTCTTAGAGACGGCGTTAACAACTCAGGCAAAGGAGCAGGGGGCACCCGAGCCGCGAATTGCATCCAGTTCAATGGATTCGCCGCTGATGCAGAGCTCCCGCCACAAAGGGCACCGCCGTCCCATCGAGACGAAAATCGTGCTCCGTCGACATGATCGCCTGGCGCAACTATGCGCCTAATCGCATCGTTGATACACTCAATCAGCTCCTTGCGAGCATCACGGCGGCCTCTATCTCGCAATGCTGAAAAATCGGGATCGACGGACTCCCCACGCGACGGCGAGTAAGTGACAGGGATCGTGACCGGCGTCGTGGAGCGCGCCAACGGCACCACATCAGTAACCGTGTGAAGACGAACAGCCGAACCTCCTTCACCGAAGAAACGCCGATCTCTCCATTCACCGAAGTTGGCGCGAAAGCCTTTCGCAGCTTCCTCTCTAGCCGCGGCCGCACGTTGTCTGTCTTGTATGTCTACTTCCGACAGCCAGGGCAGCCACGCTCGGCCGGACGTCTCAATCGGTGCGAAGCTGACCAGATCCAATGTGATATTGTCGGCAAATGGCTCGACATTGAGAAGATTCAACTCTCCCGTCACGTGGTCGAACGCTTGCAGTCCCCTTTGAGCCAGTACGACGCGGTCGCCATCAACTTCAAGGTATCCATCGACGATAAGCTCCTGAACTAGAGTTCGTGTCTCCAGCTCAGAAAAGCCGAGGAACGTTCCAAGCTCACCCGGCGAAAGCTCACCCGCATCGCGCAGCAATCGTAGCGCAAACTCGGTCGCGACGCTGACGTAACCACCCCTGAGCACCATACCGTCAATGTGAAATGCCCGCGAAGGCACCAGAAACGTCAGGCGATCGACAGGGATGACGATCTCATCCGGTACGAGGCTCAGGCGCTCACGCTCGGCCATCACGCAGCCTCCGGCCGATTCGGTCGCTTCGAGGACACCCTGCCTGCCGCCTCCATGCGAGCGAGCACCTCAGGAAGCTTCCCTGCAGACGTCCTGAACTGTGTTGATGATCCGACGACAATGAGACGGTCCATCGCACGCGAAAGCGCGACGTTGATGCGGTTTTCTTTGTCGAGGTATCCGATACTGCCCCGATTATTGCTCCGGACCAGGGAGACTATAATGATCCGGTTCTCCTTCCCCTGATAGCTGTCGACCGTTTCGATCTTAACGATTGATCTCAGGTCTCTACCAACCGAGGAGGTCGCAAGCATATCTTTCACGAGGTCACGCTGCTGAGCGTACATGCAGATCACCCCAATCAAGGGTTCGCCCTCTTTCAGATCCGCTCTTGCCGACTTCAAAAAATCGGTTTGAGCCGCAAGCGTCTCGAGCAAGCGAACGATTGCCTGTGCCTCGGCCTGGTTCACAAAACTGAATCCCCTCTTGGTTTCGCCGAAGGCGGAGTTGCAGTCCATCCAAGCGAACTCGTCATCGAAGGGGAAGGGTAGCCCATCGTAGTGAACACCCGGCGGCTCGCGTTCAGTTATCAAGCCGACATCAGGATAAAACACGTCCGAGACAAGCTTGCCGATCTTTGGGGCCATACGATACTGGCGTTTGAGTGCTGTGCCGGCAAGCTGGCCATAGCGCGACTCGAACACACGCTCAAAATCGCTCCTCAGCAATTCTGGCTCATCAGTGATCCCGGTAGTAACTGCCAGCCGCTTCACGACATTCAAATCGACATTAGGCGGTAGTTGCCTGTGATCTCCAACAAGCAGAACCCGGTGAGCCGATTGCATCGCGACAGCAAGTTCGCTTGATGTTGCGCGCGCCGCCTCATCTACAATGACAAGGTCGAATGTCTTGTCGGTAATCCGCAGCCGTGGATTACCGATCCCTACACAAGTGCCGCAGACGAGGCGCCGGCTGCCCGCGAGGAACTCTTCCAACGTCCTGCTCTTGGTTCGAAGTGTTTTCGTCCACTCGCGCCCGGTCTCCCAAACAGCTCTCAAGCGCCGAACCGCTTCCATGTTGCGCACACCATGGCGCTCCCGAACATTCATCGTCACGGCGGCCGCAACCTCACCGTAGTCGGCGGCGACGCCCACATCGATTCCGTATTTCATAAGTTGAGCGGAGAGCGCGTCTTCAAGCGATTGAACCCGTTGCCTGAGCGACGCCGCATCTTCACCCTTGACCTTCAACCCCCGAAGTCTCTCCAATTGCCGCGCAGTCTCCACGGGCCCTTCGTGTGCTTCAAAGAACTCTCCTGCGAATGCACTATCAAGGCCGAGACGACGGGCGATCATACAAAGACGATCTTTCGCTTCAGCCTCGAAACGAGCGACATAAAAGTCCTGGATCGACCCAACATGAGACCTGCGAAGCGCGTCGGAAATCTTGTCAGGGTCATTGGAAACTCTAAGCAGGTCGAGACCTCCGCTCGTATCTTGCATCAGCTCCTGAATGCGTTCAGCCGCGTTGTTCACCGCTTCGTGCGATTGTGATACGAGCAGAAGATTGCGGCAGCCTCCCTTCGTAAGGGCATAATGACCGAAGCCGGCGATGAACTTTGTCTTTCCCGTCCCAGGCGGGCCTTGCAACAAGCCAACGGGGCCGTTTGACCAGAGCTTGTCGAACGCTTCGATCTGATCTGGATTGAATCCATACAAGGCCAGATCATCTCGCTGGACTGGCTGCGCAATCTCGTATGTTTCGGACCCGCTGGAAGGGTCGAAGTAGCTCACGAGATTCTTGATCGGAGTCTTGCCCTGCAAGATGCGCCTGATCGCTTGCGCCCGGCGTCGAAGGCTCTCTGCGTCTTGCCGAGGTTGGAGTGTTAGCTCATCCCCCGGTTTGAGCTGCCTTCTGCCACCAGAACTTCGAAACGCCAGGCTTCCCGCTGCCGTGTACTCAGCAGCGACCATGCCGATCCTTGCACCGTTAAAGAACACCAAGTCACCATCGTCGATGTCCTCGAGAGCAGAATCTCCGTCATGAGGAACGATAACGATATCTCGATCAGGACCAGCCGTGACTTCGTCGGCGACAGTGATGCTGGGCCGAAGGTTCTCTTCGGCCTTGATTTGCTCCTCCCAGAATTTCGCAATCGGAAAGTAAGGTCGGGGTGGCCCGGACTTTTCCGGCCTTGGCGAGACTAGCACTTCCTGTGTACCCGGTTTGTCGGGCCAAAGAGTCAAACCGTCCAAGGCAAGAAACTGGTCGAACCCTTCTGCGGACACCTTTGCCGCTTCGAAGAGAACGACGGATCCTTCTATACTCATCGCCTTCTGTCGGCTCGCCCAAACGAGCGTTTGGGTCTTCGCTTCTGACGCTCGGACCGATCGTATCTTCGATGTGCCGCGATCGATCTTTATGACGAGCTGACAATCGAACCCAACAATATTGATCTCGTCCAAATCGGGGATCGCTACGACGTGAAATTTTCCGTCGTCTGCGAGCATAGGACCAGGAGCTTGGCACCGCGGAAACCCGATAACTAGATTGACCTTATTCGCTTCTCTCGCGCTGCCGCCATTAGCTAACGCATCGATTAGCGGCTTCAAGGTTGCCCAGGGAGCTTCCGAATCCGCACACGCCTTAACCGCGCGCGACAAGGAAGCAAGTTCTGTAGCTTGCGCGGCCTCGATCTTAGCGGTCGTCTCCGTCAACATCGTTGCCACCGCATAGCGGTCACGAATGTATGGATCAGCTCCCCCTTCGGTGGGGACGTAAGCGAGTGTCGTCCGTTCACCCGCCGCTTCGGTAGAGAAGTCGAGGAAATCCACGACCCGCGGGACGGGTCCTTGAGTTTGCGCGACGAGCACATTTTTAGGTGAAAGATCGCCATGCGGGATGCCGAGGTCATGAGCCTCCGCTATCGCATCGATTAATTCGAGGCCAAATGTTCGAAACTGCTCAAGCGTCCACTTGCTCACGTCGCATGTTTCGAGCGGATCGCCTGGAAGATAATCCTGCAGAAGGAACAAGCCGTCGTGGCTGAGACACGCCAGTCTCACATGAGGCAATCGGCCGGAACCTGAACCACGGAGGCGATCGGCGCGTGCAAAAAACTCGATGAGTCGCGCTGCGTTCTTTCCACGGTCGCCGAGCAACCGCTCAGGCCAATTTTTGACGAGTAGCTTTTCTTCGCCGACGCGGGTGGTGTAGATTCGGCAGCGCGAGCGCTCAATCATCTCCTCGGGCCGATAGTCAATCGTCGGATCAATGTTCGCCTCGTAAGACGCGAGATCGACAGCCCCGGCTTCATCCATTCGATCCGGAACAAGGGCTTTCAACAGCGCATCGTGGGATTCGATGCCGTCGTTAAAGCGAGACGCGGGGTCCCAATCCAGACACCGCCCTAGCCAATCTCGAAGGCGTGAAGGCACTGATGCCTTCGCCGCGTCCGACAACGTGGCCCAGTTGGGTACTCCAGTTTCAGTGGGTATCGGGCTGCCGCCGAAAATACTCCAGACCGCGAGCCCAAGAAGGAACACGTCCTGCTGAAATGCACTGCCCTCTTCAATTACCCCTGAGTCTTCGGGCAGTGTCAGGCCTGCGCCGAGCAGCTTGACGCGCAAGAGTCCAACGGACCGGCGTTCAGGATAACGAGCCGCGGCGAAGCTGGACAGTGATACTCGAGACCTTGCTGGATCGACCCAAACCGAATGATCCCCGAGATCCCGGTGCGCAATTCCTGCGCGGTGCAGGCCAGCCACGTGACCCGACAACACTTTCGCCAGCTCGCCTCTGCCATCCAATCCGAGATCGCGCTCTTTCACCCTGAAGCTCGACAAGCGCTGCAAATGACGATCGCGATCGAACAACTCCCAGTGTCGCGGTCCAAGTTCCGGATCTCGTTCGCGCGGGCGCAAGGCGACAAGTGCCAGGTCGGGATCTCGATCCACAAGGTAGCCGATTACAGCCCTTTCGCGATCGAGCAGCTCCTTTCGTTCCGGGCCGTGCCGAAGCTCATTGTCCTCGGTAAAATCCCACACCTTCAACAGCGCAGTGTTCGTCTTGATTTCAACATCGCGCGCCAAATACTCGGCATATAGCGTGCTGACAAATTCGGGCTGAGGGTCCACTGCCTCGTAACTTGCAAATTTTGTCTTGCGCGGCTCAAAGATCCGTCCGGGGCTGAAGAATTTGAGGACGACGTTTTTATTTTTAGCGGAAGTCAACGGATCGCCGGTGTGGTTCGTATCCCGCTTGAACAAGGCCTTGTAGCGGTTCGGTTCGCCCATTCTCAGGAACTCTCCCAGCCGCAGCACCACCCTCGCGTCAGAGCCAAGAAGGGAGGTGTCGCAGTGTGGATGAGTGAGTACGACGAGCCCCTCAACCCAAGGCCGTCCGAGCCTGAATGACTCAACATCGAACACCTTCATCAGTAGGTGGACGTTCTCTTTCATCTTTTCGACGGGAGACTTTTCCCTGCGCACACCGTCCTGGTGCCAGTATCCATCGACGAGTTCGAGCCGACCCATCCAATGTTTTAAGTCGACCATCAATACGCGGTCGTGCGTTACCACGATCAGGTCGATCTCACGTTCGTACCGTGCCTGTGTGGGATGCCGAACGATGACGTTTGCAAACCCCATCCATTCAGACGGGAACGCCTTCTCAATTTCTTTCAGAGCGGGGATCTCGGTGGGGAGAGGACCCTCAACCGTAAATGCCTTTATTTTCAACGTTCATGCCTCCGTCCGAACGCGAACATTAGCCGATTCACATCGAACACGACGCACAGCGTAGCCCTCGGTAGTGGACATCGGACCGCGGCTTCAAGGAAGAGAAGGCTGCTTTTAATAAGGTCGTGCTCGCAGATGCCGCCGGTCGCAAACTCAGGTTGGAGCTCGTTTATCCAACGATCCGGTTGATCCATTCAAATACCAAGGGGCAGCACGACGGCCACCCCTTGGCATGGCATCCTTTCGGACACCCGAGCGAGCTCCCCGTTGCTCATGCGGCCCGCCCCGCCGTCATCGCTCAATCTGGGACGCATTCGGGGTTGGCCTGACGACTATCACCAAACATCCGCGAAACCAACACGCTCAAGATTCAGTACTCGACGCTATCCAACAGCGTTGGCGCGAATACCGACTAAACGACGCGCTTGTACGTCTTGTTGTCCAGAACCCGCTGAACCTGCGCGATGTTTCTGGCGCCGACAATCTCGGAAATGAGCGCAGGCGATTTCCCCTCTGCGTGCAATCGGCGAATGTCGAGCACTTGGCCGGGAGTCAGAACGTCGCTTCTGCCGGCCATGACCTTTAGGTAGAAGTCGTCGTTGAGCCATAGCTTGGCGAGCAGGAGGTTCGGCAGACGTGAAGGCGCGCCGATACGGCGGACATACTCGGCTATGGCCTCTTCTCGTTCCGCAAGCGTCAACGATCCTTGGTAATGATGCGATGCTCGTGAAGGAAGCGAAGCCCCTTGAATCCGCCCGGGATCATGTTGAGGCAATGTCCGCGCTTCATCTCTGCGTCGACTTGCTCCTCCTCCCAAGCCATGATGCCTTCGAAAGTGTGGTTGAGGACAATAAGCTCTGACGCCAGCGTGATGTTGCAACTGCCAGCATAGGTGCGCCAGGCCGCGTGGAACCTCTTGTTGCTGCCCGAGCGGATTTCCTCGGCATGCTCCTCCATGCGCACAAGCCAGTTGCGCGACGTCACGCCGATATACCGCCATTCCTCTATCGGACTGCCTTGGTCATCGTGGAAAACTATCGTGTGGCAGTATCCCTGGTGGCCGGCATCGGGGTTGCCGAAGTGCTGCATCAACGCCTGCAAGGGAATGCTGATCGAGCGTTGTGTACCGTCGCTATCTTTGACGAGAATATGAAGCACAACCCGTTGCTCGTGGGGCGGGCGCTCATAGCCGGGATTCTCGAAATAGGCTTTGAACGTCATGTCCGTGTGCTTGGTCACGGCGTCGTAAGTGAAGACTACGTCGGCATCGATAGATAGAAAATCGCATCTCCCGTTGTTCTTAGACCGTGTGCGGTTGTGCTCGAGGAGCCGCGAGGGGATGGTGCCAACGGCAGGCGAATAGTTTTCGGCGGCCTTACGAAGGAACGCGTCGAGTTGGAAGTAGAGTAGCTGCAGGGGCAGGGAACCGATTTTGCCGTAGGGCAGGGGGCCTAAGAGTGAGTGGACCGCCCTAACGTCTAGAAACGGTCCTCTTGGACCCTTATGACGGAGATCTTGCTGGGATTGCATGTGCGCCTTCGCTGCAGGTCAATTCGATCACGCCTATACGCACAACCGTTTCTGCTCGCTTCACTCCGCACCGATTCGGGCCTCCAGCACCAAATGCAAAACAGGGTCGATCACGTCCCGAAGCGTGTAGCTCTCGGCATGAACGATCGAAAAACGCTGTTTTCGCCCGATAAGATATTCAAACTCGCCAACTGATGGCGTCACTTGTGCGAAGTTAAGCGCAGCCATGCCGACGCTAAGCCGAACCTCAAGCAGTACCGGGAAAGTGCCCGAACCCGCGCGCGCTCTAATGAACTTATCTTCAGCGACTGACCGCTCACTACTCGTCGAAATATAGCCGGGGTAGCAATATTCGAGTTTGAGGAGTTGCGCCGGGTCAGCCCTCAGCGACCCCACCACCCCAATACCAACCCCGTGACCCGAGAAAACGCTTCCCGCGCTCACGACCTCGAACTTGCCAATTGCCCGGTCGATGGCGGCGATATCGGCCGCGCAGCGCAACCAAAACGCATCGTATCCGGGATGATACCGAAAGTCCTCGCTGCGGCCTTGGCAGACGGCATGCAGCATCGTGGCCTCGGCCTCGTAGCGCTGACATGCTTCACGCTCGGCCTCGTCCAGGCTTTCCTTCAGACGGATAGACACACTCATGCGCTGCTGCTCGCGAGTCGATTTCCTGTAAGACGCGAGCTTGCGGGCCGACATAGATCAAGCCACCTGGCTATGCCCGTCCGGTCGATTAGCTCGCTCCGCCCTGCCCCAATTTCCATAATATATTTCCATAAATTACATTATCACACTGTATTTACCATGCTATTTTCTTTACAGTGCAATCGCTTAGATTTGGCAATTTCCAGAACGTAACAGCCTCCGAACCTCGTTTTAGAAATGCTTCGCGAAAATCGCGATCAAGCACCGAAAAACGCACTCCGAACTTGCCGAGCTCAAGCATCATGTGCTGGCTCTTCGAGAGTCGCTCGCGCATCGATCAAATGCAATCCCGGCTTTTGACGCAAGCCAAGGAAGCGCACCACCTAACCTCAGCACCTTCAGCTGGAAGTGGATTGACCCCGGTCGTTATTTCGCTCTAGCCTGCGGCATGACAGGTCGAACTATGGGCAATGTACGACGATTTCTGGCTATGCTCGTAGCGCTCAGCGTTGCGATCATGCCGGCTGTCTCTTTCGCGGCCGCGCCCGCGATGGAGCACGTCGCGAGCCACGCCGACATGCCGGACTGTCACGGCATGAAGGCGGATCAGCCCGCGCCCGTCGAGCACGAGAAAGAGAACTGCCCCAAATGCAAAACCGGTGTCTGCACGCCGGATGCCTGCCAGGTGAAGTGCTCCAGCGTCGTCGGCGACCTGCCGCGCGAGTCCAAGCTCGCCCTCCCCGCCCCGCTGCGTCTCGTATTTCCAACGTCAGCACAGTTTGACGCGGTCCACCTCCGACCTCCCCTGCCTCCCCCTCGAGCCTGAATGCGATCGACATGCGTCTGCCGCAGGGCCGCTAGCCTTGCGCGCGGTCCTTTTCACGCGCCCGTCACGGCGCTCGCATTCATCCATTCGAGGAAGGCTGATCATCATGATCGGAACGTATTCTCGCATCGTAGCCCTTGCCGGGCTCGCGGTCTTCAACACGCATGCCGCAGTCGCCGGAGCCGCTGACTACGAGTTCCAGCCCGTGAGCGCCGAGATCAAGAACGACGCAGGATCGGAGCTGGGCGTCCGGCTCATCGATAAACGGACGGGCAAACACGTTCCGGGAGCCGTCATATTCCGCACGCAGCTCGATATGTCGCCCGACGGCATGGACGAGATGCTGGCCAAGCATGAGGCGCTCCCCTCCAGCGAGCCCGGCGTCTACCGCTACAAGGCCGACATCACCATGGCGGGTGACTGGGCCTTCAAGCTGCAAGCCAAGGTGCCGGGTGAGCCTGAGACCGTCGAAGGCAGCGTCGTCTTTTTGGCCAAAGACTAAGGAGCGCGTCCATGAACAGATCGCTCCTCGCGGGGGCGGCCATCGTGGCCGTCCTCGCAAGCGCCGTTGCGGGCTATCGCGCCGGCACCGGCAAATGGCCAAATCTCGCGTCCGTTACATCGGTGCCCGCTCCATCGGCATCGGTCACCAACGCCGATCGCGCTGTGCTCTACTGGAAGCATCCCGACGGCATCGCCGAGTACTCGCCGACCGCAGCCAAAACGGCCGACGGCCGTGACTTCCTGCCCGTCTACGAGGATGAGGAGAAAGGCTTCGCGGGTAAGCCCGCACCACCTCCACAAAACGCCCAATCCGATCGCAAGCCGCTCTACTACCGCAATCCAATGGGCCTGCCGGACACCTCCCCGGTGCCCAAGAAGGACTGGATGGGGATGGACTACATTCCCTTCTACGAGGGCGAGGACGAGGACGGCGCCACCGTCAAGGTGAGCCTCGACAAGATCCAGCGCGCCGGCGTGCGCACCGAGGAAGCGCGCATGGTCGCGCTTGCAAAACCCGTTCATGCCCCCGGCATCGCAAAGCCCGACGAGCGCACGCTACGCGTGATCACGCTCAGAGCCGACGCCTTCATCGAGAAACTCTACGTCAACGAGAAAGGCCGACACGTGAAGGCCGGTGAGCCGCTGTTCCGCGTCTACAGCCCGGACTTCCTGCGCGCGCTGGTGGAAGCGAAGTCGAGCGCCATTGCTGGTGTGATCGGCGCCGAGCAAAAGCTGCACATCCTTGGCATCCCGCCAGAGGCAATTGCCGAGGCGAGGCGCAACAAGGAAGTCGTTGCGTCGTTCGACTATCCCTCTCCCGCGTCCGGCGTCGTCATGGAGAAACTGGTCGTCGAAGGCATGATGATGCGGATGGGCGAGCCTCTCTACCGGCTCGTCGATCTTTCTAGCATCTGGGTCATTGCCAACGTCGCCGAGCAGGATCTTGGCGAGATCAAGATCGGAGACCCGGCCAAGGTGCGGTTCAAGGCGCTGCCCGGCGAGACGTTTGACGGGAAGGTCACATTCATCCTGCATGAACTCGACAGGGAGACGCGGACTGCTTCGGTGCGGATCGAGATCAAGAACCCCGATCATCGCATCAAGCACGAAATGTACGCTGATGTGGAGATCGATTCAGGTGCAGGAGAGGCGCCGCGTCTTGCGGTGCCGGAGCAGTCTGTCATCGACAGCGGCGATCGCCAGGTCGTGCTCGTCGCACGCGGCGAAGGCCGCTTCGAGCCGCGCGCAGTGCAGCTCGGCCGGCGCGGCGACGACGTGATCGAGATCACGAACGGCCTGAAGGCTGGAGAGACCGTTGTCGTCGCGGCCAACTTCCTCATCGATGCCGAAAGCAACCTCAAAGCGGCGCTGGAGGCATTCACCGCCGACGCTCCACCGCCGATACCGCCGATGCCGGACGCCAGTAAGGAGCCGGCACAATGATCACGCGCCTCATCCGCTGGTCGGCGACTAATCTGGTGCTGATCTTCATCGCCGCGGTGTTCGTTGTCGGCGCCGGAATCTATGCGGTTCGGCAAGTGCCGCTCGACGCCATCCCCGATCTCTCGGATACCCAGGTCATCATCTACACCGAATACTCGGGGCAGGCGCCGCAGGTCATCGAGGATCAGGTCACGTTCCCGCTTTCGACCGCCATGCTGTCGGTGCCGAAATCGCGCGTGGTGCGCGGCTTCTCGTTCTTCGGCGTTTCGTTCGTCTACGTCATCTTTCAGGATGGCACCGACATCTACTGGGCTCGGTCGCGTGTGCTCGAATACCTCTCGGCAGCCGCCCGCAATCTGCCGTCCGGCGTGACGCCGACGCTGGGCCCCGACGCAACGGGCGTCGGCTGGGTCTACCAATATGCCGTCATGGCCGCCAAGCGAACGCTAGCCGAGCTGCGCTCGACGCAGGACTGGCAGGTGCGCTTCGCCGTCGCCAAGGCCGAAGGCGTCGCCGAGGTGGCCAGCGTAGGCGGCTTCGTGCGCCAGTATTCGGTCGTCGTCGATCCGCGCCGCCTGAAGGCGTTTGGCATTCCGCTGACCACGGTGCGTGACGCCATTCGCCAATCCAACATGGATGTCGGGGGACGCGTCGTCGAGCTGGCCGAGACCGAGTTCATGGTGCGCGGCCGCGGTTATCTGCGCGGGGTGCAGGATCTGGAAGCCGTCGCCCTCAAGGCGGAGAACGGCGCGCCCGTCCTGTTGCGCGATGTGGCCCGTGTTGAGCTCGCTCCTGACGAGCGGCGCGGCGTCACCGAGTTGAACGGCGAAGGCGAGGTGGTCTCCGGCATTGCCGTCCAGCGCTACGGACAGAATGCGCTGTCGGTGATCGAGAACGTCAAGTCCAAGCTAGCCGAGATCAAGGACAGCCTACCCGGCGGGACCGAGATCGTCCCGGTCTACGATCGGTCGGAGCTGATCCACCGTGCCATCGCCACCTTGAAAACCACGCTGATCGAGGAAAGCCTCATTGTGGCGCTCGTCTGCATGGTGTTTCTGCTGCATGCCCGCAGTGCGCTGGTCGCCATTATCACACTGCCGCTCGGCATTCTGATCGCCTACATCTGCATGTACGCGCTCGGGCTGTCGTCCAACATCATGAGCCTCGGCGGCATTGCCATCGCCATTGGCGCCATGGTCGATGCGGCGATCGTCATGATCGAAAACGCCCACAAGCACCTCGAACGCGCGCCCCCCGGAAAGCCGCGAACCGAAGTCCTGATCGAGGCGGCGAGCGAGGTCGGGCCGGCGCTGTTCTTCTCGCTCCTCATCATCACCGTCTCATTCCTCCCGATCTTCGCACTCGAGGCACAGGAAGGACGCCTCTTTCATCCTCTGGCGTTCACCAAGACCTTCGCCATGGCCGCGGCCGCCCTATTGTCGGTGACGGTCGTGCCCGCGCTGATGGTGCTGTTCGTGCGCGGGCGCATCGTCCCGGAGGACAGGAACCCGGTGAACCGCTTCCTGATCTGGCTCTATCGCCCGATCATAAGCGCGGTGCTCAAGGCCAAAGGGCTGACCATTGCGCTGGCCTTCGTGGTTCTTGCAGCCAGTGTCTGGCCGGCAACCAAGCTCGGCTCCGAATTCATGCCGAACCTCAACGAGGGCACGTTGCTTTATATGCCGACGACGCTGCCGGGCCTCTCCATCACCAAGGCGGCGGAGCTGCTGCAGACCCAGAACAAGATCATCAAGTCGTTTCCGGAGGTCGCAAGCGTCTGGGGGAAGGCGGGCCGTGCCGCGACCGCCACCGACCCCGCGCCGACGGAGATGTTCGAGACCGTCATCAACTTAAAGCCGGAAGCGGAGTGGCGTCCGGGGATGACGCTTGACGCCTTGATCAACGAGATGGACAAGGCGCTACAGTTCCCCGGCGTCTCCAACGCCTGGACCATGCCCATCAAGGCCCGCATCGACATGCTGGCAACCGGCATCCGCACGCCGGTGGGCGTCAAGGTGATCGGCCCGGATCTGCATGTCATCGACGGACTCGCGCGTGAGATCGAGCGCGCAATCAAGACCGTGCCGGGCACGGCTAGCGCCTTCGCCGAGCGCATCATCGGGGGCTACTATCTCGAGATCGAGCCGGATCGGCAGCAGTTGGCCCGCTACGGCCTCCTGGTCGGTGACGTGCAGCAGGTGATCGCGTCGGCTATGGGCGCCGAAACCGTGACCACCACCGTGGAGGGCCGCGAGCGCTATGCGGTCAGCCTCAGATACCCGCGCGATATGCGCTCCGATCCCGAAGCCATGGCGCGCGAGGTGCTGGTTCCGCTGGCCAACGGGGCTTCGGTCCCGCTCGGCGAGATCGCCACGATCAAGCGGACGCGCGGGCCGGCGTCAATCCGGACGGAGAATGCCCAGCTCGCCGCCTACATCTTCGTCGATGCCCGCGACCGGGATCTGGGCAGCTATGTCGCCGATGCGCGCCGCACGGTTGCCGATACGGTCAAATTCCCGACCGGCTACTACGCCGTGTGGAGCGGCCAGTTTGAATACTACGAGCGTGCGAAGCAGCGCCTCGCAATCGTGGTTCCGCTGACCTTGCTCATCATTCTTCTGCTGCTCTATATCAACTTCCGGCGCATGACCGAGACGCTGATCGTGATGCTCTCGCTTCCGTTCGCGCTCGTCGGCGGGTTGTGGCTAATGTGGTGGATGGGTTTCAATTTCTCGGTCGCCGTCGCCGTGGGCTTCATCGCGCTCGCGGGCGTCGCTGCCGAAACTGGCGTCATCATGTTGATCTACCTCGATCACGCGCTCACCGACCGGCAGAAGCTGGCCGAGCGCGAAAGTCGGCCGTTTATACGCAGCGATCTCCACGCCGCCATCATGGAAGGCGCAGTCGAGCGCGTCCGGCCCAAGATGATGACGGTTGTTGCCATCATGGCCGGATTGCTGCCGATCCTGTGGAGCCACGGCACGGGATCGGAGGTCATGCAGCGGATCGCAGTGCCGATGGTCGGCGGGATGGTGTCCTCTGCCATCCTGACGCTTGTTGTCATTCCGGCCATTTATGCGGTGGTTAAAGCGCGGGAGACTCGATCTCCGTAAACCGGTGTTCTTCGCGCAAGGTTAAACCACAAAACACACTACGGGCCTGAGCGGCCCGAGTCGCTACCAACGAGAACGTTGAGATAAAATGGAAGAAATGCCATCTGCGCGAGAAGAAACATCGATTCTCCCGATCATACGGAGTAGTCACTCGGATTGCGCATCGTAACGGGCAAACACTTCCGTGCTGCCGTCTTTCTTCAATAGAAGAACCTCGTAAGGCTCTCGCTTGTTTCCCGCCTCCATTCCGGGCGATCCAACTGGCATTCCCGGCACGACGAGACCGAGGCCCTCTGGACGTTCGTCGAGCAGCCTGCGAACTTCCTGCTCGGGAACGTGCCCCTCGATCAAATACCCTTCCACTCTTGCGGTATGGCACGCGGCAAGTGCTGCGGGAATGCCCGCATCGAGTTTCATTTTCATAAGCTGCCCCATCGCAAGATCTTTGACGACGACTTCGTGGCCGGCCTCCCGCAGGTGGCGAGCCCATGCATGACAGCATGCACAGCCCCCGGTCGTCATCATCTCCAGAGAAGCCGAGAAAGCCGCGGCCGGCAGCAGCGTGATGGCCAACACAGCCAGCCAGACTGGACGAAGCGAGGACACAGTGCGCGTCATCATGGTGATGTCTCCTCAGAGGCGGTGGCAGGGCCGTTCCCAATAAAGGTTGTTGCTACGAGCGCCATGGCGCCAATCACGATTGCCGAATCCGCGAGGTTAAATGCCGGCCAATGGAAACCCCAGACGTGGAAATCCAGAAAGTCGACGACAGCACCGATGCGCAAGCGGTCGAGGACATTGCCAAGAGCTCCTCCGATGATCAAGCCAAGCGCCACGGCTTCCAAACGCGTCGTCGATCGGACCAACAGGATCCCGAGCAGCGCTGTGACGGCAAGGGTAATGCCGGCCAACATGACAGGCCGACCCGTGAACGTCTCGGTGAACAGGCTGAAGGAAATGCCCTGGTTGAAGCTGAGGCACAGATTGAAGATCGGCAGCACGGCGTAGACGTCGCCACGCCCGAGTGCCGCCAGTGCCGACAGTTTTGTCGCTTGATCCAGCGCAAAGGCGCCTAGGAGTGCCGCCAACCCGCTCAATCTCGCTGCGCGACTCGTTGCCAACGGCGTGACCATCGAACCATTCATGCGCTTTCTCCAGGAGATGCCGCTGTTGCTGGCCGGAAGCGGAGCAGACGCAAGGCGTTTGCGGTCACCAACACGGTGGCCCCCGTGTCCGCGAGGATAGCCATCCACAGCGAGCTGATGCCGAGCAGCGTCGTGACCAGGAATACAGCTTTCAGCCCAAGGGCGATGGTGATGTTCTGCCAGATGTTCGATAAAGTGGCACGCGCAAGGCCGACGAGTTCGGCTACGCCGCCAACGCGGTTACTGAGCAGGGCCGCGTCGGCAGTTTCGAGCGCCACATCCGTGCCCCCGCCCATCGCGATGCCGACAGAAGATGCCGCAAGCGCCGGTGCGTCATTGATGCCATCGCCGACCATGGCCACCGGACCGTGGGCTTTGAGTTCGGCGATAGCGTCGAGCTTGGCGTGGGGCAGGAGCTCAGCGCGCACGTCGAGGCCAAGTACACTGGCAATAGCCTGACCGGTCCGCCGGTTGTCCCCGGTCAGCATGATGGTGCGAAGGCCGAGTGCCCTGAGTTGGCCGATACCAGCCGCCGCGTCGGGGCGCGGTTCGTCGCGCAGAGCGATCAGGCCGAGCGCGCAGTCCTTCGTGGCCACGATGACGACGGTTTTGCCGTCGCCCTCAAGCCGCTGCACTTGATCTTCGAACGCGCTCGGCAACAGCTTGAGTTCGGCTGCATAGCGCGGCGAGCCGACCGATACGAACCCATCGCGCAGGCGTGCAACAACCGCCTTGCCCGGAACGGCTGAGGCGCCTCCGAAGGTTTGCGGGATCACAAGCCCGCGAGTTCTGGCCGCGGCAATGATCGCAAGCCCGAGCGGATGGCTGGAACCCTGCTCGACCGCAGCGGCCTTCGCCAACACTTCGTCCTCGTCGCTCTCGATCGCGACAACGTCCGTCACTTGTGGCTTGCCGACGGTAAGCGTGCCGGTCTTGTCGAACGCTACGGCGGTAATCTTGCCCAAAGTTTCGAGCGCAGCGCCGCCCTTCACCAGCAAGCCGCGACGAGCCCCCGCCGCGAGGCCGGACGCGATGGCAGCTGGTGTCGAGATCACGAGCGCGCAGGGACACGCGATCAACAGAGTCGCGAGGCCGCGATAGATCCACGTTTCCCAATCCGCACCAAAGAGCAGCGGTGGCACCACAATGATCAATGCGGCGGCGGCCATCGACGCGGGTGTATAATAGGCGGCAAACTTATCGATGAAGCGAGCCGTGGGGGCTTTGGATGCTTGCGCATCCTCGACCAGATGGATGATGCGGGCGATGGTGTTGTCGGCAGCAGTCTTAGTGATGGATACCCTGAGTGTACCGTTGCCGTTGATGCTGCCGGCATAGACAGAGGCACCCACGGTTTTGCTAACGGGCACCGACTCGCCAGTGACGGGAGCTTCGTCGACCTCTGACACGCCCTCGATGATCTCGCCGTCCGATGGCACCCGGTCGCCCGGTCGCACTAAGACAACATCGCCGACGCGCAGCTGTTCGACCGGAACTTCACGCACTCCGCCGCCCTGCTCGATTTGGGCGACGCGCGGCACCAGCCCGATCAGCGCTTTTATACCGGCACGTGCGCGGCCCGCGGCGACGTTTTCAAGAAGCTCGCCGACGGCAAAGAGAAAGATCACAACCGCTGCTTCTTCGGCCGCGCCGATGGCAATCGCCCCAGCCGCCGCCACGCTCATAAGCGTTTCAATGCTGAAAGGTGTCCCGGACATGGCACCGGCAAGCGCTCTGCGGGCAATCGGCACAAGGCCAACAATGGCTGTGGCGAGGTAGGCATAAAACGAAAGGGAAGGCGCGGCCCAAGTCACGGCAAACGCGACCGCCAGCAGGCCCGCGGTCACGAGCACGAGCCGGCCTTTTCGTGTTTCCCACCAGGGCCGATCTTCTTGTTCGCCGGAGTGAGTTGGGGTGGCGTTCTCGGCAGCCGCTGGCAGAGGCGTGTAGCCCAGATCGCGAATCTTGTCCTCGATGACCTGGCGCGAGGTCCGGTCTGCATCGTGGTTCAGGACCAGCATCTCCGCCCCGTAGTTGACGTTGATGTCACTGACGCCTGACAGGCGCTTCAGGGCGTTCTCGATCTTGAGCGCGCAAGCGGCACAATCCATGCCTTCTACGCGCATGTTGAGAGTCTGCCCCTTGGCATTAGAATGTTCGATAGCGATCATGCTTCCTAGACTTCCCTTCGCTCACCACCCATACTGCACCCTGTAGCAACTAGAGGGTCAAGCGGCATGAAATCGAGCGTTTTGACGATAGGGGATTTATCCAAGGCGACCGGCACCAAGGTGGAGACCATCCGCTACTATGAGCGGATCGGATTGCTTGCGGCGCCGGCGCGCACCGCCGGCAACTATCGCGCATACGGGAACACTGAGCTTGGCCGGCTGAGTTTCATACGTCGCGCTCGTGATCTGGGCTTCGGAATTGATCAGATAAGGGCGCTCCTGAGCCTTTCGGAGAAGAAAAAGCGCTCGTGCAAGGCGGTCGATGCCATCGCGCGCCAGCACCTCTCTGACGTCGACAGCAAGCTCACCGACCTCTTGGCGCTGCGAAGCGAGCTCGACAGCATCATCCGACAGTGCGGCTGCGGCATCATTGCGAATTGCAGGATCATCGAAGCGCTGGCTCCGCTCAACGCAAGTCACCGTTAACCGGTTCGTTGCCGTGGCGCGAATCGTCCGATACTGAGCTCAAAACGCGCCGAAGGTCCTGCTCTCACTGGCAACCCCTTAAATATCGGAGGCAGATTGTCGGCGTCGAAATCAGAGAAATGCTTTCTACGCCGCGGCGGAAAACGTTAGCGGCGAATAGGCTTTGTTGCGTTCGTAGTCGATCAACAGCCGATCCCGCCGGAACGCGTCGAAGAACTCATCCTCATGCACGTGAAGCGCGGCAAACACATCCTGCATCGACGTGCCCGGATAGACGTCAACTCCGTCCGGCTTGCACAGCCACGAAAACACGGCCAACTCTTCCATCAGGAACGCGCGTGAATAGTCCCTGGCGATCTTTGCGGTCTCAGCGCTGACCGCGCCGCGGCTTTCCAGGCGAGAACAGAAGCGCTCCACCCACGCGTCCAACGCATTCCGGAAGCCGGTGTCCGCATCGTAGTGCTCGACAAGCCGTGTCAGCGCCATTCCGGTATCGCTCTTGGCCAGGGCATCGTCCCATCGCAGGATCTCGACATTTCGCAGTCTTGAGATCGAGACACGATTCCGCCGCAGCCACTCATCACCGCTGTTCCGGCACATCGAAGCCGCCAGACATTCATCCGCAAGGGTCTCGCGCATCACATTGAACCGCTGCAGCGTGTCAGACACGACCAGCACCGAATGCGGGAAGCGCTCGGCCGCCCATTCGCAAAACGCAAAAAGCTTACCGCCCTCGACGGCGGGCTTGCCGACACTGATATGAAGCCGGGCTTCCGACGCCCCGTGCCACGGCACGCTGTTCTTCAAGCAGACCTTGTATGGCCCGGTCGCAGAAGGGTACTGAATGCGTGTCATTTTAGAACTGGACATCGGCTATGCTCCTGTCCGGTTGTTCAAGCGCACCCCATAGAACGTCAACCACGCAGCGCCAGCTCAATGCGAGTCCCTGATCCTTGATGACGACGGCTTTGCTGTTGTCTTCGGCACACACGGCGATCTTATCGCCGTACAAAAGAGTGATCCTGTTCTCGAACTTATCCTTGGGCATCCATCGGTACTCATCGACTGGTCCAAGAAGGAAACGGTTGTCTTCGCGGATGAACTTCCGCATGCGCACGCCTGCGCTCCGAAGCTCGCGCCACTTTGACACTACCTCCGGGCTGGATTCCCGATCGTCTGCGAAGAGCAGCACAACCTCCCCGCCCTTGCTCAGAGTCTCCTCGACATCATCCAATACCCGCAGCCACCAGCCCGGACCGGATATCGTATAGGTCGATCCCGTCCGCCATTCGATGCCATTTGGCGTGAAGAAAACGCCCGCAGATGCAAAGGCATTCTCGATGGCCGCCAACGTACTGACCTGACCATCCCGACCAGCCGAGCCCTCGAGGCTGCTGATCGTCGCCTGAGAAATCCCGGCTCGTTTCGCCAATATTCCTTGAGACCAACCTACAGCTTCACGCGCGGCTCTAATATGACGAGGCGTAATTATCATAAAACGCATTATAATAGAAAATTCTTTGTCCTGTAAATATATAAAACAACTCGTGGGCAAATTAATTTACCTGTTATTAATAATTGATATGTAAATTCTGCGAACCTTTTAACGAGCAATAAGAAGAAACGGAGAATATTATGAAGATATTGAGAGAAACTTTTTTTGAGCGCATTCAAAACCGCATGATGCCCGAAAACGCCATTCGCGTGATCACCCGCCTACAGAAGGCTTCGGCCAACCGGACCATCGACTATATGGACCTCAAGGAAGCGTCCGAAATGCTCGCCCGGTACCGCACGGAGGCCCGCATCGCCATCAGAACCTACCGACGCTGGCAAAGCCGCCGAAGATCCGCGGAAATGCTGGCCCCTCTCCAGCAGGGCCGCGCTTGGGAAAACCGTCAGTTGATCGCAGAAGTCCTTGAGCCGCACACATCCGAGGAAGGCCGCATCCTGCTTCAACAGGCACGCGCTCAGGCCAGCCTCTATCTCAACGCTTACCGCGATTATCGCGATCTTTTCGAACTCGCGATGAAGCCCTACGTCATCGCCTCGAACGATCACTGATTCCCCCATGGTCCCGGCGGCGGGCTCCCCTCGCCGTCGGGACCACCCCCGGGTTCACGCTCGTATTTAATACCCCCCAACTTCCGATCAGATCTCAGGCTCACCAAAAACCATGGCCCGCCGGCCGGCTACCGGAGCCGGCTGCCGCGCGCCGATGCGTAGCCGACCGCGCCGCCTACCGGTCGCAAGGCAACCCCTTCGGGGCGCGCTCCGCGCGGCCCTGCGCCCCGGCGCCGGGATCGGCTTAGCCGCATCTCGCGACGGCGGCTCCGAAAACCATGCCCGGATACGGGCAATGCGCATCGAGAAAGCCCCTGAGAAACTTTTCTGAAAACACCATTGAAACTAGTACAAACAGGGAACATATGCTAGGATTCTGAGACTGGAGAAAGCCAGTTTTCAGGCTCTTTTGTATCAGTGCGTAAAGGACATCTCATGACCGCAAACGTCCTCGAAAAGTCCCCCGCCAGACCCGTCACCCGCCCCATCAAGAACGTCCCCCTCGCCTGCCTCAATTTTTCGAAAATCAATGTCCGGAAGTACAAGAGCAAGGATGTGTCCTCGCTCGCCGCCACCATCGCATCGGTCGGCCTTATAAACCCTATCCTGGTCCGCCTCGACACGGACGGCACTACCTACGAAGTGGTTGCCGGTGAACGCCGCACGCTTGCATTCCAAAATCTCAACAAGGCTGGGCACCCCGACACCGACTCCATCCCCGCTGTCATCCTCGAACCGGGAGACGACGCCCTGGCCATCGAAGCTTCGCTTGCCGAGAACGTCGAACGGCTGCCGATAGAGATGTTCAACGAGATGGACGCGTTTCTCGCCCTCAAGAACAAGGGCCGCAGCGTTGCGGACATCGCCCATGCATTTGGGATTTCCGAGCAGCTGGTAAACCGCCGCCTCGCCCTGGGTGCCCTGATCCCCGAGATCAAGAAGCTCTACCGACAGGGAGACCTTAACGGTGCCGACGTTCAGCTACTCACCCTCGCCACCAAAGAAAAGCAGCGCGCCTACGCAACGGCCCGGCAGAACGGCGAGAATGTTCCGCCAAGGTGGCAGTTGCGCGCGTGGCTTCTGGGCGGCGCAGAAATCAAGACATCCGTCGCCCTGTTCGACCTCGCCGACTACAAAGCGCCAATCGCACACGACCTGTTCGGTGACGACGCCTACTTCTCGGATGCCGAAGAATTCTGGCAGCTCCAAAATACCGCCATTGCCGCACTAAAGGAGCAGCTGGAAGCAAGCGGCTGGTCCGCCGTACATATCATCGACCCATCCGAAAATTATCAAAGTTGGAACTACAGCCCTCTCACCAAGGCAAAGGGAGGCCATGTCGTCATCAATGTCTCCGCAGACGGTAGCGTGGAGACCACGAAAGGTCTTGTGCACAACGACGACCTGCGCCGCTTCACTAAGAAGGTCGACAAAATGGCTGCAAGCGAGGGCGATGGCGAGAATGACGGCGGTGACGGAGACGAGGCCGACGAGCCTGCGCCCACCGAACGACCGGAGCTTTCCGAACCGCTTGCCAACTACATCGATCTCGTCCGCCACTCGGCCGTCCGTGCCAAGCTTGCCACCACGCCGAAACTTGCGCTCCGGCTTGCCGTCGCTCAGCTCGCCGCCGGATCGACCCACTGGCTAATCAAGCCCGAACCCCGCCGCGCGACCACCGACAAAATTGCTGATGCCCTTTCCGCCCTCCCGGCCGACAGCGCGTTTGCCGAACAGCGCGCCGCTGTTATTGCCCTCCTGCCCCAAAAACCTACCGAAGAGGGCGAGGATAAAGTCTCGGGAGACAATGCCCTCACCGCCTATTCCTGGGACCACAGCCGCACCGGCATCATCTTTGCCCATCTCCAGACACTCTCCGATGCTGACGTGCTGCGCCTGCTCGCTGTTGTCACCGCCGAAACGCTCGCCCTAGGTACCGAGATCGTTGACGCCCTTGGCACTGCCATGAACGTCGATGTGACGAAGACGTGGGAACCCGATGACACCTTCTTCGAGCTTGTCCGCGACAAGCAGGTTTTGAATGAAATGCTGATCGAGGTCATCGGCAAAACCCACGCCGAAACCTATCTCACTGACACCGGCACCAAGAAGAAGAGCATCATCCGCAAGGCGCTCGCAGGCGACGGCCGGGAGAAAGTCACCGACTGGCAACCGCGGTGGATGGTATTTCCCGCCTCGAGCTATACCGATCGCCCTTTGACGAACCGGCGCAAGCCAACCGCCTGAACATGTTGACATCGATTGGCTGCAGCCGCCTTGCGCAAGCGAGGCGGCTATTGCATGTGCCGTCTCACGACATAGCTGGCCTTCTTGCCCTTGTGATCCAGAAATGAGAATGTCTCGTCGTCGCTCGCAAGCGGATCGGCGTGCACTTCCAAAAAAACCCGGTGGTGGGATATTCTTTGATCGCCACTATTCGCGTGGCCGCCGCGCCCAAGCTGTCAAAGATCCCCTCAGCGACAGCTTCCTTCCCTTCCACGAATTTCAATAACTCCCACATGCCCCCTCCGATCTACAATCGTGCCGCATCACAGGGTAGTGTTCAAGGGACCTTCGTTGCACCTAGCTGCATGTTGACAACGGCCGATGCCATTTGGGACGACAGACAATGCAAACCCGTGCCGACGTAGAAGAGCAGAAAAAGGCTTGGCTTGGTGAGCACCTTCCCTATCAACTCAAGGTCGCCAGGCACACCTACGCGCGCTTATTTGGGAATTTGGATACGTGGGATTGGAACGCGATGTACATCGCGTTCGCCTGCGCGGCACGAAACCTCCGTTTGTTCCTGACGAACAAGGACAGGAGCAAAACCAACTTCGGTGCGCAGGATTTTGTTAGCGCCGGGTTCAGCGCCAACATTGAACTCGTTAAAGACCGAATGAACCGCTTGAACGATCAGATCTTTCATCTCGATAAGGCGCGCCCGACAGACGCCTCATCCAAGTTCCAGCTCGAAGATGCAGAGATTGTTCTGAACTGGATCGAGGAAAACATCGCCTCATTCCTGGCGCAGTTGGAGCCAAAGCAACGTGCGCTCTGGAAACATCAGATCGCGCCAATCCCCGCTCCCCAGGTCTTTCTGAGGATCGCAGACGCTAGGCAGACAGCGTGTACGGCTGACCCCGTCATCGTATAGCGTCTGACACTGCTGTCAGACCCCTAGACGCACAGCGGCCCATGGTTCGATCCTTGTATTGCGCGGCACGACACCGATATGCTCCGGGGATCGCCGCAGAGGAGAGATCCATGGCAAATGTCTGGTTCTGCAAAGAAGGCCCGCGCCCCAACTCCGGCGACCCGCCCTATCAAATGCCGATTGAAGAATGTGTGCGCCTTCTCGGATTGGAGAAGGAAAGTTTTGTCGGCGGTCTGGATGGCCCGACGCCGAAGTTCAATGTCAACTCCCCCATCGGGGAGATCGCGGGCTACAAGCACGTCGTGATCGAGGTGCCTAAAGGCGAAGCAACTTCTGACTGGCAGGCCGGCTACTATTACCTTCCAATGTCCCCGACCGAAGTGATTGAGCGCATCGGCAAGGACCCTGCCCCGCTTGCGAAGCCGGTTATTTAAGTCCGTTCCCGGCACCAGCTTCACGACCAGCAATCACTATTCAATCCTTCTGAAAGGACGGCCTGTCATTTGCGCAGAGAATCCGAGACACCGTCGAGCGTGAAATTCCGAGCGCCGATGCAATGGCGTGCTGCTTCGCGCCCTGGCGGGAGAGTGCCCGGGCAGACTCAAGCTGCTCGGCGCTGACCACGTTGGGCCGACCCAGACGCACCCCGCGCCCTCTGGCAGCCTTCAAACCGGCTTTCGTCCGCTCGGCGATCAGGGATCGCTCGAACTCGGCCAGGGCACCCATGATCTGAAACATCAACCGGCCGGTCGCGTTGGTCGTATCGATCGTCTCGGTCAGAGACCGAAAGCCAATCTGGCTAGCGTGGAGCGCTTCGACGGTCGCCAGCAGATCGAGCAGCGAGCGCCCGAGCCGGTCCAATCGCCACACGATCAGGATATCGCCAGCCGATAGGGACGACAGCGCCTCCTCGAGGCCCGGTCGCCGGAGCGCCAGACCTGACATGCCCTGATCCTGAAAGATGATTTCACATCCCGCCGAGCGCAGGGCGTTGATCTGGAGATCAAGGTTCTGATCATCGGTCGAAACACGCGCGTATCCGACCCTTCGGCCAAGCTTCATGTTGAGCCGCCCCAACCCCAGCATCCTCGGGACATGAACATAATGGTCCGGCGCAGCCAAAAACGGTCGTTTCTGAATGCGAGGGTTTTTGACGTAAGGCCGGAGAACATGCTCAAATTAGGAAATGCCAATTCAATGATTTACGTGGATTGAATGCGTATTAATAATTCATTCATTTGAATTATAGTAGAATTAAGCGTAATCCCAGAAACGACCGTTTATGCACGGCGAGCGAGGGAAAGGGGGCGAGGGAGACTGCACGAAGTTTTATCGACTACGCCATTGCTGGACGCGTTGCCTACTCAGCACGTCGCGCGCTTGCGAACACTCGCCGAGCTGCTGACCTCGTTAGCCGGAACTACAATATCGCCCGAGGTACTGGCAGGCGCCGCTTGCCGCCATCCGCGTCTGCTCCGCCTTCTCCCGGAAACGCTTTGCAACAACATCGCGGAAGCATCTGCGCTCCTGGATTTAACAGCAGGTATCTACCTCCGGGCCGCTCTCAAGAACCCTGCCCTTTTCTACCAGTCACCGGAAACCGTCGACGAACGGATCGGCAAGATTGCAGGCGAACTGCGCGTCGATCGCGCGGCCGTGCTCGCCGCCGCGCTTCGATCACCCGGATTATTTGTGGCGGCGCCGCACACCATCGCCGCCCGGATTACGGAGTTGCAGGGCGTCCTCGACCTCCCACGCACCGAATGTGTCGCGTTCGGCCTGAACAATCCCACGACATTGCTGACATCGCCTGCTGCCTTGAAGGATCGTCTTGCGGAAATCGCCGCCCGGCTCGATGCCCCCGTTAACGACATCGTCCACGCTGCCCGGCGCGCGTCCTCTCTCTTGTCGCTCACGCCGCAGCGCATACAGGCCACTCTCGATCGCTTGACGGACGGCCTTGGGCTTACGCCCGCGGAAGCGCGTCAGCTCTGGCGCCGGTCTCCGCACGTTCTCACGCGCGATCCGGAAAAACTTATCGACCGCTTCAACTCTTTGACGGACTCGCTGCCGATTGCCGCATCGGATCTCAAAAGGATAGCTCTCCAAACGGCGACGATCCTCGAGGTTCCTGCCGACACGACCCTCCAACGCATCGAGAATCTCGCAGAATTGCTTGGCTTGGAGCTGAAGGCAGCGGTGCGCCTCATTGTTGCCCGTCCGAGTCTTGCCAACGTCAAACGCGCGACCATGGAAGTCCGGTTGGATGATCTCGCTCGGTCCTTCGGCGTGCCCAAAGCCGCCATCGTAACCGCGGCTATCAAGTATCCGGATATTCTCACGGCCGATCCTGAAACCACCATCCGCAACGTTCATGATATTGCTGACGCGCTCTCCCTTCCGAAGGCGACGATTATTCCGGCAGTCTTGCGGTATCCGCAGTTGGCGACCTGCGCACCGGGCACCCTTGTGACGCGCCTGACCGAGATTTCTGCGGCCCTTCGGGTGCCTTTCGCGCGCTGTGTTGAAGCCGCCCTCAAATCACCGCCGATTTTCGCGCTGAGTCCGGCCAACATCGCCACAAAGGTGGCTCCGCTGGAAGCGTTGATTGCCCTCGCGCAGCCCGGCGGCACGCTCGCCCATCTTCTGATTTCCATGCCAGCCGCCCTGACCTATGCGGTGGCGCGGATCGAATCCCGTATCGATATCGCGCACGCGTATCCGGGCCGTTATTCCCTCAGCGTCCTGCTCTCCATGCCGGCCGCGAAGGCAGACAACCTTTTGTCTAACCGACAGCACCATCAACAAGGAGCAGGCCGCCTTTCTCTACTCTCAATACCACCTGCCCCCAAAACCGTTCCGGCAGGGAGATACGCATGAGCTTGCGCCAGATGATCGAAACCATTCGCTACTCGCAATCGGGGAACGTGTTCTTCGCGCTCTTCGGGGCCGTCGCCCTCGTCGGCGTCGTCGGCGCATCCTCCATGCAGATCATGAAGGGACCAGTCAGATCGATGTCCGAGGTGACAAAGCGCACGGTCGCCGAGAACAACATGATCGCGTCCGCCAAACTGGCGCTGATTGCGGCCACCTCCCAATCCGATTCCGGCGACTGCGACGCCGACGGCTATGTCGAACCGATTCCCTTCGAAGCGTCCGCCACCGGCGCACCGACAGGCGGGGGGCATCTTCCCGCCGCGATCGGCGCGGCGATGAACGATCCGTGGGATACGCGGTACGGGTATTGTGTTTGGGACCACGGTGCGATTACGGCGGGCTGCGGCGGCGGCAACTACCTGACGGGAGAAAACGGCGCGACGGGATATGCGATCGCGGTGATCTCGGCGGGTCCGGACAGACAATTCCAAACGGCGTGTAACGCCTATCCGTCGGCGGCGGCGCTCGACAAGACGCCGGGCACGGACGATATCGTGCTGGGTTATACGTATGGTGAAGCCTCTGCGCTGGCCGGGGGTCTGTGGAACCTGAAATCCGGCGACGCCGAAACGGCGGAGATCAACCGCAACCTCGAAGTGAAAGATGAAAGCGGCAACGTGACCTTCGCGTTGGACGCGCAAAGCGGTCTGGGCGATTTCATCGGCCTGACCACGGGTTCGATCGCGGGCAAGAGCGGCCCGTTGGATATCACCGGCGGCCTGAAGTTCGAAAGCGACAGCATCGCGCTGAACGCGGCGTGCACGGAAGAAGATTCCTTCGCGTTCGACACCGCCACCGACATGCTGGTGCGCTGCGACGGTTCCATCTGGGTTCCGTCGGGCGGTTCCGACAATCTCGGCAACCACGAAGCCACGGAAAATATTCAGCTCAAAGGTTTCTGGCTGTCCAAGGACGGCGGCGACGAAGGCCTGCAAGTCGCGGATGACGGTGTTCTCACCACGTCTGGCGACATAACGGTCGGAAACGACCTGACCACCACGGCTGCCGCGACGGTCGGCACGACATTGGATGTAACGGGCAACAGCACGCTCTCCACTGTCAGTACGTCCGGTTTGGCAACGCTGAACTCCGCCAGCGTGACGCAGAACGCGGGTGTGGGCGGCACGTTGAACGTGACGGGCGGTACGACCTTAAGCTCACTGACAACGACGGGTGCGGCGCAGATCAACTCCGCCACGATCGATACGACGCTGGGCGTCACGGGCGCGACATCCCTGTCCACGCTCAGCACGTCGGGTCTTTCCACGCTGAACGCGCTGGCGGTGACGGCCAACGCCTCTGTCGGCGGCACGCTGGACATGACGGCAGGCAAGATCAGCAACCTGCTCGATCCGACGCTGGCGCAGGACGCGGCCTCCAAGGCTTACGTGGATGCGCGCGTGGCATCCGGAACGGGTTTCACCGAAGCCGACCCGCAGGTGGGCACGATCCAGTCTACGAAATGGTGCGTGGGTAATAACGACGGCTCGGCCATCGTCTGCGACCAGAACATGCCCGTGCCCAATGACACGCTCGCGGGCTTGTCATGCGGAAGCGGACAGGTCCCCAAATGGAACGGCACAGCCTGGGCTTGCGCGGCGGATAATTCCGGCGGCGGTGGCGGCGCGTCAGTTGCGTTTTCCGTCAACAAGGGTGGCACGAACCAGACTGTAACAAACGGCGCCCTGACGCTTCTAACGTGGAGCACGGAGCGCTTCGACACGAACAGCAATTTTGCCAGCAACCGATTCACGCCGACAGTCGCCGGGGAATATTTTATCAATCTCGCTGTGGGCTGCTCGGCGGGTAACGAAGCACAAGCCCTAATCTACAAGAACGGCGTGGCAACCCATTTCGGTATGAGTGCGCGCGCCACGAACGCCTTTGGCAGCGTGAATGCCATTATCGAAATGAACGGTAGCACCGATTACCTAGAAGCTTATGGCAGTTGCACGGGAACAACTGTCTATGGAGCCGCGACGAACACCTTCTTTGAAGGCGCTCTGATCGGAGGAGGCGGATCGACAACAGGACGGATTGTTTCGACGGGAGGACTGGCGGAGTCGCAAGCCATGGCCACCGCAACTTCTTCACTGGGGGCCTTTGAAGCAAGATCGCTCGGCACGGGCGGAACGGCAGGAGCGGCATTCCTCGCCTTCCATCGTCCGGGTGCATACGCCGTCTACTTCGGCCTCGATACCGACAACCAGCTCAAGATCGGCGGATGGAGCATGGGGGCGGTTGCACACAAAGTCTGGCATGGCGGCAACGATGGAACAGGCTCGACCCTAGACGCGGACCTGCTCGACGGTCAGGACAGCGCCTTCTACCGCGACGCCTCGAACCTCAACGCCGGCACGGTCGCGGCCGCGCGCATGCCCGCGCTGACAGGTGATGTCACCATGACGGCGGGAACGACGGTGACGAACATCGCTGCCAACGCGGTGACGACGGCAGAGATTGCGGCGGATACGATCGCCGCTGCCGACATCGCACCGAATGCGGTCACATCTTCGGAACTCGCCGATAGCGCGGTCACCATCGCCAAACTTTCGGCGACGGGTACGCCGAGTGCTACGACATACCTGCGCGGGGACAATACATGGGCCACGCCGGTAGCGGGAGATACCCTGTTGCCTGGAAGTATGTGTGGAATCGCTCTCGGCGTAAGAAACATAACATGTGGGAGCTATCAGAGTGTGGTCACCTGCAACGGTGCGAGCGTTGCAACATCAGCCGCAAACTGCCCAGCAGGTTACACCAAAGTTGATGGAGGAGGTTCTTCTGATACCTGCATAAGAACGTGCGCAAAGAATTAATGCAATTGGCTGAACGCCCAACAAAACAAAGAAACGGTGACGACATGAGAACAGACAGAACGGGGAAGAAATCGGGATCGCTGATCCGGTTGACGGGGGGCGCCGCGCTCGCGTTGGCGATGCTGTCGCCGCTGGCTGCGAAGGCGGACTGCACGACGCCCGCCGGGGTCGAAGCCGACATGTATTACAACACTACTCATAAGCGCGTTCAGTTCTGCGACGGCACGAACTGGATCAACATGGGTGTGAGTTTTGCGGGCACCGTCGATAACCTAGGAAACCACACGGCTACGCAGGCGCTCGATATGGGCGGCTTTGCGATCACCAACGCGGGGGCCATCACGGCCGCATCTTTTACCGGGGCTGGCACGGCTCTAACGGCATTGAATGCCTCGAACCTTGGATCTGGAATCATTCCCAATGCGCGCTTCCCTGCAACGCTTCCGGCAGTGTCAGGCGCGAACCTGACATCCCTGAATGCCTCCAACCTTGCTTCCGGTACGGTGCCCACCGCGCGACTCGGGACTGGTACGGCGGACGGGACGACGTATTTGCGCGGTGATGGCACTTGGGCAGCCATCTCGGGTGGCGATGACCTTGGTAACCACACGGCGACTCAGACTCTCGTGCTGGGCACAAACTGGATCAATGGAGATTCGGGAGCCGAAGGTATTTCCGTGAGTACCACCGGCCAAGTTCGAATTGACCAGGCCGGTGCCGGAAACACCTATGACGTCTGGATACAGGGCGGTTCGGGCACGAGCGGTGCGACGCGGAGGCTGGCATTGCTCGGGACTGAGGCCGGAATGCTCCACCTGAACTATGCGGGCGAATACGCCTCCGGCGTTACCATCGGCGGGCCGATCACGATCACGGCGGGCGCGCTAACCGACAACTCCATCCTAACGGCGGATATCGCGCCCAACGCGGTGACGACGGCGGAGATCGCGGCGGACACCATCACGGCGGCAGACATCGCAGCCAATGCCATCACGTCCTCGGAGCTGGCAAACGACGCGGTGACGATCGCCAAGCTGGCGGCCACCGGCACACCGAGCGCGACGACGTTCCTTCGCGGTGACAACACATGGGCAACGCCAGCCGCCGGCGGAGGCGTGACGGCACGAACGTCAGTAACATGCACTGATACCGCGACTAGTATTGGATCTAATGGCAGTTGTATAGCGACGTGCACTTCTGGATACTTCGTCAGTGGATGCAGTGCTTGGTTCGGAACGAACTGGGTAACGCATGAGCCCGATGGGGTAAGTACGAGGCCGTCGGGAAACGGTTGCGAATGTATGGGTAAGACGGGACGCATCAACTGCACCGCATACTGCGTGAAATAGCCCTGCTTCGGACTAGCGCAGGAAAATGGGCCTCAAGCTGCTGTCAGGCCACCTGCCATCGATCAATGCCCGGATTGACGACCGCTCTTGCGCCGCGACGAACCTCGTAGACGTTGACGCCGTCCCAGCTTTCGCCCAGCATGACCCACATCGGCTCGAGGGCCTCTCGCAAATTCTCGCAACGCTGCATTTCGTAAAACACCAACATCCGGTCGCCCTGAAACCGTATGAGGTAGTCTGCGCCTTTGGCATCCGCCATAAACCGATGCCACCACGCATTGCGCTTCGCGTCTGCATCGGCCTCCTTCCGCTTCATAGCCGATTGCGGATGATCTCGCCGCAGCGCATCGATGACGCGTACCGGCACATGCTCATGACCGCTTTGGTGTTCTGCTTTCCGCGTCGCAAGCAGCACTCGCCCCCCGCCCCTTGCCAGGACATCGTAGCCATTCATGCACGGCAGCGTCGCCTGTACGAACCGATCCGAGACAAGAAACGCCGACTCTCCGAAATGCATGCGTATCCATCCGCACTCGAGGCGCTCGCCCGCATTCAGCACCACACCGCCACGCCGATCCGCCCAGGCTGACGCCTCGTCACGCACGGCTCCGTCCGCTGCTGCAAGAACTGGCGCGCCAACCGACACCGTCGCGCCCACAGCCGCCATTCCCAGCATCAATGCACGCCGTGAAATCTCACCCATCCTCGCCTCCCTTGTGACTCTTTGATCCCGCCCGGCACGTCCCGCGTCTTCTTCCGTTGACCTCAAAGCCCGTCGTCCGGCCGCCCTGGGCGGCGGCTTCTTCACGATGCTCTTCTGCGCCGGCGCGCGGACGCTTCAGTGCTCCGCACGGACTCTGCTCACGCAGGCCGCCCTCGCCCTGGCTCGGGTTCCGCGCCCGCTTATCCGCCGTCGCCACCGGTTCGCATCGAAACCGCTCATCCCGGGCGGTGCAACCGGAGAGACTTTGAGTATGACGACGAATTCCAAAACCGCTCACGCGCCGAAGCGCGATCTACATCAAACCATCACCGACCGGCTCATCACCGCGATCGAAGCCGATCCCGGCAAGCCGCAAATGCCTTGGCGAAAAAGCGGCGCACCGCTGTGGATGCCGGAAAACGCGCTGTCGAAAAAGCCATACAACGGGATCAACGTCGTCAATCTATGGGTTGCCGCCGAAGCCCGCGGCTTCACCTCGCCCGTCTGGGCAACGTACAAGCAATGGGCTGAGATCGGCGCGCAGGTGGTCACGGGCGCCAAGAGTGAACTCGTAATCTTCTACAACGAATTCGAGGTCGAGGCTTCTCCTGACGATGCCGACGATGACGGCAAACGCCGCGTGGCGCGCGCGTCCTTCGTCTTTAATTCCGCCGAGGTCGAAGGCTTCTCGCCGCCTCCTGAACCCGACCGTCTTGGGCCGATCGACCGTATCGCAGCCGCTGATCGCTTCATCCGCTCCACTCAGGCGGTCATCGCACACGGAGGCGATCGCGCCTATTACCGCCCCTCGACCGACACCATCCAAATGCCCGACGAGCATTTGTTCTGCGGCACCGACACCATGACCCGCGACGAAGCCTACTATGCCGTGATCCTGCACGAGCTCACGCACTGGACCGGCGCAGAGAAGCGCTGTCATCGCAATCTCGAGCCGCGATTCAAACGCGACGCCTACGCTGCCGAGGAACTCGTCGCTGAAATTGGCGCCGCCATGCTGTGCGCCGAGATCGGCGTCACGCAGGACACACGCCCGGATCACGCGCAATACATCGCGAATTGGGTCGCCCTCCTCAAGGACGATCCCAAAGCGATCTTCACCGCCGCCGCCAAGGCCTCGCAAGCCGTCGCCTACCTGAAGTCCCTCCAGCCGCCCGAATGACGGGCGGCTCTCACTCCGCATCATTTCCGATCACGCGCGTCGCTCCGCGCAATCAGGCGTTCTCGCGACCTGCCTCGCTCTCTCCATGCCCCCGATGGGCGTCACGCGGGCACTTTGCGCGCGTTCGGCCGCCTCACCGCGTCAAGGAACCGGCTTCGCCTCCGCCGCAAGCGGCGGTCCTGTGACGCCGGCGGCAACGCCGCGCGCCTTTCGTGCCCGACGCCCCAATCCCGGGGCTCAAAGCGAAAGGCACGACATGAATGACCGCATCAAATCCCTCTCAAAGCTGCTCACCGGGCTATCGCCCCGCCATGACACGTTCACGGTATTCAGCGACTTCCTCGCGATGGCCGCGACGTCGATCAGCAACGCCGTCGACCAGACCAACAGCGCCGCCCGCGAGGCCGAATACATGGCCATCGTCAAACGCTACGAGCGCAGGGAAGACCTGGATGTTTTCCCCCGCGCGTTCGCGGAATTGGCCCTCGCACTCGAAGACGACATGAGCGACGTGCTCGGCCGCGTGTTCCATGAATTATCTCTGCAGAACAAATGGGCCGGGCAGTTCTTCACGCCGGACCATATCTGCCGCCTGATGGCTGGGATCTCCCTCACCGACGACCTCAAGCAAACGATCAAGGATCGTGGGTTCATTCACGCGAGCGAGCCGTGTGTCGGCTCAGGCGCCATGATAATCGGACTTGCCCACGCGATGCGCGAAGCGGGCTTCAACCAGCAGCAAACGCTCCACGTCACCGCCGTCGACGTCGACATTCGTGCCGTGCACATGGCCTATATACAGTTGTCGCTGCTCCATATCCCGGCCGTTATCGTGCACGGCAACAGCATCACGCTCGAAGAATGGAGCCACTGGCACACCCCGGCGCGCGTACTTGGCGGCTGGCGATTCCGTATCGCGCCAGACAAAGTGACGGGTATCATCGCCGATTCCGCGCCCAAAGCGGCCGGCGCGCCCCGCGGCAAAGGGCAGCTCGAGCTCTTTTGAGAGCTCGCCTTTATCCATTCCAGCGCAGTCGCGACCTGCTGAATGCCTGCAATTCCGCAACCTCGATGTCACTCAGCTGCCGATGCAGACGGTTGTGCCGGGACGCTTCCGGCGTCGCCGTGCTGACATCGAGCGAAATGATCAGGAACGCCTGCCAGCCTTTGGGCCTCCTCACCGCATGAGCAATAACGCTCGCGCCTTCCGGGACTTCCACTAACCCGGAATTCTCCAGGCACACGCGATGCAGCAGCACGTCTGCACTTACCAGATCGCCGTCCGGCACGATGAATCCATAACCCTTCACCGGGTCGTACCATTTGATGCGCCCGGTGAAGCGAACCAGACCCGGACGCTCCGGTTCGCCGGCCGCTCGCCAACGGGAGAACGGCAGCGCCGCAGCCGCTGCACATGTCGCCAGACCCATTGTGACGTGCCGCCGCGTCAGAAGATTGATCATCGCACACCCCGCACGCTAAACGCCGAAGGCTTCCTTGCGCATCTCGAGCAGACGCGAATGATAGACATCGTCGAAGCCGGCGGCCTCGTATTCCGCCAGCTTCTGCTCATCAGCCGATAGATCAGGCCAGTGAACCGAGAGAAGAACGCTGACGCCGATCAACGTGCGCTGCGCCTTCGCCCAGTTTACGGCCCTTACGCGATTGATTGACGATCTGGGCGCTGCCTCGATGACATCATCAATGGCAAGAATGACATCCTGCTCGCGGTCGCGGGCTTGCGGGCTCGTCGGATCGTCAAAGCGGTCGAGGAAGCTATCGAGCAGATCTTGCGGGTTTTCGCCCGTATTCGCGAACCACTTTTCAACTCGCCGCCGTATGGCTTCGTCATTCATGACACACGCACACCCAAAGCCAGAAAGGACAGGGCGCATACAAGTGCAAAGGCTAGGGCGGAAAACAACAGGCACTGCCCGAACGACGCCGCCCACCCCCACATCATCACCTCACGAGTCTCCGCGGTTCGTGCCCTCAGCACGAGTGACCGGTACTTGCCGACCGACTCGAGATGCAGGCCGGCACCGCCAAGCAAGATCAACCACGGCTCGCCGCCAAAAAATGCCGCCGTCGTGACCGCAAGCAGCACCAGGAACCCCATCAGACGGCAACCGGATCGGTCAGGCGCACGACTGGTCTTGGCCTGTATTTATCCGCGATCGGTCGCTTGCCATACCATCGTGTCCCCGGCCGGTGCTTTTCGATCGCTTTGATATAAACACAGCCCCACATATCGAAGGCTAGGCGCACCTGAGCGAACGTCGGCAGGGGCAATTCCTCGATCCCAGCTGCCAGCAGCACGTCGATCGGGCACCGAATCTGATCTGTCTCCGACGATATGGAACAAAGGCGCTCGGTTCTGAGATCATACCCTATGATGTCGACGAGATAGCTTTGCTCCCAAAACGGATCAGGAGCGGCGTCGATGCTCAGGATCTGGACCACTTGCGGATGACACTTCGGCACGGGCTTGGCAATGCACGCCACGCGAGTTCCCATCCGCGTCGTGGTGTGACCCGTCGCTTCCAGAAGCGGCGGCGTGAAAACCAGGTCACGCATACGTGCTCCGTCCGGTCCTTTCCCCCTTATCGATCCCAGCCCCCACCTCTCACAAAACCAACTCACATGGCCGGACACCGCGAAGTAATCCGGATGTTCAATGGAGACGGTCGAGATTGTCTTCGCTGCCGGAAAGCTGACGGCGATAGCCGCTCCGCCCCCGATCAATGCCGCGCGACGTGACATCTGCGTTGCCATGCACCCCTCCACGCATCACAAACCGAATAGAGATTGCCGCTCCCAAATCATCGCGTGCATCCACGACTGGTCGCGATGCTTTTCGATGCGCCACGAAACAAGCTGTTTCATGTCCGGCTTCAATTGCGGCCAATACACCGTCATCATGAGGCGCCATGATTGGACAGTGTCCGCCAAGTCCCACCATTGCAGTGCGCGCCAGCTGTTGAGATCCGTCGGGGGCAGCGTGATCATGGTCGCGTCGATCAACCGGACCATATCATCAATGGCTCCCTGTCTGGCGGGCTTGCCGGTGCGGGCATGGTTCATCCGCAGCAGCGCATCGAAAAACTCCTCCACGTCGTCGTCCGGCCCCCAAAACCATGCCAGCACGAACGCTTCCTGCTCGGGATAGACCATGTGCCACCGTGATGCGCTCGCCTATCGGAGCGCTTTCATCCGCGCCTTGAACGCATCTTCGGCGCATTCCTTCCGCGACGATCCCGTATGCCGATCGCACGCCTTGAGCTCCGCCACCGTCAGCAGGCGCTCACGCGCCGCCCCATCAATGTCCGGGATTTTCGTCATCACCATGTTCTTGCTTGCCGGGCCATTTGGAAACAGCGTGCAGAGTGACCGCATCTCATCATAGAGCGCGTGCAGCGGCGGCCGCGTTTGGCCGGCACCCAATATCTTCGCCTCCAAGGCGTCGTCGTACTTTTCAACGACACACTGCGCGAGAGCTGGATTCTTCAACTGGACGGCCGCGAACGTGAACATGGTCCGCATTCCGGCAAACAGGACCATCGACATATCGGCATTTTCCCAGCTTGGTGTCGATGCCTGGGACATCGCGGCGGTACGCCACTCAGCCGCTGAAGGCTTCGAGGTCGCACCATCCGGTTCGGCGCACATCTCGTCGAACAGCGGTATGGCGACCGTCTCGGGAAGCTTGTCCCGATGCATCCACAGACTGTAGAGCACGACTCTCTGCCCGAGCGGCGAGCCGAAGTACGAGTCGGTGATGCAAAGTCCCTTCTCTTCTTCCCCCGCCCCGGTGAAAAGGAGTGAAAGCGTTTCCATCACGGCTTCGAAATAGAAATCTTCTCGGGCAGCCGTGGCTTCGATAACCGCTTGCGGATTGTCAGCCCTCGCTGTCCCCGCCAAACCCGCAAATAGGACAGCACCCCACCCCACAACACGCCACGACAGGACCGCGATCGGTCCATAACCACCAAGCATGTTTATCCACTCCACAGTCGCCGAACCTCTGACGAGTAAGCACGACGCGTCGAGGCGGATAAGCGGAGGGAGGTTGAGGCAAATTGCCGGTCAAGATTCGGACGGCGCGATTGCTATATGATGGCATTCTCCTTCCACAAGCGCCCCTTTTTGTTTTTCCTAGTTTTCGGGCTCGTTCGCCCGATAGACCGCGAGGGCAGGCCGCAACATCTTTGCTGCAAGCCATAAAAGCTGTGCTGAGGCGACGACTGCAATTAAAAGATCTGGCCATGGGGACTGAAGCATCCATACGGCTGCGGCCGTGACGACCACAGCTGAGCTGCCAAGGATATCGGGTCCGCTCTTCTCATCCTCATAGATCCGGAGTACACGGCGTTGCCCGGTGTGAGGCGCCAGAATCGCGAGGCAAACAATGTTCGTGATGATGCCGAGCGCACCAAATATTCCCATGATCCCGACGTTGGGAAGCTCGGGTGCCGCGAAGTGATACACGGCGCACCCAAGCACCCAGGCGCTTGCTACGCACATCAGAGCGGCCTTCAAGGCGGCCCCGCCAGCACGGGCGCGGACGCCTTTTCCCAACACGGCGAGGCTCAGCACATAGAGCAGCGTGTCATTCAAGAAATCTAGAGCGTCAGCGCGAAGCGCGTGCGAGCCGCAAAAATGGCCTGCGGCAGTTTCAATGACGAACATTGAGCCTGCGAGCGCGATGACCGCCCTGAGCGCACTGCGATGGCTCGACGTAAGTCCTCGGAGCTCGAGCAGATCATAGGGATTGTCGCCCTGAGATCGACTTGGGCTCGGCGATTGTTTTTGGCGCTTCATTAGAATCCTAAAGGAATAGACGCATTCAATTCACCGATTTGGCGGTTTCCCTTCCCTTCCGTGGATGGTGGCTACCGAGAACACGCGGTTCTCGGTCAGCTGCGAGAGAGTTACCTCGACGCGCGCTTGATCTGCTCTCACCACGACCAGTTTGCTTTCCCGCCTGCCTTCAGATTCTTTGATGACCAGACGGGGGGAGTCGAATTTGCTTGTGAACAGCGTGGCAAAGTCATCGAACCAATGCGCGTCACCGAGCCGAGCCGTGATCGAGCAGGCGATTTGGTTCGGATATCGGAGGGAACGGGATTGAATGACTGCAATGCTCCCAAGACGGTTCGTGAGCGTCCATCCTGCGGTAAGTTTGACGGTTGGCGTACTGCCTTGTTTAAGCTGCGTCTCGGTTGCGCTGCTCCAGCCGTCCGCCTCAGCTAATGTCGTGAGAGCCGAAGTGTCGTCGCCGTGTTGGATACAAGTCCGCTCAGTGAACTCGAGCACCTGTTCGACGGTCCTTGCGTGATCAATCTCGGCGACGATGCGTCGATTGCGCTCGCGCCCAACTACGGCCATTTCATCGACGCGGCCGAGGAGCGCTTTGAGCCGCGTTCTGGCTTCGGGAATATTCAAACCCGGGCCGTCGAGGCGAACCATTCTGTCATAATCTGCGAGGGCCTCATCCATGGAGTCGCGCTTCACATGGACGATCAGCCGGTTGAAAAACACGTCCGGGTTTGCAGGGTCAAGTTCGGCGGCTTTGTTGAGATCGACGATGGCCTCGTCGAGGCGATTGAGATTTGATAGGGCGACGCCTCTATTCATGGTCGCGGCAGCAAATCCGGGTCGGTATTTGAGCGCGGACGTGAAGTCGTTCACGGCCTGCTCGAACTCTTTGCGCAAATAGCGCACATTCCCGCGGTTGTAGTATGCAGCGGCATTCGTGGGGTTGTTTGCAAGCACTTCATCGAAGCCGCGTAAGGCTTCAAAGAGCCGTCCTTGCAACACCGCTTGCGCGGCGCGTTCATGGATCTCTTCTCCCGTATCGTTGATGCGCAAGGGAGATGGATCATTGGTCACTGCCTCGAGTGAAGCAGGCGCGCTTAAGGCGCAAACGCCGACCGTAGCAAGCAACAACCATGTCGATTTTGTTTTCATGGCTCGCCTCTTTGGAAGGCGAGGATGCCGCGCCGGGGTTTTAAGGGGGCGGCATCCTCTAGAAACTACAGCGCTCCGGCTGGGTAGAGGCCCTGAATCAGCGGCAGTAGTCCCTTGACCTTTTTCAGGTTGAGAGAGGTAGCATCAGCGTCTTTGCCTTCTGCGGAATGGTGCAATTCGTCCGCAGCCTTATCGAGTTGCTTCAACGCTGCTGTAAGCTTCTTCTTGGCGTCACCTGTGACCATGTCGGATTTGTCTTCGAGCGTGTGGACGGCCGCACCGATCTGCTCTGCCAGCTCATGGATCGGTTCGATCTTTCCCTCGGCCGCCAGCTTTTCGGCATCCGCCGTGGCTGTGCCCAGGAACGCCCAGGCGTCTTTCACCGATGCGAATGTCTTGGTGTCGTAGTGGCTCTTATCGTCATGACCGTGGTCCTTCCCATGATCATGGGCCTCGCCACCGTGGTCATGACCGTCATTCGCCGCGACGTTCACGCCGCGGTGCTTCTCAAGCCCGCGATCGTAATCTTCAGCGAAAGCAGGAATTGAGAGGACCGCTGCGGCGACGGTCGCAAGGGTCAGTATTTTGGCTCTGATAATCATCTATGCGTACTCCTTAGTAGTTGGTGCTTCTTCTTGGGCCTTGGGTGCTTCAGGCAGAATGAAGCGCTTGTAGAGGACAGGCAGCACGACGAGCGTAAGGATGGTGGCGCTGATCAGACCTCCAATGACGACGGTCGCCAGCGGCTTCTGCACTTCCGCCCCGGTGCCGGTCGCGATTGCCATCGGAACAAACCCGAGCGAGGCCACGAGCGCGGTCATGAGTACTGGCCTCAAGCGCGTCATCGCCCCTTCGAAAATTGCCTCATCTCCTGGCAGGCCTTTTTGGCGGAGTTGATTGATGTAGGTCACCATCACGAGACCGTTCAGCACGGCAACGCCAGAGAGTGCGATAAAGCCTACTGCGGCGGAGATCGAGAACGGCATGTCTCTGAAGTAGAGGGCGAGAATCCCTCCTGTGATGGCAAGTGGGACACCCGAGAACACCAAAAGGGCCTGACGTACATTCCCAAGCGCAGTGAACAACATGAGGAAGATGACGAAGAAGCAGGCTGGCACGACGATCATGAGGCGCGCGCGGGCGGCCTGAAGGTTCTCGAACTGCCCTCCCCAAGTCAGCCACTCGCCTGCCGGGACCTTGACCTGCGCGTCGATCTTCTCCTGCGCCTCTGTCACGAATGAGCCGATATCGCGACCGCGCACGTTGGCCTGGACGACGACCCTGCGCTTCCCGTCTTCGCGACTGATTTGGTTTGGGCCCTCTTCCACGACGAAGCTTGCCAGCGTCTTGAGCGGAATAAAGGTCGGGCGTTTTCCCGGTTCACCATCCGTATCCGGCACGGGGACAGGCAAGCTCTCAAGTTCCGCCATATCGTCACGCAGATCGTCAGGCAATCGGACGACGATGTCGAAGCGACGATCGCCCTGGAAGACCAGTCCGCTTTCGCGGCCGCCGACCGCGATGGATATGACATCGAGCACATCACTGACGTTGAGCCCGTAGCGGGCGACGGCTTCCTTGTTGAGTTTGACGTTCAGCATCGGTAGGCCGGTCGTCTGTTCCACCTTAACGTCCGCTGCCCCCTGAACCGAACGCAATACGGCGGCGATCTTATTGGCTGTATCTCCAAGCTGCTGGAAGTCATCGCCAAACACCTTGACCGCGACGTCGCTGCGAACGCCGGAGATCAGTTCGTTAAAACGCATCTGGATGGGCTGTGTGAACTCGTAGTTGTTGCCAGGCAGCGTTCCCAACGCTTCGGCGATCCTGTCCAGCAGCGACGACTTGGCCTCGGATGGGTCCGGCCAATCGTACTGAGGCTTGAGGATGATGAACGTATCAGACACGTGGGGCGGCATGGGATCTGCAGCCATTTCCGCCGTGCCAGTCTTCGAGAACACGAAGGCGACCTCAGGAAAACTGCGAACTACACTTTCGACCTTTAGCTGCATCTCGGTCGACTGGGTGAGCGACGTCGACGGAATGCGCATGGCGTGCATGGCTAGGTTCTTTTCGTCGAGTTGTGGAATGAACTCCTGCCCCAGACGCGTAAACAGCAGTAGCGAAAAAACGAACAGGCCCGCCGCCGATAGCATCACAAAGCGCGGCTCGCTCAGCGCACCCCTGAGAACGGGTTCGTATCGCGACTTGGCCGTGCGAATGATGAAATTGTCCTTTTCTTCGACGCGGCCCGTGACGAAGATCGCAAGCATCGCCGGAACGAATGTCAGAGAGAGAACGAAGGCGCAGATGAGCGCGATGATCACCGTCAGCCCCATGGGCTCGAACATTTTGCCCTCGACGCCCGTGAAGGTCAGGAGAGGCAGATACACGGTTATGATGATGGCCTGACCGAACACTGTGGGCTGAATCATCTCTTTACTCGCAACCATCACTTCATGAAGGCGCTCCTGAAGTGTTAGAAGCCGTCCCTCATGATGCTGTCGGTCGGCGAGACGCCTGAGGGCGTTTTCGGTAATGATTACGGCGCCGTCGACGATGAGGCCGAAATCGAGCGCCCCGAGGCTCATGAGATTTGCCGAGATCCCTGCTTCCAGCATTCCCGTCAGCGTCATCAGCATCGTTACCGGGATAACGAGTGCAGTAATGAGGGCGGCGCGCAAATTGCCGAGCATCACGAACAGGATCACGATGACAAGCAGGGCGCCTTCTGCCAGGTTCTTCGCCACGGTCTTGACGGTCGCATCGACAAGCTGGGTCCGGTTCAACACCGTCTTGATTGCGATGTCGGGTGGTAGCGACTTGCCGATCGATTGCATCTTCTCGTCGACAAGGCTTGAGACGATGCGACTGTTGCCGCCTTTGAGCATCATCGCGGTTCCGACGACGACTTCGTTCCCGTCCTCACTTGCCGATCCCGTTCGGAGTTCCCGACCGATACCGACTTCGGCAACGTCTTTGAGGAAAACGGGCACGCCGTTTTTGTTGGCAACGATGACGTTCCCGATATCCGCAATGGTTTCGAGACGGCCGTCAGCGCGAACCGTGTAGGATTCTCCCTTCTGCTCGATGTAGCCTGCGCCGACACCGATGTTGTTTTTCTCAAGGGCGGCGATCACATCGGAGAATGACAGGCCGAACGACAACAGCTTCTGCGGATCTGGCTGGACATGGAACTGTTGCTCATAACCACCGATCGAGTCGACCTCCGCTACGCCTGCGATCCCTTTGAGCTGCGGCCGAATGATCCAGTCCTGGACCGTGCGCAGGTACATGGCGAACTCAAAATCCTTCGTGAGGCGCAGGCCTTCTGGCGTCAAATAGCTGCCATCGCTCTGCCACCCCGGTTGTCCGTCCTTGTTCTCAGCGCCCTTGCCACGCGGATGATCGAAATGCACCGTCCACATATAGATTTCGCCAAGGCCTGTGGAGACCGCCCCCATGCGAGGGTCGGCCCCCGCGGGTAGATCTCCCTTGACCTGAGAAATACGCTCGGTGACCTGCGTACGGGCGAAATAGATGTCGACGTCGTCATTGAAGACGGCCGTCACCTGCGAGAAGCCATTTCGGGAAAGTGAGCGCGTGTATTCGAGCCCCGGAATACCGGCGAGCGCCGTCTCGATCGGGAACGTAACGCTCTTCTCGATCTCGAAGGGCGAGAGCGAACTTACCTCCGTGTTGATCTGAACTTGATTGTTGGTGATGTCCGGTACGGCGTCGATGGGAAGCTGCTGGAGCGAGCGGATGCCGAAGGCGGCAACCGCAGCTACGAGAAGCACCACAAGGAAACGGTGGGTGAGGGAAAAGCCGAGAATGCGTTCGATCATGGCCGTTCCTCTAATGCTCGTGCTCGGCTTCGGCTTTGCCGAGCTCTGCCTTGAGCGTGAAGGTGTTTGATGTCGCGATCGTCTCTCCGAACTCGAGCCCCGAGAGCACTTCGACATTCGTCGAATCAGAACGTCCGGTCGTCACTGGGCGCGCACGGAAACCTCCGCCTTCGCTGACGAAGACGACTTTGTTTCCATTCACCGTTTGAATGGCGGCTTGCGGCACGATGAGGTCCGCTTCCTGCTCGCCAGACATCAACCGTGCGTTGACGTAGTCACCGAGCCTCCAGACATTGCCGGCGTTGTCGATCTCCGCGATAGCTTTGGCTGAGCGCGTTTCAGGATCAATCAATGGGCTGAGCGCGACGATCTTAGCGACACCTTTTTGAGGACCGGCTTCGACGCGCACGTCTTGGCCTTCACGGGCGAAGCTGAGATCGCCAGGCGCTATGGCCAGTTCCACCCACACTCTGGACACGTCGGCTATCGTGAAAATGTCACGATCGGTCCCGACCATCTGGCCGAGTACCGCGTCTCGTGCTGTCACACTTCCGGCGATAGGCGAACGGATCTCGTAAAAGCGGAAGCCGTTTTCACCCGACTGCTTGGGAAGCGCCTCGATCTCGTCGTGCGAAAGACCGATCGTATCCAGCCTCTGATGCGCCAAATCGAGCTTGATCTTTGCCGACTGGTGAGCGTTCTTCGCCGTGAGATAGTCCTGCTCTGCGGTGACCTTCTGGTTCCAGAGACGCTCTTCGCGTTCGTAAATCGAACGTGCAAGCTCTTCGGCTCTCCAGGATGCAAGATAGTCTGCCTTCGCGTCTGCCATCTCGCGGCTTTCGAGTATGGCCAGAAGGTCGCCTTTTTTCACTTGCTCGCCGAGTTGCTTTTCGATGCGGGCAACGGTGCCGGAGAGCTTGGGAACGATTTTCGCCTGCGCGTTCGCGTTGATGGCGATGCGTCCCGGCACCGCGATTTCTTTGACCAATTTGCCCGACATGACCGGCGCCATATCGATCCCGTTCGTTTTGATTTGAGCGGCAGTGAGCTTGATCAGCCCTTCGGAGTTCTCCTCGCCGCCATGGGCATGGCCGTCGCCTTCCTTATGATCTTCTTTTTCGCCTTCGGCATGCGCATGCTCGCCCTTGGCGGACGGCGCGGTCGGTTTCGCTGCCGTCTTCTCGGAGAATCCGAGCGAGTCTTGAATAGCGCCGAAGAAGCCTTCTTCACAAACCTTAGTGCCGAAGCCCTCGTCGGCATGCTGTTCGGATTCGCCGTGCCCGTGTCCGTGCTCGTCCGCCTTTGGCGCCGGAGCACAGGAACTCTTGAGCTCTCTCAATCCGATGAAGATGGCGACGCCGACAATCAGCAAAGCCACAATGAATTTCGTCTTCCAGCTCATCACAATCCTCAAATCTCACATTCCGTTGAGGTCGCGCCCGACCAGGGCTTCGACTCTGACCCGCGCTTTTTCGTAGTTCGCGCGCGCCGTCAGCACTTCGAGGCGCGACTCGAAGACGGTGCGTTGAACGTCCAGAACGTTCAGAATGTCGAACTTGCCTTCATCGAAGCCGATCTTCGTCTTGTCGTAGGCGCGTTGTGCGCCTGGCAAAACGTCCTTCTCGAGCGCCTTGAGTTCGGTTGCGGCAACATTGAGTTCACCAAGTGCTTCGACCAGTGTTGCGTAGAGGTCGTTACGCGTGGCGAGTTGCTCGTTCTCGGCTTTTGCGATGCGTCGCTCGGCGGCGGCGATATTGCCCTGATTGCGATCGAAGAGCGGTATTGGCATCGACACTGATGCCACCATCGCGGTCGAGTCATTCTCTTGGAATTGCCTTACGCCGGCGCCGACGGTGATGTCGGGGATTGCCTTGGCATGCTCGAGGTCGAGCTGCGCCACGCGGCGGTTGATTTCGTCGCCCCAACGCGCAAGCGCCGGATTGTTGTCGAGAAGAGCGATCAGCGCTTCAGGGCTAGGCGCGGCATATCCGTTGCCCAGACGCCCGACAGCGCTGCCGAAGTCGATATTCGGAGATCCCCAAAGGGCCGAGAGCTTGCGCTTGGAGGCTTCGATACGGACCTTCTCGCCCTTCTGTAGTGCCTCGGCTCGCGCCAGGGCCACGCTCGCCCGATCTAGCTCGATGGAACTCGCCTTGCCGCCCGTGACCCTGGCGTCGACACTAGTGCGCGTCTTTTTCGCGAGCGAGACGAACTCGCCGAGCACTTTGTATCGCTCTTGAGCGATCAAAACGTCGACGAAGGCTTGCGCCGAATCCGTCGCCGCCCTCACCCGGATGGTTTCGTGATCCCATCCTGCAAGCGAGGTATCGAGATGGGCGGCCTGCAGGCGTTTGAGGCGCTTGTCGCCAAGTTCGATAGTCTGAGCGAGGCTCAGGGTTTCCTCGGCGCTGTCGAACCCGTTTTTGTCTTGGTTCCCTGCGAAGTTCTCGACTTCGAGCAACACTTGCGGGTTGAGCCTGACAGCTGACTGGGCTTCCTCCCCGCGTCGCGCGTCTATCTCGATGAACGCCGCTTTGACTGCGGGGCTAAAGGCGAGCGTCCGCGTGACCGCGTCTCTTAGGGTCAGCGTGTCGGCGTATCCCGGCTCTCCGACAGCGCCCGGTACGGGCATCTCTGGGGGTACTGCAGGCCGCAAAGGCAAGTCGCGATCCGACGCATAGGCTTCGGGCGACGGTAGACCGCCGGTTGCGGGATCTTGCGCAAGTGAGCCGCAGCCACCCGCCATCACGGCGAAGGCAAGCGCTACAAAGAGTCCAGACTTGAAGCCAGAAAGGGCTGGCATGAATTCCCCCACAAAATAAGGTTGAGAAGCGCCGTCAGCCCCCGCCGACGCGCTTTGATTGGATGGGGAATCCAGGATTTAAATGAGAAGGACGATCGTCCTGAGCGCGTCGAGTCGTGAATCACGACGCAATACGGCTACGGAATGCAGTTCGCCGGTCGGCGCATCCGCAAATGCGGGCAACTTCAAACTCACCGGCGGCAAAGCAATGACCGGTAGATCGTCGAGTGGAATAGTGAACTTGGCTTGAGCGGCGAAGTTCGGTTTTTGCGCCACGCTCAGAAGCGGGCTGTCTGTGCATTCTGGTGACGGCGCGACATGTCGCGCGCCCGGACCGCAATCACTTAACTGCGCGTGCTGAGCTTCCGAATGATGCTCAGCAGAAAGCACAAACTCTATCGCGCGGTGACCGTCCGATCCAATGCACATGCGCAACGGGGTGCCCGCCAGCACAGATGCCGGCGTGAACACCATCAAAACGAAGATGGCTATGGCGCGTTGCCAAAGGCTCATTTTTATCCGGTCGCCACTACAGTTTGCGATGCAAGGGTAAACGAGTCGTTAGCTCGGCACAATTGCATCTGCGGCACAGCAACATGTAGAAAAACTGACACCTTGCTCTATCCTATCCCGGAGGATAGGATAGAGGTAATGACCGACGCAAGACATATTTCCATCGCCAAGCGCCTGAGGCGCGCGGAAGGGCATTTGCGGGCTCTTGTGGCCATGGTCGAGAACGGCCGCGATTGTCTCGAGATTGCGCAACAACTTCATGCCGTGGAAGCCGCGATTACGAACGCTAAGCGGGAACTCATCCATGATCACATCAGTCACTGCATGGATGATGCGCTGACGAAGAGCACGATGTCCTCCACCGAAGCCATTGGGCAGATGCGCTCACTTGCGAAATATCTTTAGGAACGAGATGGGTGCGGGACACAACCACAATACCGGAAATGCCAACGCCTCCGCGCTGACCAAGGCCTTAGTGCTCACCGGCACGTTTCTCGTGGCCGAGGTGGTGGGTGGCATCCTGACTGGCAGCTTGGCGCTGTTATCCGACGCCGCTCACATGATGACTGACACAGCTGGGCTTGCCATAGCGCTTGCCGCGGTGCGGATCGGCGCTCGTCCGGCCGATAACCGCCGGACCTTTGGCTACAAGCGTTTCGAGATTCTGGCAGCTGCGTTCAATGCGCTGCTGTTATTCGGTGTCGCCGCCTACATCCTTTACGAGGGCATTAAGCGCTTCGTCGAGCCTTCCGAGATCCAGTCGCTGCCAATGCTGGTGATCGCGGCGTTGGGCCTCGTCGTCAACCTCATTGCCATGCGCATCTTGGATTCTGGCCGGTCATCGAGCCTGAACGTCAAAGGCGCATACCTTGAGGTCTGGAGTGATATGTTGGGCTCCGTGGGTGTGATTGCGGCGGCGCTCGTCATCTGGCTAACCGGCTGGACCTGGGTCGATCCCCTCGTGGCCATCGCGATCGGATTCTGGGTTCTTCCCCGCACTTGGGTGTTGTTCAAAGAGACAACCAACATCCTGCTTGAAGGCGTGCCGGAAGGCATTGATCTCGACAAACTCTCCGCGCGCCTGTCTTCAATTCCTGGCGTGACCTCTATTCATGACTTGCATGTCTGGGCGCTCACAAGTGGCATGCCCTCGCTCTCAGCGCATCTTGTGCTCACGGATGGATCTGATCCTGAAATCACAAGCGCGGCAGCGACAGCAGCAATGCACGAAGAATTCGACATTGATCACACGACCTTTCAGGTCGAGCGCACCGATTGCCGGTCCGGGCGCGATCACCACGGCTTGCACTAAGTTCCTGATAGAAAGCGCTTGAATAAGCTTGCAAGGCCGCACGGCAAGGCGGAGCATTGTGTACGCAAGCGGGATAAGGGCTGCTGGCATGAAAGTACAAATTCTGGCCTTCACAGCGATTGCAGGGCTCTGTGCCATGTCCGCCGCCGAAGCCCACGTTCTGCCTTGGCGTGCGGGAGTACAGCGTTTGAAGAGTTTCGGATCTTGCGCCAAAGGCTCTTGCACAAAGCGAGTTGACTGGAGCGCTACACAGCCTCATCACCATCACGCAAATTGTGTGGTCATCGGCCAGAGCGTCCATTCGCCGAGCGAAAAGTGTGCGCGATAGAGAGCTAACTGACTATTCCAGGTCGCAACTTTTACAATCCGAATGCTCTATTGCGGCGAGTCGGCACTTGCTGATCCTATTCGTGCCGCAATTTGCGAAGAGCAAGCAGCATCTCTAACGAATAGGCTGCTCGTCATGTCGCTGACTTTTACGCAATCGGAAATTGATCTCAGACTAGTGCAGTGGCGGCGGCGCATTGCCCTCGGCATTGCCATTCTGTTCCTTGGGCTACTGCTTCCCTTCGTCTGTGCCGTTTGGCTCCACTCGAACCCACTTTTCTACGCACAGATAGAGCACGCGGGCATTTTCTTGATCTTCATCGCCATCGCCGGCCGGACCTGGAGCGCGCTCCACATCGGGGGAAGCAAGAAGGTCAAGCTTATCGATACCGGGCCCTACTCCGTCGTGCGCAATCCGCTTTATCTGTTCACCCTGATTGGAGCTGCCGGCATCGGCGCGCAGACGAGCTCTCTTATCGTGACGCTCGTCTGCCCCCTCATCGTGGCTTGCGTGCTGATCGTGGTTGTATCCAGAGAAGAAGAGTATCTCCGAACAAAATTCGGTGGGGCCTTTGATGATTACGCGACGCGCGTTCCGCGGTTTCTGCCAAGACTTAGCATCTACCGAGACGTCGATCAGCTAACCATCCAGCCAAAAGTCGTCTACCGGACGTTTTTGGAATCTAGCTATTTCCTAGTCGCGATCCCGGCCGTCGACGCTATAGAGCTCGCGCGTCACTACGGATGGATACCGGATCTGCTTCACCTTCCATAATCGGCAGCCGCGATGCGGGGATGATGATCCCCGCATCTGTGTCGTTTTAGTGATGACCATGGTGTCCATGGCCGTGCCCAAAGCCATGGTGGTGATGGAAGCCGTATCCCCAATATCGCGGATAGTACCCGTAATAGGGATAGGGATCGTAAAAGTATGGTCGATAGGCGCGGTATCGAGCGCCGCGGCAACGTAGCCGGCCGCGCCGGTCATATCTGCATCGCCGGGCGATCTGCTCGACACTTCCTTGAATGTGATTGCCGTATCCACCTTTGGCAGCCTGCATTGGTGCAGCTGTGGACGACGCACTGGCGAGCAATGGGAATATCACGATTGCCGCGATGGACAGGATTTTATGTCTTCCTTGCATGGCGCATCCTCATAGAGACGAAGTCAGACGCTTCGCGCGCCCTAATGGTGGTGCCGATGATGGTGATGGCGGTGAATGCGCAGGCCATACCAGTGGCGCCGGTGATGGCGGTGACGCCAACGACGATGATGATGCCTGCGCCAATGTCGGTGGCCGTGACGAACCTGGATCACATCGCGTTGCGTGAAGTTTCCATCCAAGCTCACAGCTTTTCCTATTATGCCCGAGCCGACATTCGCCGATGCCGGGCTGAGCACGGCCATGAGGCCTGCAAACAATACGCTCAGAGTTGTTAGTCCTCGCATGGTGCGTACTCCCTGTTGCGACCCGTTGAACGGGTAGCCACGCGGCGCTCGTTGAACGCCGCGTGGCCATGTCGTTACCTACTTCTTGTCGTGATCGTGCTTGGCGTGGTCGCCGTCCTTATGGTCTTCGCCCGCGTGGGACGAAGCCTCGAACTTGGCGCCATCGATCTTGGAGCACTCATCCTTCGAGAGCTCCTTGTAGCCCTGCTTTTCACATGCGGCGTCGCCCGCACACACGTTCGCGCCAGAGCAGTGGCCATGGTCATCGCCTGCAAACGCAGGCAGCGAGAGCGCACCCAGGCTGAGTGCAAGAACAGCAATACGGGCAGTCGTCTTCATTGTTGTCTCCAGATTTAAATGTTGCTGTCGTTGAGTAAGACCATCCTATTCGGCCATTACGTTTGACGTATCGATTAGTGCTTGTTCCCTCCATGTCCGTTGCCGTGTCCCTTGCCATGACGGTTCTTGTGGCCACCGCCATGATTGCTCCCGCCGCCGCACACCAGACCGTCATGCGTCAGTCGGCAGCCTTTGCGTCTGGCGTGCTTGCCGTGGTGCTTTTTGGAGATCTGATGGATGTCGCCCGCGGCATGCGCCTTGTACGGGGGCTGAAAAAGACTGGTCGGCCGCGCAACAGCCGCCACGGGCACTGCGAGCAAAAGTGCTGCCGCAGCGAGTGAAATCTTGAAGGCTTTAGGCATCTGAAAACTCCGTCGAGATCGGTGCGCCATAGCTCACCGCGCTTGATTGCGAGACGGCCCTTCTTGTCGGACATCAAGAAGCGCATGAGCAATCGTTGCCGGCCTCGGATGAATCCAAGCGTCGGTCGCTGCGCAGCGCATCGGACTTGCCCGATGGTGGCCGGATAGTTGTTTTGAAGTGATTGAGATGCTTGCCGCGCCCCCTAAGGCGGGCGGGCGCGCGCGCTCTAAATCAGGAGCACGACCGTGCGGCGGATTTCCATTCGCGGATCGACATGTCGGTCATCCCGGATGGGCGTGGCAACGGTTTGACGTATTGAAAGGGTGGGAGGCAACGGCGGCAATGCCAGAGTGGTGGCAATCACAGCCGTTAGAGACAAAAGCTTCAGATCAACAGATGGCGGCGCTGAAGCCGTATCCATCAGCGCTTTATCGGTGCACTTTTCCGAGTCCGCGAAAACACCAAAGCCCTCGCAGCCGTCGTCGACTTGCGCGGCTTGGGTATGGCTGGCGTCGGCGCCGCCATGGGAAACGCCTTCAATTACAAACTCAATAGCCTGATGCCCCGAGGGTCCAATGCAATACCGCAGCGGTAACGCTGCAAGCACCATGGAGGGCACTAGGAGGATCAGGAGGACGGACGCTGCTAGTCGGCGAGCTTGGCTCATGTGAATCGATCTGGTTGATTCAGCCTAGATAATCGGCCATGGCATAATGTCGTTTATTGGGCGTCGTGTCATCCGCGGACCGAGGAGTCCGTCGATTGCTATACGTAAGCAAGCTACCAACTCTTTTGTTCCTGATGCTTCTTCCAGGTTCAACGCTGCGTGCCCAATAACACCAGCCAGCTTTATCCGTGGCCATGCTCCCAATTCGCGGTCACGTCCTTGCTCGTTTTCGAGAGATGGACATGACTATCAACGTGGTCAACCCACGCGAGCGGGATGAAGTGATGATGACCGGTATGCGCGCCGGAGTCGCTTTTGGTAAGTTTGATCCGATCCGACCCTTCGAGGCGGTCGACCGTTCCGACGTGTTCGCCATCGGAGGATTTGACTTCCATATGTTCTTTAATCTGGTCAGCCTGTGCCATAACGGCCTCCTTAGTTGTGCGCCTTCGAGCACAACCACCCCGGTCTAATGCGGTTCCACTCGGGAACCGGCGATCCGATGTTTGGCGGCCTTAGAGGGTCAAACTGGCTTGGATTGCGGGCTGTTCTTCTTCTGATTCAGTTGGTCCACCACTTGGGCCGGAGTTGTGGATTACAAAGCCGCGCTGCTACGTTCTTTGTTGATGCCAAGCCGTTGATTAACTCTCGCTGCCATCTATGGGTACGCCCTAGCCCCTGTGCCTGTGGAACCTCATGCGGAGCGAACGCGACCGCGTCGGCTCCGCCTCTTTGTTGAAATCCTTCCGAGCTCTGCCCCATAGGCGCACGATCGATCGGGATTCCCTCTTGATCGCCCGTAAGCCCTCGATCTCGTTGCGGGTGATTTCAGCCATACGCATCGTGTGGCCCTGATCGACGCGCGCCTTGGCGACACGTGTCACCCGATCCTCATCGAACTGCGCTCCTCCGAATCCCCAGGGTTCGAATTTGCGGTGAGGCGGCTTGTCGTCATCTCGAACCACATCCTCCTGCTGTTCGACACGATCTTTGTAATATCGCCGATGCAGCGTCAGTTCTTCCTCTCTAAGGCGAGCCGCCGTGTCGATGACCTCGCGCGCTTCGCGCCACAAGCGGGATGCCGCCTGCCCGCGTAACTTCTGCAGGTCCTGAACATAGTCACGCAGTGTCGCGAGAACGAAATCGTCATACATCCGGATCGTCATATTCATAACTCCGTTTACGGATTACTTGAAGAGTAGACGCAATTTCTGATACCGTCGTTTGGTGCACCCACCCTATGCTTTGACAGATAGCGACGCCGATGGACGCGTTCCAGTTGTGGAGCAGCTCAGGAAGCTGAACACTCCTGATGAATTCTGGCAGTGGATCGCGAACTACGTTCCCGCCGCTGAAATTCCGCGCCGCAAAGCCTATTACGCCGCTCATTTCGAGCGCGAAAAGATTGACCCTTACGATTACCTGTTCTGGATGTGTCACGACTTTCACACGGACATCTTCGCCGATCCTCCTGCGGACGCCCCCTTCAGATGTAAGGCCGACCTCGAGGACGCGCTTGCGATGGTCACCAGTTTCAAGGACTGGCCGCACGACCTGATCCCCACACCCGAGGACTACTTTGAGGTCTATTCCGAGCTGGCGGGCTTTGGCATCGTCCCGCCCCGGCTGGCGCTCGATCGATTGAAATGCGCCGTGCGGACCAATTACGCACTTGTTTACGACCTGCCGGTCTTTGCCGCGCCAACCGTCAACTGAACTCATTCGACCCGCCTCCACCCCACCCACGCGCACCGGCCATCTTCTGCAGGTTCCGTCCAACGTCCGTACGTCGGGCCTACGAACGTGCAGGACAAATAGTGCCGCTTGCTCAAGGGGTGGTTGTCCGCTGCTTGGTACTCATAGGCCCAGATCGGATGCGGCCATCCCAGCCAGCTCACAAGCGCATAAATCGCGATTACAACAGGCACGAACACATAGAACCGCAAGAATGCATCCTCACAAATTGAACTTGATGTTGACCACCGCATCCTTGTCCTCGACCCGATTGCGGCCCAGCTGGGCCGCGTATGGCCCAATGTGAGACGAGTGACATTTGAGACAAAGGATAAAGCCCAATCGTCCGATGTGAATGATCTGATAATCCGATGGCATCGACATCAGGCGATCAGTGGGGAACATCGGCTCTCGAGAGAGCGACCAGCTTGTGCCGTACGAGGACTTGTCCGACGACTGGCTCAGCGACGGCTTGATCACAACACGCTGCCCGAGCGCATCGCTGACCGCCTTCGCCTCTTGGTATGACGTGAAGGAAAAGTACTGCTTCACCACCGCTTCGTGCATGATGACCCGAGTAGCCAGCGCGCCATACGCAATTTGCAGCCCCGCCTCCGACGTCGCCACAATCATGATGCGCGCGCCCTGCCCGCGTAGAAGCTGAAGTTTCGTCGTCATCTCCTTCAGGGGGGTGTTAGCGGCCTCTTCAGCTATGTAATGAACGATGTGACGGGGCATTACGGTCTGCGCGTGCATCGCTGCCTGAAGGTGCAGTCCGAAATACGCTTTCGCGCGCGTTGCCTGGTCGGCACGACCGACGATGAACAACATCATCGGCCGGCGCATGAGATCGCGATGTTCAAGGACCGGTAGTGGACCGTTCTCCGGGACAAGATCATAGAGCCAGCTCCCTGCGGCGAACGCCGAGAACGCCTGCATGGCTGCCCCGACATGCGCGGCTTCATGCTCGTGCTTGTCCTCCATGTATTGCAGGATCTTCTTGGCGACCCCCTGCTGCGCCACATCGCCGTTATTTGCGATATGGATCAATCGTTCTTCGTACAAATCGGGATCGCTCAAAATGGTCCAGATCGCCCCGGGGTGAAGCGTGACGCCCTCCATATTCGCCACATCGTGAATGATCACGTCTCCGCGGCCCCGCGCCGAGTCATAGAAGTATTCGTTTTTTCCACCGTCATCGGGAGGCGACGGATGCAGCGTGAACATTGCGCTGCTCACCATGTCCGCGAACGAGCGCGGTTCCTCTTTCTTGACCCGGATCAGTTCTCCAAACGGGTTCATGGACACCCGCTTCGGATGACCCTTCATGACATCGTAGTCGTCGAGAATGGCGTACTCGATGCCGAGTTCATCAAGCATCGGCGCCATCTGAGCAACGATTTCACCATCCTTACTGTCACACACAAACGTGCTGATCTTCGCCCCGGCCTTCATCTCGTGCGCAAGAGAGATGAGAGACGGCAAGACCCCGCATGACGTCTTTCCAGACCCGGCTGATGCGATGACGATCGAATGACTTTGCTCGATGCGCGTGGGGGAAAACAACGGCCTGCCGTTAAAGTCGATGCCGATTAAACGGCCGCCTTCGTAGCAGCCGGCCGCCTCGAGCTTTTCGGTTGAGAGAAACTGCGCGGTGTCCGATCTCGCAGCCTCCGCCCAAACCTTGTTGAACGCATTCTGCTTGCGCCACTCTCCCAGCAATACGCCGCCGGCATCGACAGAAATGAACGCGCCGCCTGCAAAGAGCAGAGCCGCGAGCATAAAGAGATGGGGATACTGACCCTCCCAACTCCAGAGCTCCCAGCCCATCAAGGCGAAGACGCACGCCGCGAATGCCTTGACGTTGAACTCAAGCACCCGCTCCCATGTCGTCACCCGGGGCGGCGCCTTCCCCTTCTCGTAAACAAAGCCTTCTCCGCGAGCTTCCTCCGACTCTGTGGCCATTTCAGCTATCGCCCACCCAATGGCTTCGGTTCGATAAAATTATCCCAAAGCGAACTTTTGGGCCTTCGCTCGGCTTCAATTTCGGTACTTGTTCGCATCCGCTCGCGAACGCTCCCGTAAAAATATTCGTCTCGCGCTTGCCGCAACCTGTCCGCTTCCCGTTGAGCCTTTCGTGTTGGAACCATTTTCAATCACTCCCTCTCCCGCAACACCTTGCGGATCGCAGCGCGCATGGGAATCAGGACGTACATCGGGCCATAAACGCGGCCCCCCGTCTCGCTGCCGCGCACGGCCTCGATAGACACCCGCAGCAGGCCGATCGACCCCGCAGCAAGCAACGCAGCGATGACGACAACGGCAATCGCGACCTCGTGCCAGTAAAGGATCGTCCACAACCCGCGCACCATCAGCGCCAGAGCTGCAGCCACCGCCACCGCCGACCAAAGTGGAATCCGCGAAAGCTCGACGGCCATCACTTCAGAAGCCTTCCAATCCTTGCTTGGCGTCGAGATCAGCCGCCGTGTCACTGACCACTTCCCGCGCTGAAACAGAATCTCTTCGTTCATCACCGATCTCCCGATTTTCGAACATCTCGTCCCGAGCGGCACGGCGACGAATTCAGCCGCCCCGCCGCTCCTCCAGTCGTTCCCTAGATCAGGGCCTCGAACTTGCCGTCGGGCCTGAGCAGCCCAGCCTTCTTCACACCGGCAAGAAGCATCACGGCAATCAGCAGATCCATGTCGACCGGCCCCGCATCGACCACCAGAAGCGTCGGTCTCTCGGCACAGCATTCCTGCTCTTCGCTCGTACGGTTCATCGGACCGCCTCCCACTCCGCGTAGACCTGCAGCGCTTCAACGGCCAACACGCGCAACTCGTGATCCACATCACCGGCCGTGCTCAGCTCTTCCAGAATCTCGCGCAGATCCGCGCGCCAGTTCGGGTACAAGCGGTTCAACTCCTCGAGCGAATCCGCCGAAAAGCCCAGAATGGCGGCTACGCCGAATATCTCTTTCTGACTGTCTCTCATCACGACACTCCCCTGCATTCAGCAACGGTTGTTGGGTCCGACATAGCGGCTGGAAAATTTCCTACAGGTGGCCATGCCACCAACCCGCCGCTTGCGGTGAAAACCGCGAGCGACGTATGGCCCTTGTTGACAGCCGCGATCGCTCTGCATTCGCATTGGCTCGCACCCGTCGCCGCGTCCTTCCGGAATTGCGCTTCGATGGCTTCGATCTTGCGCCTTGCCACCTCACGCGCCTGTTCGGCCTGCTGCCTCATCGGAGCGGTGATGGCATCGCCCAAATTTTTAAATTGGGGACCGTATCGCTCCATGTAAGCTTCCGAACCTGGGCGTCCTCCCAGCAAGCCGCCGAAGACGGCTCCAAGATCGATGTTGGGTGCCGGCGGCGTTTCGATCGCATTCGCTTCACGCTTCGCCGCAGCTTCAAGTTCTTTGAGCAGTCCTTTCTCGCAAAGTTCAATCGCTCCGGAGTTGCGCGCCAATCTCTCGCCGACCTCCGGGGCAACGGCGACGGAAAGCCCTCCGATGACGAGAACCGCGGCAACGACGGCACCTGGCAGTGAGACATCAGAATTGATCATCGCTTGCTCCCTCGAACACACAGCCGCGCTTCGCGACCGAGATCAGCGCCTCGGGCGACTTTCCGAAGATTCCGGACTGTTGATCCGTGATATCGTCGTTCCAGATCACGAGCGGGGAGCCCGCGACACCGCCACCCTGCGCCAACTGAACGATTTGATCCGGGCGACCCGCAGTATTGCGCCACGCATAACAGTGACGCAGTTCAAGATCGCCGAGCTTCTGGACACCTGTCCGGAATGCGATCCCGTCCACCTCGCGGGCGATGAAATGCATGCCCTCACGGGACGTCACGTCACTCAACCAGGCGAGACGCCATAGCTCGAGCCGCCTGCGTCCTTCCATGGGATCGACGTCCCAAAAAATGAAGGCAAACATCGCGAATATGACCGAGGCTGCCGCACATAAAACCGCCAGCAGCCGCAGGCCCCGGCCGAGCAAGGCATGTGCCCGCTCGACCAAAACCCGCCGCGTCGTCATTCCAAATGCCGCCCGTCAAAGAGCTTCGGATCGGGCCAAACCTTCAAAGTCCGGCCAGAACCGTCAGGGGGAGTCGGATCGTCATCGTTCGGGTACCGCCCGAATTCTTCCTCGATCTCGCGCCGCTCTTGCGTATACCGCAGCAAGAATAGGCTCAGCGGAATGGCCAGATCGGTCACGAAACACAGCGCCAAGATCGGAAGGAACATGAGCCCGTAGCGCAAAGCCGTCGTCACACCGGGTCGCGGCGGAAACGGCGGTAGCGCTGCACGCTCCACACCCCCGACATCGACCTCGCGAAGCCGCTTCCCATGACCCTGTAAGATTTGCGTGATGCGCGTCGTTGCACCCGGGTTGCCATCAATGACGGCTCCCGCTTCAAGCTCTCCCGCGTAGGCGTGCACAGCGGAGATCGGCAGGCTTTCTTCTACGGTCGCGAGCGACTGGCCGATTTTCGCGTCAATAAGACTCGCCGCGCCCCACCGGACCCACACGTCATCTCCCGATGTGATAGCGGTCTGATAGGATGCGAGCAGGCCATTAATCGAAGCCAATGCGGCACTGCCCGTTGCCTGCCCGGCTTTAAGCTGGCTGACCAGCTGATCCGCTCGCGTGCTCAAAAGCTCGAGCGCCTTCGTGACCGCACCCCGGCCGGCGCGCTTGCCGCTGATGCACGCATCGGAGTCCTCGCAGGTAACAAAGCCTTTGAGATCGGCGGAAATCGAAGAGGCTGCTGCCACATACCGTTCGACCCGGCGCGCCGACTCTATCCGGCTCGAAACCACATACGCCTGTACCTGTGCCCGTTCACTGAGCACGACACCCGCGACATCCTTGAGCGTCAAACCCGACGCCGTCGCGGCGAACAAAGCGCCGCCGGTAAAGCCGATCGCTATAACTGAGAGAACGCCGACGACGTGGAAACCATAGGCCCACAGCTTGGCACCTTGCTGGATAGCGAGTGTGTTGATGAGGTAGCTCGCCAGCGCGCCGCCGCCGGCAATCAAAAGCGCCTTGAGCTTGCCTTCCACGGAGTGATCGGTGAGCAGCGTCCAGACGGCGAGCAGCAGCATCGCGCAGGCGAAGCACGCCTGCAAAACCAGCGGAAGAAAATAGGGCTCGCGAGGCTTCGTCTTTTTCTGTTCGCGAACTTTCTGCCGACGACGCCGACGAAGCTCTGAAACGCTGACGGATTTTTTGGGAGATTTGGGGTCCGGTCCAAAATCGGACCCGGGGATGATGTGGTTCATACGTCCTCTCCTATGGTCGATCCCGGCACAAACCGCCGCAGATCCGATCAGTGAGAAGACGATGGCCATCGCCATGGAGATGCTATCTCCACGTTGCGATAATCACACAGACCAAGGTTAATCGTCAAGAAGATTGCTAAATTTTTGCAAAAAACTAGGGCTGAACCGAGCCAGCCGACCGCTCGCGCTTGTTCTTATGGGCGGTCGCCTTTTTCACCCGGATATCGTCGGGGATATCTTTCCGCAGCGATTGATTGGAATATGCCTGCGCAAGATCTCTGTCTATTTTTCTCAATGAATTCAATGTGAAGTTAGAATCAGCTAAAAGCCCTTTTGCAACGTACTCATGGCGCATGAACTCCTCGAATTTCATGCCCGGTGGCCGCTCGGAATAGAGCAGTGGTCGGTTAGGCTGGGCGCGCGATTTCGCCAGAAATGTCGCTGATCTCAGCGCCCCGGCATCCAGCTTGAACCCCTCCTCCACATAGGCGTCGACCTGCTCCTCGCTCATGTTCACAAACAAGGTCCGTACCGACTTCCTGAATTCCTCCCTCAAGCGGCTTTCCATATGTGGCTTTTTTGGCACATATGGGGACTTGTATGCAACACTTTTCTTATTGGGACGGTCGTCCCGGAGCCCCGGAATCCGCGTATCGCCGTCAATCGGCCCGTCCCGGCCTAGTGGCGCGGACGGCGCCTGCCCTGGCTTTCGAGCGTTTCGATTTTCAGGTTTCGATATCACCGCTGCTTCGCTTCTTCACGATCGGGACCACGTTCTGACCGGTCCAAGATGTAGGGCGCTTCGCCGACATCGCCAAGCACACCGCGCCGCCCACCATAGCATCGAGATCGCCTTGTCGGCTTGCCTTCTCGATAAAATCGATCTCGTGCAGCCCTTCGTATGAGAATGCCGGCCCCTCACTACGGTCGACCCAGAGATCATGAAAGCGCGCCTGTATCGCGTGCAGCGCAAATTTTTGCTGCATCATCGGTCCTCCGAGCGCGATCCGTCTCGGGGACAACAACGCCGTGCAGACGAGGCAGGCGCGCGCGATATAGCCCGCCCATATAGGCCATAGGTACTTGTGTTCGATTTCATAGACATCATCGATGCTCTCAACCTCGAACCCCAGTTCCTGCGCGCGCATGACCATAGCTCTGGAACTCGCGACACAACCCAGATCCGATCGCTGACCCAGATCCGTCCCAATCAAAGGATCATCGGGATGCAACGAAACGTCGATCAAGCCGATTTCCGGATGAAGGCCGCCGCGGATAATCGACAATCCTGAAACGTAACCAGCCCCCACGCCGTCGGTCAGCATCAAGAACACCGTGACGTTATTCGCCTCGCAATCGGTCACACCGCGGAGCCAGGCATCCCCCAGCGCGCCGACGCAGGCATCTGTATGCACAGCGATCGCCGGCACTGCAGCCCCCTGCGCAACAAATGCACCCGCAATTACGGCAGGTAGATTGACACCCCGAAAGGGCATATCCGCCCGCCTAGGATCGACGAGCCCATATTCGCCATCTGCGTAATCCTGGTCCGCGTCCGCGGGATCAAGGGAGACGAACGGGCCGAAGCCCGCGATACCAACCCCTTCTACTTCCGGAAACTTTTGCGCGAGCCATTCGCCGGCCGCCGTCAGCATCTCGGCTCCACCACCAGAAAACATCTTACCGTTGATGACCTCGGCGCGTGGACGGCTTCCGCCATTCACATGATCGTCGCCCGTATGACGCGCCACACAAACACGCACACGCTCACGTTCGATGAAAATCCCAGCATAGAGTCCGCCTTCCATCGCTGCCCCCCGCTCCAGTTTTTCGGTCATACGATAGATCGATTGGCAGTCCCCTGCCTACTCCTCCGTATGCTTCGGTATCTTCACAATTCGGCGATGAGCGCGAAAGGCGCTGAGCATAGATCACGCTCGCTTCCGTGAAGGGCCCGAGGAGGACGCACTGCCGACAACGGAGGCCGTTCGAGCAGGTCCTTGACGGCCACATCCCCCATTACGCTCAATCTTGTTCTGCGGTCATCCCACATGACCGCTCAACTGCCGAGCGGCGAGCGGCACTTACACTGAATTCCAATTTCAATCGGATTCATGGCTGGCGGACACGCTGCACCAGATGAGCAGTCTTGACGTGACCCTGACACGGCACACCCGGTCAGGCTCCGCCTTCGCGACAAGCAAGCCCGTAACAGAAGCTCGCCTCTCCGGCCCCTAGGGGCCGGGGCGATCTAACCGTTCGTTTTGCTTGCGCGCCGGGTTCAGCGCCGCGTCCTCGGGGGTCACGACTGCAATGGTGCAGTCCCCAACCAAGAGGAACCGACGATGAAAACAATGAAGTCATTCACGATCACGCTCACCGACAGCGTTCGTTACGCGATCGATCTAACGGCGAAAGACCCGCAAGAAGCGGAGCAGAAAGCGCTCGATATGTGGCACGAGGATTTCCTGCGTTTCAAACCGATCAACACCGGCGACATCCATGACATCGCCGCCACCGAGAATGGGGGCGCGCAATGAACGACTCCCTCGCAAAGAAAAAGCGCCGGTATCTGGTCTTCGCAACGAGCTGGAACGCACACGCGAAATGGTTCGAGGCAGGTAGCGAATCCGAGGCGATCAAGAAAGCGGAAAAAGACTACGAAGAAAACTTCGACGCCGATTGGCGTCATAAAGACGGAGGAACCGGAGACTTCGACGTCCTCGACACCGATGAGATCGGGGGTGCGCAATGAACGCACCCATGACGCTCTCACTTCGCGATCGCAATGATCGGCATCGCACAACATTTCTGGGCGGCCGTGTCCTCACCACCGAAGGTATCCGCTCGCTCGATCAACGCGACCAAATTCGCGTCCTACACGCCGTGCAGCACTTCAACGTCTTTACCGAAGACAACGACCCGAACGGTGAACACGATTTCGGCGTCATCGAGCTTCCGGGCATCCCGACGGTGTTCTGGAAGATCGACTACTACAGCCGCGACATGCGAAGCGGCTCCGAAAACCCGGAAGACCCGGCCGTCACTTGCTACGTGCTGACCATCTACCTCGCATCCGAACACTAATCGAAAGGAGAACCATACCATGCACTACAAACATGCTACCGCGCACAACCCGAAACACCTGCCACCAGCAGGCATGATGTCGATGCTGTTCAACGCAGCGCACGACTGTTACCCGCTGCTGCGCCGACAGCACGAAATGGCGCTTAATGCGATCAGGGACGCGCCGAGAGGGCGCGTCGTCGCCTACCCTTGCTTTGTCGATGGTAAGGCCACGACCGCAGTGGGTCTTGTGGACATGATTGGCAACAAGGTCGTTATCGTGCCGCTCTTCGTTGCCCCCACCGACAACATGGTGATCACCGGGCACGCCGGACAGCCGACCCACGACTACCCCTACACGGGAGGTGAATAATGAAAGCCCAGATCATCATCAATATGAATACGCCCGCATTCCACGATGCACCGGCATCGGAGCTTGGGCGAATTCTCCGTGACATCATGTTCGGAGTCGAACTCTGGGGCGAGGTGCGGACGATCCTCAAGGACAAGAATGGCGTCGAGGTCGGGACGTTCTGGATCGAGTGATCCGGCGAGGCTGTTTTCCGCCGCGATCATCAGAGCGCCAAACCTGACGCCAACAGCGCCGAGGAGGCCCACCCGCCGCACGCCCCTGATTGTTCCCGCATACTCAGAGACGGCCCAGACGCTCCCGCAATCACACTGATGCCGACCGTACCGCCACATTCCGATAGCACGAGAACCACGGGCAGCTGGTTATAGCCCCCGGTTTTTCGACGATCACAAGCCGAACCACAACCCCATTGCAGTCTGTCGTGACCCTGACGCAGCGCGCACGAACAGGCAGAGCCTTCGCGACAATCGAGCCCAAACACAAGCCCGCCAAACGGCCTCACGGCCGGGCGGACTAAGCGTTCGTTTCGATTGCGCGTCGCGCTACCCCGCCGCGTCGCTCCGGGTTCACGACCGCAATGGTGCGGATCGCATATGAAAGGAAAAAACCGATGAAAAAACAACCACTCTACCGTGTCTCGTTCTGCTCGCCGACAAGCGAGACGGACAATGATGGCAAACCCAAGCTGTCAAACGCCGTCGAGATCGGGGCCGTGTGGGGACGCGCTGGCGACAAAGAAGGCGCGATCATGCGGCTCAACATCGTGCCGCAGAACATGGCCGATGGCGTGATCTTCCTCAACAAGCCGCGACCGAAAGGCCCGCAACCCGGCTAACCGAAATCGCCCCGCCCGAAACGGCGGGGCGTTTTTCTTTTCGTCAACAAATCGGCTGCAGCACGCAGCCCAATAATAAAAAAAGGAAACGACCATGGGCTTAGACATGTACGCATACATCACCAACGAACGGTTCTTGACCGACGTTGACTTCAAACCGACCATCGAGTGCACGGAATTGCACTACTGGCGCAAGCATCCAAACCTGCACGGTTGGATGGAACAACGCTATCGCTTGAAGGGCGGCACGCAGAAATCGTTCAATTGCTGCACCTCAAGATCACACCGCTTGATCTCGAAGAGCTAGAAGCCACCATAAAAGGCGGAAAGCTGCCACCCACATCGGGATTCTTCTTCGGAGAATCGCTTGGCGACGAAACGAATGACGATCTTGAGTTTATCCGCAAAGCGCGCGGTGCACTTGGTAATGGGTTCACCGTCTTCTATGATAGCTGGTGGTGATCCCCCGGCCGACCGGCGCGGCATTCGCCGCGCCGGTCGCAACGCCGTACCCGTCGATGGCCCGCCCCAAGCGATAAATGGAGGAGCAGCCCGCAGTGAACCCATCCGATAAGAGCCTACCCGACGCACTCACGCAGCTTCTTAATCCGCGGCACGTCACCGACGACGAACTTGCGTCCTGTTTCGCCGAGTGCCTGATTAGCCTGTCGATGTTCAAACAATTGAACACGCCTGATCGCGACATCGCCAGCTTATGCCGCAAGAAGGGCTGGGCGGTTCTGGGTTACGACTACGAATACCCGCCGACCATTGATGAACTCATGGGGCGAACGCGCGGTGTGCGGCTCGGCGAACAGCTGCCGGTCCCGGACGATAACGCGCGGCACGACATCTGGAACGCTTGGCTTTGTCTCGGCGACCAGTTGGCCCGGGAACTGGGCAGCGCCACGCTCGCGGAATCGATGGCCACGCTCAGGCGATGGCCGGTGGTCAGATCGCACGTTGCAATAACGCCCGCGACAAATGTCGTTCCGTTCAGGCCTCGAACTCAGGCCGGCGACTGAGCGCCGCTTCAATTCAGGATCTCCGTCTTTTCGTCGGGATGCGTCCAGACCGACGTCCAGCCTCACCGATCGCGCCTATCGCGGCGGCGCCCTCGTCAACGCCTGCGAGAACATAACCTCGCCAGCGGCGCTCAAGCGCCGGGCTCGCTAATGTTTCGGTGCGTGGACTTCGGGCTTGTTCCGCCGCGATGAAGGTGGCGCATCGGCTGGACTGATCCGGCCGCACACATAACAAAAGGGAGACCCTCTCATGCCTACGCCTTACGACCGCCTGCCCTCTTCTCTTTCAAACGATGCCGACGACATCACTGCTTTCTTCGCAGAAGCCGACGATGCCACCATCACCGAAATTCTGGCCGGCACCGCTTAAGCGGTGACCGCTCGCGGCGCGGCATTCCCGCGCCGCGTCCGCCGCCCCGTAAGGGGCAGGCGGCATCGGGGCGACGCGCATAAGCCAACTGGTTTGCGCCGCCAATAGCAGCGACCATGATCCCCAATAGGACAGCCTCATCATCGGCCCCAAGCACTAGGACTAGACCTGTCCCTTGACCGGCCCCGGAACGGGGCCGGCGGCGGCCGCTACGGCCGCCAAAATGCGAGTGACCAGACACCCTAGTACTAGTGCTAACTTCATCCTCGGCGACCCTGAACGACGCTATTGGCGATGCGTTTCCGGTCACTCGCACGAGGCCCCCGCCCGGCCCCCATAAGGGGGCATCCGGGCGGCGCCTCTCGCCCCACCGGGGCTAGCCACCATGACTACTTTTCACACCACCTGTAGTTGAGCGACGGCCCCGCGGGGCGGTCGGTGCGGCCACCACCGAGAAAGATCCTTGGCGTCCACCTCACGGGGTTCTTGAGACGATTTTCACGCCTTCTTCGGCTGCACCGACGCGGTCGCTGAAGCGACCGAATGGCACGACGAGGCCCGCCTTAGCGGGACCAACGTCGTCGCCGGCGTGCATCGCGTCTCAGCTCTGCGCGCCTACCCCTTGGCCGGACCCGACCCTGAACACACCCTGAACCGTTGCGAACAAACAGTGGACTTGCCGCACAACCCATGGTATAGGGCTAAGGGGTAGCCAGATATGCTGCGGTAATACCGCAGCGTTCTGGTCAGGAACCAAGGGAGCGCAGGCGCTGCTCCCTTTCCTGAACCTGTACCCAAGGCCAGACACCGCACATGCCCTAGGGTCATGGCGTGTCAGAGCGGATCACACATGCGCCGGTTTGAGCCGAGTTTGTCATGCGTAATGCGTCACCGAAAACAACGCCGCACCTTGCGTCACAAGGGGCGGCGGCGAGCGACCCGACCGGGTTAAAATCGCTTCATCCGCCTGCTGGCTACACGGGCCGCAAGCCGCTGCCGCATGGCAGCGCCCGCACTAGTGTTCTCTCCATCAAGGTTTCCATATTCGAGCGCCATCAGCTCGAGCAGCGCGCGCTGGACGCCGGCATGCGGCTTACCTCTTTCGTGCGCCAGGCCGCGCTCGGCACCCAAGTGACCCGCGCGGCCTCTATCGCCGACATGACGCACATCGGCCAGCTCAACGACATCGCTCTTGTCATCGCTGCCGAAGCGGCGAAGCTCGGCAGGGGCGAACGCCTGCCGGCCGAAGCCCTCGCCGCCTTCACGGCTGTCACCCATATTTCCGACAGGCTGATGGCCCAGCTCGACGCGGCCGACGCTGCACAGGCAGCTCAGCAACGCCTTGCCGCAGAGCTCGCCCACGTCGGCCGCAACCTCAATCAGGTTACCCGCGCCGTGAACACCATGGCCAAGCGGCGCGACGGGGACACCGCCCTGCCCCCCTACACACGCGCCGTGCTCGCCGACATCGCCGCCCTCATGGCACGTCTGCCCAACCCAGAGGAAACAGGCCCATGATTCCGCGCGTCGCCAAGTCGGGCAAATCCTACAAGGGTGCCCTCCTCTATTTCAGTCACGACGTCGGGGCTTCGACAGCCGAGCGCCTTGGCTTCGTCGAGTTCGTCAACCTGCCGATCATTCCCGGCGCCGATCGGCAACGCGATGTCGAACGCGCCGGTGCCATTATGGCGTGGACGGCGATCCATCAGGACGACATCAAGCGTAAGCACCATCACCAGCTCTCGCCGGCAACGCCCTACCGGCCCGGTCGAAAGCTATCCAAGCCGGTCTATTCCTTCTCGCTGCGCTTTGCGCCGGAAGATGCCATGCGGGTCGACGCCGCCATGCTCAAGCGTGCGGCGCACGGCGCGCTGAAGGCGCTCGGCATGGAACGCTGCCAGGCGGTCATCCTCGAACACAAGGATTCCGTCCCGCCCCACGTCCACGTGCTCGTTTGCCCCATCGATCCGAAGACCGGACAGACGATCAGCCGCCAAAAGGATTTCTACAAGCTATCCAGCTTTGCGCAGAAGTTCTCGCGCGAGCACCAGCTTACCATCCTGCACCAGCGCGAAGAGAACAACGCACGTCGCAAGCGCGGAGAGTTCGTCAAGTATGCCCAGGTGCCGCGCGCCGATTGGGCGTTGATGCGCAATTATCGCGGCAAGACCCGTAGCAAGGTTGAACGTGAGCGGCGCGCACAGCAGGAAGGTGACCGGCAGCAACTGGCGCATCGTCAGCGCCACGCCGTCGCCCTGTTCAAAAAGCGCCTCTCCGAGAGCTACGGTCGCGACAAGCGCAAGATCGACGTCGAGATCGCTACCCTCTCCCAGCGCATGAGCCGTGCCGGGGTGTTCGCCATAGCAGCCCGCTCCATCAAGCGCCTCACCGGCCAGGAAGCAGCCGACAAGCGTCGCCTGCAACAACTGATCAAGTCTCGCGATAACGTCGAGGTTCGCCTTACGGAAGCGCGCGCACCGTTCGCCCGAACGCTGCGCCTCGAACGTCAGCGCATGCAGTTCCGCCACGCCGCAGAGTTGATGCGCGACGAACAATATTTTGCGACCCGGGAGCGTAGCCAATCCGAAGGCGAAAAGCGCTCTGCCAAACTGGCCAAAGCGCGATATGCGCAAGCCACGCGTGATCGCACGGACGACGGACTGGCGTCTGTTGTGCGCAGTCTCGGCGCAACGACCGTCGATACACGGAGCTCACTCGCCGGCGAGGGCGAAGAGCAAACCCCGGTACAGAAAAAATGGAGCCGCGCACAGGGGCGGAATCCGGATCGACCGCATCGCCCGCGCAATCCCTATGTGCGCGACGAAGGTGCAGAGCCGTCACCCGATCAGCCACGGCGCAGACGCAGGCGTCGCTAACCGTTGAATGCAACAACTCTCGCGCCTATCTACGACACAGCCTAGGGGAGTTCCCATGACCGACACGCGCAGCCATGACCAAAAGATGGAAGTGATGCGCCGACGCTTCGACGGCGCCCGCACGCCTCAGCAGTCGCATGAAAAGGCGCAGGAGAAATCCCGGGAGCGGGCCCGTGAGCAAGATCCGTCGAAGCCTTCTCGCGACGAGCACCCCTCCCGCGCCCCGCGTCTTCGCCGCTAGGCGAGCGCCTGCCCGATGCGAACGCACACATAGCGATCGCCCTCGCGTGGAATTCCCCACGACTCTGCCATGGCAACGAATGCCTGCTCGAAATCGGCCTGTGCAATGGGATCAAAATCGCGGTCGCGACACCAACTCTCATAGCCGCGGTAGAGGCCGAACAGCGTCACACCGCCCCTCTGGCTGCGCTGTACACGCTCGAGCGCGAAATCGATGACTGCACCGGTAGCCCTCACGATCGGCGGCGGCGGCAACAACCGCGCTTGGGGCTTCGGTTCGATGTGCGCAGGAGAAGACGCAGAAGCCGAAGCCACTAGCCGCATATCACGTTCCGTTTTCGCGCCGCGCTGATCTGAATGACCCAGCGCCAGCCACAAACCAAGACCTGAACCCAGCTCAACCAGAAAGGCGACCGCGACCACCAAACCAGTTCTGATTGAGTCCCGTTCCTTGTCGAGAAGCGTCGCCAACACCGCAACCTGGTGATCAGCTTCCCCGCCCGCGCCGCGCTTTTCAAGGTTCGCGATGGCACTAGTGATCGTTGCCAGATCACCCTTGACACGCGCCGATTCGAGCGCGCGTTGGCGATCGGCATCGACTTTGAAATATTGTGCGCAGAATTCTCTCGACGTCCGTGCCGTCGCGTTCGTGCACGAGCTCGATGTGGTGAAACGACGGTCCTGTTTCAGCGCCGCCATCTCTAACGAAATCACACTCTCCGGGCGGACCTCGCCCAACATCCCGAGTTCCTGCCCAAGTTCAACGGACTTTGCCTCGAGACGTTTGAGCTCCTTAGCTGCAGCCTCCCGCGACCCCACCAATACGCCCCTAGCGTCCGCGGCAAAGCCCAGCGCGGAAGCAAGCGAGAACAGGGAAAATGCGGCGAAGACTAGACTGCCAAAAACTGTGAACACATACCGCCTGCTGCGGTAGGCGATCGCGATGAACCACGGCAGGCTGGCTTTCAACACGTCCGCCGCAGCAGACGCCCCGCCCAAGACATAGCCTTCCATCTCCGTCGCAGCGAGCGAGCGCATGAACAAGAAGTTCATCGCCCCCGAGACAACGATCATCACCACCGCTGCAATGACGCAGAGGCTTGTCAGAAGCACACGCAAGGGAATCAGACCTCCGCTTTGCCGTACAGGTCCTCGTACGCATCGAGCGCTCGTTTCATCAGCTGCGCCTGACTGATCTCATCTCGTCTGGCCAGGGCCAGAAGCCGCGCCACGTCGCGCTTCTCGAGCGACAAATTCTTCTGCACGCGCTCGATCTTCTGCTGTGGCTTTACACCCCCGACACCATCGAACCGCGATCGCATCCTTTCATCATCGTCACCCCGGCCTTCCATCCGCTCCTCACGCGTCACACGCCATTACTGCTAGTGCTACAGAACGAAATGGGAACAGTCTGCCGGAAGACAAGGGGCCTGACGTCGTGTTCAGGCCTAAAGGCGAGATCACCAAAGCGGCCATACATCGGCCTGGCCTCATCAGGTGTCCCTCGATACCAAACCGTTCGCCGACGCTTCGCGGAGATCGGCGAGGCTTACACGGCAGCACTCGCACGCGCCGCGTAGGCATTGGTGTTCGTTACAAAGAGCAATTTACCTCTACTTCCCTCCTCTTGTTCGCATGCGCCTCAACGCGCGAGCTTCAACGCATGCGCGGGGGGCGCACAGACAGGAACTTTGCGGCCCTTCGCTTGGTCCGATCTCCGACCTAGAGGGACGCACATGACACAATCGTCGACCCACAAGACCGAGCCCGGTCCGACGTACGCGACAGGTATCCTCCCGGCATCTGTCGTGCCCGACTGAATTCCAAAATGAGGCGCAGGCGTACCGGCTAGGACCGCCCCGCCGTTGCGCCTCAAATTAAGCCGCGCGTATTGGCTGTGCTGGAACCGGAAACTAGTTAACGCGGAAAATAGAATGGTTTTCCCGTGGCCGGCTAGAAAACTAAAGAATGCCATTTCCAAAATGGCGCATTCGTTAGATTCCCTGAGCTTTACAGTTGCATCCGCATCCAGCCCAATAAGACGAATTTTCTAACTTGCCTTTTTGAGGACCAACCATGCCGAAAATTGACGGCTCCTACGTCGACAATGACTTCGGAAAAAAAATCGATCATCTCGCGGGGATCATTGGCTACCGACACGAGCCAATGATGTTCCGGAGCAACTATCTCGCTCGTATCTTCGGGACCAACGACGCCAGCATGCGCCGCAAGCGCATCGGCAAGGAAGCCGTTCTCTTTCGAGAGCTCTCCATCCTGATCAAAATCTTCGATCTCGGAGATGTCTTCGATTACACCGTGTTCCTCCTCGAAATGCCGAAGTTCGAAGAAGCTCTGCGCACAGCCGGCGTCGGAACCTACGGCCTCAAGGCAGGATCGCACGGTCGCAAAACGCTTCTTGCCCTGGCTCAAAAGCGCACGCCGCGCTGCGCCCTTCAAATCGTGCGCGCGTCAAACGGACATGCACACGGCCTTGGCCTCCGGTCACTCGGCAAACCGGCCCGCGACGTTGTCTGCGCCTATGACGACGAGGTCATCCTGACCGCGACTGTCCCCGGACCGGGACACCTGCTCGTCGTCTCCGACAATCTCTCAGCCATCACCTGCCTGATGCCGTCAGTGCTTGCACCCTCGAGCACCGTCAACACGAAGGAAATACGCATTCCGACTTCAGACGAACATCCCACCATCGTCGTTACCGGCGATCCGGGACGCTACCGACTGTTCGCCGTCTGGACGCGCAACCCGATCTACATCCCCGGCCAGCCCCAGAACGACATCCAGCAATCGAGCCCGTGGACCATCCCCGGGTATTGGATCGACAGCATCGCCAAAGGCCTGCAAGCGCTCCAACAAGAAGAACGCGCCGTCGCCACAGCGACCTACCGCATCACACACTGACAGCCATTTTTATGAGTGACGCACATGACCAGCAACCTGCTCTCCAACCCTGAAGCAACCGCTACCGTTCTCTCGATTTTAACCGCGGTCATCGCCGGCTTGTTCGGATATCGCCAGAATAATGACCGGCACCGGCGCGAGTACACCCTCAACGTCCTTGCCCCCCTTCTCGCCAATGACCGTCTCTTCAAGACTCACGACACGGTCGTCAATTACCGGATCAAGAACCTCCAGCCCGACTACGCGACGGTTCAAACCAACGAGCGCGAAGATATCCTCCAGCTCCTCGGCTACTACGAGTTCCTCTCCGCTGCCTTCATGCGGGGTGATCTGGACCGGCAAACCGTCCTGAGCCAGCGCAAATCGACGTTCCGCTACGCCTTCGAGACGTTGAAACCGTTCATCGACGCGCGGCGCACTCTACTCAGCAACAACCGCGTCTACTGCGACTTCGAGGAGTTCGTCACGCGGTACTGCCGTCAGTGCTAGCCGCGTCTCGGGCAGCGGTTCCCTCTCATCTGGGTCAACGATCATGGACAAGCCTCAAGACATACTTGATGCCCGCCTCGCCAAAGGCGAAATCACGCTCGACGAATATCAGAAGCTTTCCGCGACGATCACCAAGACGGCAGAGCCCACTTATATAGCGCCTTTACTCGCGCCTAATCACCGTGCAGCCCCTTTTAACGACCTCCCCGCCCGCCCGATCGGCCCGATCGCCACTATTCTACGCGGCGCGATCCTTATCTCGTGCCTGCTCGCCGCGGTGGTTCAAATGCAGGTCATCGCCCTGGCCTCGAAGAATGACAAGGCAAGTGCGATTGCCGCCGTGGACATCATAGGCGCCGTATCGGACGATGTTCTCTCGCAGCTTCAGGGGCTGGCGGGACTGGTTCTCGCGGTAGTGTTCTTTTATTGGCTCTACCGCGGCACGCAGAATTTGCAACGCATCGGAGCCCCGCTCAGTATCTGGCCAATAGGAGCGGTCGGCTGGTGGTTCGTCCCGATTGCATTCTTCTGGAAACCTTACGCCGCGCTCTCCCAACTCTGGCGCGGGTCACTGTACGGGCAAGACTGGATCAATGGGCAAACTCCGCGCGCTTTGCGCACGTGGTGGATTCTGTTCTGGATCGGCCTCATCCTTAGTATCGGCCTACTCGTCTTTGTCAGTTACGTTCGTCGCGACAGCTTCGCCATCAAGAACGTGGCGAACGTCGGCGCCGTCATCTCCAGTTTCTTGGAGATCATCAATGTCACCGCGATGCTGCTCCTGTACAAGATCGTCAACCAGATCACAGAACTGCACGACGCTCGCCTTCCGGCCACATCCGAACAGGCGCATGAAAATGCCGGTGGGTTCTCCTGGTCTACAGCGGCACTTGGCGTCCTCATTTTCGCAGGACTTACCGCCAAGCACGGCATCTTCGACTCCACCACAACCACCTCGACAGCCGGCGGCTCAGCGAACTGGCGGATCAGCACCGGGGCTGATCCCATCAACGGCACAAAGGGTATTTATGCTCACGGTCACCCAAGCGAGCTAACGGGCACCAATATTCCGCCGACCCTGATCATCGAGTGCAGCAGCGGCAAGCCGCTCATCGCCTTCGACTACAAGCAGCCGATGAAAGATGCCGCCCCGGACGGCACGCTCGATTTCGTCCATGTGATCCTCAAAGTCGACAACGACGATCCCGTACAACTGACCTTCGTTCCGTCTCAAGACTGGACCGTGCTCTCACAATCAAAAGGGGGAGCCGTAGCTGATGGCACCGCGGCAATTCTCAATGGGATCTTCGGGGATTTTCTGCCCGAGGCAAAGAACGTCAGGTTGACATGGGATGCGCAGGTCGTTCTGCGCGCTATCGGCCAGAGCGACAGGCTCGTCACGCGCGCCACGGCACGTAACAACATCGCAGTTACTGCTACCTATGATCTTGCCGGATTCAAGGAAGCCTATCGCGCCATGCCCACGTCCTGCCGCTAGCCAGCTTCGTATCGGGTGCTTCAATCAGCGAGGTGAAGCCCCCCGAATCGTGACATGAAGAAGCACGATCCTAAGTTCACCGCAAAGGTGACATCCCCCTTCTCCCAATGACTCCGGCACCCCGCTTTCGCGGGGTTTTTCTTACGTCAACCTCAGATACTTCAGCTTGCTCTTGATGCTCTGCGGCGTGCGCTCGAGTGCATCCGCCATAGCTTCGACCGACATCTTGCTACTCTTCATGCCAATGAGACGACGGATTTCCAGCGGCGTCCACGCATCGCGCTCACGCGCAGACCTGCCATTGGCAATGTCCTCCAGCGAGGACATTCGCGAACTCGCCATTTTGTCGAGGCCCGACGACAGCTCTTCCCGCTTTATTCCGCGTCCGACGAAGCCCCCCACCGCTTGAGAATTTAGAAGCCGAGCACCGCGCGTACGAAACATCTCGATCCAGAAAATCTCTCCGGCGAGTGCCGCTGCCTTGGTCTTGGTACGTTCGAGAACGGTGAACAACGGCACGTATCCGTTGAGCTTCATCTGCTTTACGACGTAGCCCGATAGCTGATCTGTACCTTCCACATGCTGCGCCTTTCGGGCCGCAAAACTCGAGGTCTGCCCTATGTAAAAGATCCCGTCATCGCGAGGATCGATGATGGCGTAAATGCAATATCTCACGCGCATATAATACAGCGTACGGATTGCATCTGAAAAGGCAAAAGGGATTGCCTACTACTGCACCGCTTGCTCGACCCGGAATTCGCCCTGCGGGCCAAAGACCCGAACGAGATCCCGCATCATATCGTCCGACAGCAACGCCTCCCGAGGCGGCATGAGGTTCGGAATATCGTCTCCGATCGCATTTCGCTCAAGCCATTGCACCGGCCCCACCATCAACGGCTTGCGCATGATCAGACGCAATCCACCGACGACGGCCTCTCGCGTAACGCCGACGGCGACCACACCATCCGGTTCTTTGAGTTCAGTCGACAAGACAAAACCAACAGCACCCTTCCAAGCCATGAAGGCGCTGACCATGCCGAGACGCCAACGTCGCTCGCCGCCGTCTTCAGGGAGTGGAACGAACACCGAGAGTGCGGAACTATCCGGCATCTCGACACGGAACCGAGGCACGATCTCCTCGCCGCCCAGGATGATCGAAGCGGAAAAGCGAAGCTCGTCCTCGATCAACTCGCGCATCGGCACCCCGAATTCTCCCCTGATTACTTCAGTCGCTAGAAAGTTTCGTTTTGCCGTTGATGACGTCGGACCACATCTTTTCACCGAGCGTCGCGGCATAGTGTTCGGCCAGCTCTTTTTGGCTGAGGTTACGGAGGCGATCGATGTCGGGCCAAGATGCCATGAATTCGAGAAGCTTCTCACGTGACATTTTCGAGTACGACTCATAGATGAAATCAAAGGCATCCAACGGATGCGAGATGCCTCCCGTTTCCTGCTTCAGAACACCGAAGAACGTGCCCGGCGATCTGTTGTAGAGTGCCAGCTCTTCGTCGCTAAGCGGCATTGAGCACAGAATATGCTTGCCGTTTTCCAGCCGAAAAGTCCCGAACGCTATTCGGTCAGGTGGCATCACTTCCGCGTCCATGAGTATGCCAGGCACTTGAGATCCGTCTGCGACCGGGACGAGGTACGTTTCTCCTATCCGCAACCGACCGTCCGGCAGGGTACCCAATGCTTCCTCGGGTAGCCGCTCGTCGAAATTTTCAGGGATTTGCCGGTGCGCCTCGATAGCTTTGAACAGCCAGTGCACCTCTATGTGCCGTTCCCGCGCCTTGTACATTTCGAACAGCGAGCTAGCGTTTCGCCCAGCTGGGAAGTCATTGACCTTAAAACCGCTTGCCACGAATTGCTCGACCCGCGCCACCGCGTCGAGATCATGGACGAAGGATCGGTTCGTGACGAAAACATAGGCAGCGGGTGCCGGCGCCCCGCCAATGGTCAGCTCCCTTTCGCAACTTTCCAGTTCGCTTTCCAACTGCTCCATCCACGCAGGTGAACCGTCAGTGCCGGCGGCATGGACACGCCCCAGCTCGATAAAGACAATTCGGGGATGAGTTGCCTTCTTGCGAAGTGCATTCACCAAGTGTCCGCGGATTTTGGGCGGCTCCTGGCTTGCCCCAGATCGCTTCGAGTTGGAAGTTACGGCCTTCGCCTCGACGGAAAACTTCCGCCGTGTTTGCTTGTGCGTCGCCGTAAATTCGCAATGCGACGTTGTGGAATCATCCTCATCTTCGAAAGTGATTTCGAACCCAGCCTTGGCGAAGCATCCGATGACGTAAGCCTCGTAGAGCGCGCCCTCGAATTGATCGCGGTTCCGTAGCCGCTTCAACAGCCGCTCAGGCAATTCCGCGTTGTGTGCACTTAGATATAGGTCATATGCTAGAGCGAGATAGGCGAGCACAGCACCGGTCATGACGCTGCTTGAAGATCCGCTCGCTCTTGCGGCAGCGTGCTGTGCGCCCACCTTCTCAACCCATTTAAACAGGGGGTGCCGACTCGCTTCGGGCTTGGCAAGCTCCGCCGCGCCCCATTCACGCGTCAATGCGCTCTTGATGTAGTCGAACAGAAAATGCCGGAACGTGTTCCAGTCCTTGCTCCAAAAAACTTCGTTCTTGACAGCGACGCAGCGATGCTCGGCGTTGACCCAGGATACGATGGGATTTCCGAGGCCCTGCATCAAGCGACGTTGATGCTCGCGGGCATCCCGACGACGCAGTTCCAGCGCTAAGCGAGCTTGCGCAGCCTGCCGAATGTTGTCCTCATCGGTCACGGACCGAGATCCTCCGCACCCTGCGCTATCTGTGAAAAATCACCAAGCCACGCCAGGAACAGAACATGATCACTTTTAGGGACTTTTCAGGGACTCGGCGCGCCGATACCCCTCGTTTGTTGCCGTTAGGGTCCAAATTTGAGAACAGCGCCCAAATTTGACGATGCGGCAACCTGTTGTTTTTTAAGGGATAAATTGGTCGGAGCGAGAGGATTTGAACCTCCGACCCCCAGTCCCCCAGCCTGTGAGGGTGGAATCCACCCCTGCAAAGCTGGTTTAATTCAAGCGCTCAACCCTCTGATCCTTCCAGTACATTCCGTCTCATGCTGTATCACCCGTCTCATACCACCACACAGCAGGATGGATCAAAATCGGAGACTTCTCGGGGGGCTTTATAGCCCGGGCTGAAGTTCACCACGTTGCTCTTAGAGCACATATTGGGAGACCTTCAGTGACTGACAAGATCGAACTTTCTGACGCCATGCTCCGCAGCCTCAAACTGCCCGCCACCGGCGTTATTTATCACCCCGACTCCAAGATCGCCGGCTTCGGCGTCCGCGTCAGCAAGCGCGGCCTCAAAACCTATTACTTCATCTACCGCTTCAAGGATCAGCGCCCCCGCCTGACCCTTGGCCACTATCCACAGGTCTCGCTGGCCCAGGCCCGCAAGAAAGCAACCGAAGCCACCGGCCTGCTTTACCGCGGCCTCGATCCGGCCGTTCACCTGCGACTCAACGAGGAGGACACCCACGCCTCTGCTGACGTCACCCCGCATGTCAGCAGTGCCCCCATCTTTACCTATGCTCTTCAGGAGTATATCGACAAGCACTTGGCAACCAAATGCCGGCCCTCGACCCAGAGGGAAGTCAGCCGCTCGCTGCGCAACAACTTCCTCCAGTCCTGGGCCGCCATCCCCATCGATCAGATCACGGCCTTTCAGGTCAGCGAGATCATCGATGCCAAGATCGCCGACGACAAGCCCAGCGCCGCCATCCATGCGCACGCCGACATCAAGGCCTTCTTTGCCTGGTGCGTGGCCCGCAAAATGATCAAGGCCTCACCCGCCGACACCATCCCCACCCCGGCTGCCAAGGGAAAACGCACCCGCAACCTCAACGCCCACGAAATCCAGGCCGTCTGGCTCGCCACCGAAAAAGAGGTCAATCCGATCGGCAAGCTGGTCCAGCTCGCCCTCATCACCGGCCAGCGCCGCGGCGAGATCGCCGGCATGCGTTGGGACGAGCTGCACATCAAGCATGGCTATTGGGAAATCCCCGGCAGCCGCACCAAGAACGGCCTAGACCACATCGTGCCGCTCTCCTTCCTGGCCATCGCCATCATCAACTCGGTGACCAAGACCCCGCTGCCGATGCAGCCCGGCGATACGGAGATCCGCTTTTCTCCCTTCGTGTTTCCGGCGCAGCGCCTGCCCGCCAAGCCGATCAGCGATTTTTCCGACACCAAGGAACGCCTGGACAGGCTTGCCGCCATCGCACCCTGGTGCATCCACGACCTGCGCCGCACCATGGCCAGCGGCCTTGGCGAGATCGGCATCCTGCCCAAACCGAAAAAGAAGCTGTTCAACCACGCCGAGAATGAGGTGCATGACACCTACGACCGCTTCGAATATTTCAAGGAGCGCTGCGAAGCCATGCACCTTTGGGCCCTCTATGTGAAGAAAGCCATCGCCGGCCAGATCGAGACCGCCTCGATCGGTGCGTTCGACAATCCCTTCGCCCGTGTCGAACAGCAACCCTCGCCCGGCACTTCCCCCTGACACGTCTCTCCCGGAGCGCGCGGACCTTGTGTCTGCGCGCTCTACTACGTAGAAGCCGATTTACACTGGGCCGATTTAAAGCTGGGGCCGGCTTTCCAATACTGAAAGCTCAAGCAACCCCGACCTGGATCATCCAATGAACCACATCGCCATCAATCACGTCATGTTCATGACCTCACTCTCGCGCGGCCAGGTTTACATCATGGAACGCGCCAACAGCCTTCCGAAGCGCATGCTGCGCTCCGATCTCCGCGGCGTCTGGCTTCAGGACGATATCTGCGCCTGGATGCAGGCCTGCCTCGATACGCGGCGCCTGCACAAGCTGCGGCCCAACACCAAAGTCAATCACGCCGACCGCTTCATCACCAAGAAGGAGCTCATCAAGCTGGTCGATATGTCGGCACCCACCATTCTCCAGCAGGAGATCGCCGGAACCTTTCCTTCGCGCGTCAAAATCACCAAAACGCGTGTTGGCTGGCTCTATCGCGAAATCATCGATTGGCTGGCCACGCGCCCCAGCGTTCACTAACCTCTCCAAACTTTCCAATTCAAAAGGCGCCTTCCGGCGCCTTTTTTCGTTTTGCCATTCCGCCGCCCTTTATTTCCATCCCCGCTCTCATAACGAATTGCTTAGGTCCAATTGCGGATGCCTGAGCATGAACATTTCACGTACCAACTGCAGCGAACCGGCCGCCTGTTACACGATCAAAGACGTGAAAGCGCGCACGTCTCTATCGATCCCGCATATTTACCGCCTGCATAAAGATTCAACCTTCCCGGCACCTATCCGCCTGTCTGAAAGACGCATCGCCTGGGATGCCGCCCAACTTCAAGCGTGGATGCAAGCGTGCGTCGACGCCAGAGCCGACCATGCGCCGCATGCCCGCATCACGGCAGCTGACCGCTTCGTCGCCATCAAAGAGGTTTGCAGCCGCCTTGGCCTTTCTCGCCACACCATCGACAGGCTCGAAGCGCGCGGGCTTTTTCCCCTTCGCATCAGGATCAGCCAGAGCCGCATGGCCTGGCTCCAATCGGAAATCGACGCCTGGACCGCCGAACGCGCTCCTCCCCGCGAGGAGGAGGAAGCGCCCACCCCCGCCACGCCGGATCGCGCCAAAGCGCCCGAACCCGCCGTCCTTCCAACCAATCCATTCATGAGCCTCTGAAATGTCTGCAGACATCAAAATCGCAGAAACCATCCGCGCCCACGGCGAAGCCGCCGCAATCAAGCGAACCCAGCGCGAGATCAGCCCCGACAGCGACCAGACCGACAGCCGCTTCATGGTCAAGCTCCGCAATGCCGCCCGCCGCGCCGCGAAAATCCAGCGCCATCTCGCCCGCGAGCGCGACCGCGACGCCACCCCCGAACCCGACTGGAACTGAGCCTTTAGCAAAGGGACCGACCGTGACAAGCACACCTCTGCAAACCGCCCGGCACGCCTGCGTTGCACCTGCCCCGATCGCATCGCCACTGCATCGCCGCGCCGATGCATCCGTCGGCATTCGCCATCTTCCCGTCATCGCTGGGTATTTCCGCAAAGGCCGGCGCATCCCGCGGCGCCACCCCGGCAAACGCAAAATCCGCAAACTTGCAAATCGCATCGCCGCCGATCTCGAGGTGCGGGTGGTCGCCGCCACCACACTCCTGAAAACGTACGCCCCCGGCGACAAACCGATCTGCGGCCCCATGGCCGGCATCGCAGCGCTGTGCCGCTTGCCATTCCGCCGCCTCTACCACGCCGACCGGGAAGCAATGTCCGAGATCCGCTACCTGCGTGCCCTATACGCCTTCTACAAGGACGAAAACGAACCCGTTTCATGGGAAAGGCACTAGCCATGCGCCTCGTTGTTTGCGGTGCCCGAGATTACGACGACTATCACGCCGTCAAGGCGGCCATTGCCCAGCTGAAGCCTACCGTCATCGCCCACGGCACCGCCAAGGGCGTCGATAGCGTTGCCGATGAGGTCGCCAAGCACCTCCGCATCACCGTGCGCCGCTATGCGCCCGACGGAAAACGCCACGGGCGCTTCGCCAAGCACATCCGCAACGGCCAGATGATGAAAGAATTCAATCCTGACGCCGTACTCACCATTCTCGGCAAGCCGGCTGTGCCCGGAGCCCCCGGCCACCCCGACGACCCGGGCATCCCGGTCGATGCCGGAAACTACGGCGCGACAACAATCGCGCTGCGCGCCCTCAAATCCGGCATCCCGGTTTATGCCGTCGGCAAGGACCGCCAGCTCCTGCAGCTGCCCAAACTCGAACGCGACCGCCTCAACAACGCAAGCCTGCCCCGCAACGTCAGCCCTGAAAACGTCGTGCGCGGCCTGATCGCCCGCGCTGCGCCCGCTTCTATGGCCCGTGCCCCAAGTGCCGCGCCATCCCCCGCCAGAGCGCCCGAACCCAGGAACGTGATCGGCGAGCCGCCCTATCTCGAAACCGGCCCGCATGGCCGCGGCGATTTCAATCCTTATACCGCACGCCTTCAAAGCCATCAGGGCCGTTCGATCCACGAAGCGTTCACAGCTGCCAAGATCTTCGAGAACGGCGCCACAGGCCTGACGCCCGATCAGGCCAAAGACCGCACCGCCACCAACCGCGACGAGCTCGGCGATGTTTACACCGCGCTCTGGGGCCAGTGGCTACGCGAGAACCCGAAGCAGATGGACGTTCTTCTTTCCGCCCGCGGCATTGCCAACGTCAACGCGCCCAAGGAAGACGTCTGCCCCGCACAAACGCTCTGGCGCATCCGCCAGGCCGAGATCCGTCGCCGCCACCTTCTCAGACTGCCGATCCCGCAGCACAGCCTATCAATCGCCCCGTCGTTCAATGCCAGCCACGACAACGGGCCCGAAAACACGATGGAATGATTGCAACTGACCTTTCGACTACGAGCCCCGAGAGAAGATGCTCCGATAATCCGCCACGGCACACCGCCATACCTTGAATGCAGCTCCGCCACCGACAGGCGCTTCATCGCGTTTTCGGCGCGCGTCCGCCCCCATCCCAATTTACAGATCCGGCTATGCGATGTGCTATGGATTATAAATGACAAGCTGCCAGGCCAATCTTAAACCCGTGGCCGCGCGATCTGCGAGCTAGCCGTCGCCAAAGACGCGCCGACTTACCCGCGCTGATCAGGGACGACCGGAAGGGAAAGGACACAAACCATGACGCGGCGGAGCAGAGGCGATAGCTTTTCGGCTAACAGTTCGAATGTCATTCCCCTTCAGGCTCGCAACAAAAAAGCGCCCTACTATTTTCCCGATGCCCTCAAAAGACACTATCTCGACCTCTTGCGCCAACTCAAAGAACAACAGAGCGTAACATCCGGAAAGCGCGTCGGATGGCTTACCATCCGCGACCAGATCATGAAGCCCGAGGACGACGAGCTGGCGGCGTCTCTTAGCGCCCATAAGCACCGCATCGATGTTGAAAGCACCCGTCCTCGCTCGGCTATGCTTGAGCTCAACGACCTCAAAGGATGGTTCAACCCAAAAACTTCACACCTACCCTCGGATGTCAAATTTCAATATATCGACCGGTTCATACGATCGATCAGGCTCGCCGGCGAGCTCGACGCCATTGAACACAAGGTGCGCGAGAGCGAGCGAGAATATTTGCGTGAGGCGATGCTCCAGTTCTGCCGCCCGAAGCACGCCTCGAGCGCTCAATACGAAAAACACATCGGCAAAACCTTGGACGATCATCTGGCAGCGCTCGATACAGCCTCGTTCGTAGGGATAACCGACAACGACGACAAAGAGCGCCAATCCTGCCGGTCCCGCTGCGATCAGATCGTGTTCGTTATGCTTTGCCACAAATACCGACACGGCACGCTGCCGTTCGATCTCGTGGCTTGCTTCGTTCCCTCACATGTCGAGATTGAAACCGATACCACCTACCTGCATACGATGCGGGAGAAATCGGAGCAGGTCGCGCAAGCCTTGTTCCGCCTCCAGATCGTCAACCTTCCTATGGTCCCCATCTTCTCAGGCTTCCTGATCGTCGAAAGCTTTCCACACGACATGTCTTTGAAAACAATCCTTCATCTCACCAAGCCCTCCAACGCCCATTCGTCGCACGAAGGACTCGCTAAAGATATCGGTCGCTACCAGTCAGTCCCGGCCTATGTGGTCGTTCAAAATGACGGTCAGGCGAGCATCGGCTGGAACCATAGCTTTCCCACCCCCGGATTCGGGAAATTGATGCTCAAGATTCCTGAACAAGCGTGCGACCTGCATCGTATTCGCGAGAAGTTCAGCGGTGGATACTCCCCATGCTGAAGCCTCGTCTCTCCGAAGGAAGCGGACTGGACAGAAGAGAGCCCAGCTTGTTCGACGCTGCCCGAGACAACGACATTTCGCATTTATGGGAAGGCATCCGAGCAGGAAAAAGCTTGAGCGAGCCGGACCCGCGCAATGGCTTCACACCGCTGCATGTGGCAGCCCTCAACGGCAGTCTCGAGTTCATCCGCGCGGCTGCAAGCCACAAGACCGCCGACCCGTGGGTGCGCGATCATGCCCAAAGGCTCGCCATTGATCATGCTGACGCACGAAAGGATCGTGAGACTTCCAAGCTTCTGTTCCATCTCATGTATCCCAACAACCGCGTCCCACTGCTTGACAAAGAACAGAGTGCTTCATCCAGCGCGATTACGATCGGCTCCCTTTCAAACAGCACTGTGATCGAGCCGGACCACGACATCGAATAGAGCAGCGCCGCTAGAGAACATCGCCCGATCTCCCAACAGAAGGAAAAAGCGCTCAGTCAATCGGGTCAGCCATGAAAACCCTGCTGCTCTACGACATCGCGATCGAGCCGCCCTTCGGCGATGAGCTCGAGATCGTGCTCCCCGGCCAGACCTACGAACATGCCAAACGCGCCGCAGAAATCCTCCTGCTCACACGCGGCGAAGCGCCTTTCGATCCGCTCGACATTTCACCCGGCCGCAATCTGGGAGAGATCTACACCCGCAAGGCCGACAAACTTATGCATCACCTTCTGGCCGCCTACGATGCCGTTTACGACAAGGCGCAGGAGCGCAGATACATGGCCGAGCTGTTCGACCATCTCGAATACCAGATCGAAGCCGCCTTTCCCTTCTCGCGCAACGTTGACCGCAAGCTTGTGGAAAAATTTATCATCCAGCGCACCGCGCGCCAGTTGCCCGATCAGGTCATCGAAGCTGATCCCCTTCGGCGCAAACCCACCAATGCCAACGCGCCATCTCCCGCCGCCGAAGTAAAAAGCCTGCGAGCAGACAAACGTCTCACCGCCGCCAAGCGGCTGATCGGCAGCATCGAAAAGGACGTTCACGCAACCGCGCAGCTCACTGACCAGGTAAAGCACGAGCATATCGCGGCCCGCGTCGCGATTTCCCGCGCCGCCCGCGACCGCGCCGCATCCGTGCGCGCCCGCGTCAACAAGGATTTCAACCAGCACTACCGTGAGGTCAGGCGGCTTTACGCCGAAAAAGCGCCATCGGGCGATAAGCACGCGGGCCGCGAATACCAGGGTACGCTGAAAGCCGTCGTCAGATCGCATCAGACCGTGCTGCGCCACGCACTCCAATCGGTTCACAATCACAAGCGTGAGGCGCTCGCCACCGCCGACAAGGTGCTGTCGGATTTCCATGCCCGCAACAGGCAGCTCTCAAAATGGGAAACCGACTGGCTACGCCAGCAGTGGCGGGAAATCTCGACCACGCACTATCGTGAGAAACACACGCTGGCCCAGACTGCCCACACCGACAAGCCTGCCCCCCAGCCTTTCATGGAACGGCTCGCAAGCCGCTCCAGAGAACGTGCCGCCCCTTCGCCATGCCGCGAGCAGAACAATGAGCACGACCCCGAACCTTCATAACCCCGCACCTTCCAAACCAGGACATCGCTCTTTGACTTTTGCGATTTAAATCGCTATAATTATCCTCGAAAATACCAGAACTGCATTCTCGCCAAAGGCGCCCCTTAAACCGGGCGCTTTTTTATTGGAGCAATCAATGACAATTATCACCATTTCAAAACACCTGTCGTACGGCGATATCAACTCCTGCTGTCATAGCCCTGCCCCCGGCCGCGCCGTCGTGCATGCCTGCAAAGAGCCCTGCCACCGTTACGCCCTCGGTTATACCGCCAAGACCCTTGCATCCAACCACCCGCACTATCTGGCCAAAAGAACGCCCTCCGCCTTGTATCTCAACCTCATCGATCCGCCCGTACCCCTTTTCCAACGGCAATCTTTCCAGCACTTCTTCGATTTCACGGATAGCCTTGCCCAGGATACGCACCTGCATATTCATTGCAACCAGGGTCAATCGCGCGCGCCCTCGCTGGCGCTGCTCATCATGGCCAAGCGGCTCAATGCATTACCAAACGACAGCTACGCCGCGGCCCGTGCCGCGTTTTCGCATCATTACCCCTATGCACCCGGCAAAGGACTTTCCGTATTTCTCCAGAGCGAATGGCACAACCTCGGGCTAGACCCTACCGGACTTTGATCACCCTATCGCTGAAGCCCTTCTCGCTGGTGTCTTCCGCCGGCGGCCGCTCATCAATCTCGCCCATCTCCTGCGATAATTCAGCGACCCGCGCCGAGCACCCTTCCCGGAACGATCGCGAATTTCCTCCACAATCGCCGTCCCTGCGAATATCCCTTTTTACGGCCCAGGCATAACCAGCCCGATGCCCCGAACAATCTTTTGTACAAGCATAACCCTTGAATTCGCCAGCCGAGGCCGCCGACATCACCATCACACAAAATAGAATAAAAACGACAACGAATACCGAATACAACTGCATAACCCAAATAAACTACAAACATTATAGCGACCGCAAATAAAAAAGGCCCGTCCCCGAGCCTATTTTCGTTCTTCTCCCCTTTGCCAAAACCCTAAACTAAGAATTTCTCCATAGTCACGCCGGATTTCTTCAGCTCAAGCCATCCAGTTCGCTGCGCGCCACTGTTATTTTTCCTTTTACTGCCATTATTCAAGCCCGATTTCTACTGCATTTCCCATTCTTCAATCCATATTCTCGGCCAAACTCCACCCATACCGGTGTATGCCATCTTTTCCTTTCATCAATTTTCAGACAAACTTGATGCGTGAGCAGATTTCCAAAACCAAATTACAAACCCCGCAAGAGCAGAAGCTCATCCACATCGACCCCAGCCCTGACCATCAGATTATGCGGCAGGGACGAAGCCCCACTATCGATGCGCGAAACAAGCGATGGCCTCTACGAAGTCATCCGCCTCCTCCTGGCTCACGACAAGACGGCTCGCATCAAGAAAGCCGCTCTCTACCTGACCATTATCGACCAAGACGGCAAGCCAGCCCGCATTACCTTCAACGACGAGCTTGTGATCTTCCCCTACAAGGCCGCCGCCGACCACTATCAAGCCAATATGCCGCCAACACCGCGAGCCGGCAAAATCCACTCCGAGGATGCGCCTTAGCATCACCCATCAGCCAATTACCAGCGCCAGCACGCTGCCCCCGTGGATGGCGGCAATCCCCTAGAGCGCCAAAGGGAAAGATGTCTTCCGAAGCGAGTGATCGGGCAAAGCCCTCTCAGAGAGAGGGTGAAATCCCGCCTCCCGCAATCCAAAGGAAGACCCATGCTAGATTTCGCTGCATCAACTCGCGCCGCCAAACGACCCAAGCCCTTCGATTGGCAGAGACCCACCCAATACGACGATAGTCAGAAAGCCGCGTTCCACCGCGCAGCGTCCAATCGGCTGAAGCTGTTGGCCGCCCAGCTTGACTGGCCGAAGGCGGATTTCGACCTCCGCAGCAACAAAGCCGGTATCGCCGTTTCGGGCGAGATCACCCTTCATCACGAACGCGTCTACATCAGCGTTTCCCAATCCTGCATGGGCGCCCAATCCGGCATTCTCATCCGCACCTGCAAGGGTCGCCGCGATTATACCGGCGGAAGGAATCATTTTTACGCCCTCGCCCTTCTCGATGACCCCCCTGCCCTCGCCGAGCGCGTGACGGCCGTCATGGCTGGAGGCTGAACCATGGCCGATCTGTTCCCTTCCCGCGCACAAAACCTGGGCGTCAAACCCAAGGTTCTTTTGGCCCGCACCCAAAAATCACTGAGCCATTACCGCGCAGCCCTCGCTGAGTTCGCCGCCCCTTACGTCGATATCGACAATTCAGTTCAGGGGGCCCTGGACGATCTGATGGCTGCCTTCGACGACTTCGAGCGCCACG